>ERZ1066123.579-NODE-579-length-26551-cov-9.334617_pt1 | contig 26551 bp, 24 predicted proteins | sample MGYA00382770_ERZ1066123 | MGnify/ENA primary metagenome ERZ1066123 (study PRJEB33369, sample SAMEA5778353) | biofilm metagenome | biome: Industrial cooling water; feature: Water cooling tower basin; material: Biofilm | place: United Arab Emirates | collected...
TCTACCGCGCCAAGATGCTGGTCGCCAGCAACGCCGGGATCGCCGCGCCCGAGGGTGCCGAGGCGATGCTCGATGCGATGCCGCTCGGCACCTCGCGCACGCTGGAGGGCGAACGCCTGCGCCTCGCGCGCGAACGCGAACTGATGCTGACGATCCGCGAGATCGACGGGATCGAGAGCGTGCGCGTCCACCTCGCCACGCCCGAACGCTCGGTCTTCGTGCGCGAGAACAACCCGCCATCCGCCTCGGTGATGGTGCGGCTGGTGAGCGGGCGCAATCTCAGCCCTGACCAGGTGGGCGCGATCGTCAACCTCGTCGCCGCCAGCGTGCCGGGGATGAGCCCGGATGCGGTGCGGGTGGTCGATCAGAACGGCCGCCTCCTTTCCGATCCCAAGGCGCGCGCTGGCGAGGGCCTGACCCTCCAGCGCGAGCACGAGGCCAAGCTTGCCCAGCAGCTCGACGCGCTGCTGCTGCCGCTCTTGGGCGAGGGCAATTATTCCGCGCAGGTGCAGGTCAAGCTGGACAAGAGCGAAGTCACCACCGCGCGCGAAACCTACGAGAAGGAAGGCGTGGTGCGTACCGAAAGCGCGCGCGAGGCGACCCGCACCGGGGCCGCGCCCGCAGGCGGCGTGCCGGGCGTCCCGGCCAACACCCCGCCCCCGCAGGCGCAGCTGGTCGACGGTGCGCCGCAGCCCGTGCCGCCCGCCAACCAGACCACCACCGACACCGAAACCGCCACCGACCGCGCCTATGAACTGGGCCGCGAGGTTGCCGTCACCACCGCCGGGCCGGGGAGCCTCAAGAAGCTTTCGGTCGCGGTCGCGGTGAGCGACAAGGCGCTGAAGGCCGCAGCCCCCATGACCGCGCAGCAATTGCAGGCGCTGGTCAGCGCGGCGGTGGGCGCCGACGCGCAGCGCGGCGACATGGTGCAGGTGGTGGCGAGCAAGTTCGAACCCGCCGACCTTGAACCCCCCGCCTTCTACGAACAGCCGTGGTTCGCGATGCTGGTGCGCTATGCCACGGCGCTGATCGCGGTGCTGCTGGTGCTGCTGCTCGCGGTCAAGCCGCTGATCGGCAAGATCAGGGGCAAAAGCGATGCGGCTGGCGATGCGGCGGCGGCCGGGGCAGGCGCGGGCGAGAGCTTGGCTCTGGCTGCGGATAACCCCGCCGCGACCGAGGCCGGGGGCACCGGCACGCTGCCGGGCCCAGACACCGGCATCGCGCTCGGGGACCTGCCCCGCCAGGTCGAGCTTGCCCGGCGGCTCGCCGCGCAGCAGCCCGAACGCGCGGTCGAGGCGCTCCAGCGGATGCTCGAAGGCCCCGACGCGCCCGGCCCTGCGGCGGAGGCGGCATGATGGCCGAGGCCGATTTCACCCCCGCCCCTCAGCCAGCCCCCGCGCCTGCCCCGCTGCTCAGCCGGGTGGACCGCGCCGCGGTGTTCCTGATGCTGCTGGGCGACGAGGAGGCGACCGGGCTCCTGTCGCGCCTGTCGCCCGCCGAACTCGAAAAGCTCGGCAGTGCGATGATGGCATTGGGCGAGATCGAACAGCCCCACATGGCCGAGGCGCTCGCCGATTTCGCGGGCGAGGCGGCGCGCGAGATGCTGCCGAGGCGCGGGCGGACCGACCGGGTGCGCAGCCTGCTCGACAAGGCACTGGGCCCGGCGCGCGCGGATTCGATGATGCAGCGGATCGAGCCCGATGCGAGCCCGCGCAGTCTCGAACTCGCGCAGTGGCTCGCCCCCGGCGTGCTGGTGCGCCTGATCCTCGACGAACACCCGCAGGTGATCGCCGCGCTGCTGCTGCTGATCGAGCCCGAGCCTGCCGCCGCGGTGCTGGCGATGCTCCCGCTCGAACTCCAGACGCTGGTGGTCGAGCGCGTGGCGAAAAGCGGCGCAATTTCCGCGACCGCCATCGCCACCATCGACACGCTGCTGACCCAGCGCATTTCCGCGACCTATGGCACGGCGGCGCTGATGCTGGGCGGGCCGAGAGAGGCAGCGAACCTCATCAACCTCGCCGCGGGCGAGATGCGGGGCACCGTGCTGCCCGCCATCGCCGAGCGCGATGCGCCGCTCGCCGAGAAGATCGAGGAGGAGCTGTTCACCTTCGAGATGCTGTTCGAACTCGACCCGATGTCGATGGGCAGGCTTCTCCGGGATGTCGACAACGAGAAGCTGGTCGATGCCCTCAAGGGGCTCAAGGAACCCGACCGCGCGCCCTTCTTCGCCGCCATGTCGAGCCGCGCGGCCGACGGCGTGCGCGACGAGATCGAACTGCGCGGGCGCCTTGCCAGGAGCGAGGTCATCGCAGCGCAGAAGGCGATCGTCGAGATCGCCCGGGGCCTTGCCGATGCGGGCGAGATCGTGATCGGAAGCGGCAGTGGCGAATTCGTCTGATTGGCTGGGGGCGCTCGCCGCCGCGCCGGAACCCGGGGTCATCCACGAGGCCGCCTCCGGCCCCGGCTGGCTGGCGCTGCTGGCCGAGGGGGAGGAGGATGGGCCGCGCTTCAGCGAGGCTGCGCTGTTCGGCGGGCCCGCGCCCGCTGTGCCGCCTCCGCCCCCGCCGCCGCCCGAGCCTGAACCCGCCGCTCCCGACCCCATCGCCGAGGCGCGCGCGCACGCCTATGCCGAGGGGCTCGCCGCCGGCCGCGCCGCCGCCGAGGCCGCAGGCGAGGCGCTGCGCGCGCACCAGCGGGCGCTGCGCCTGACCTTCCGCACCCTCGACGAGGCGGCCTTGCAGGTGCTGGCCGAGGATCTGGCCGCCACCGTGCACACCCTGTGCGAGGGCGTGCTGGGCGAGGCGGCGCTCGACCCTCAGGGTCTTCGCGCGCGCTGCGAAGCGGCCGCGCGCCGGATCGGCGGGGCGGCCGAGGCGCTGGTGCTGCATCTGCACCCCGAGGATATTGCCCTGCTGGATGAAGGGGCGCTTGGCCCGATGCGGCTCGCGCCCGATGCTTCGCTCGAACGCGGCAGCGTGGTGATCGAGGGGCCGGAAGGCTCGGTCGCCGATGGCCCGGCCGAATGGCGGCGTGCGATCGTCGCTGCGCTGCGCGCATGATCGCCGAACTGCAGCTCGACCTTGCGCGGATGCGCGCCGCTCCGGTCGCCGGGGGTCCGGTGCTGACGGGGCGGGTGGTGGCCTGCGACGGCGGGCTGATCGAGGTCGCAGGGCTTCCGCTGCCGGTCGGCTCGCTTGGGCTGATCGAGAACGATCTGGGCGCCGAGTGCCTTGCCGAGGTGATCGGCTTTCGCGCCGGACACTCGCTGATGATGCTGCTGGGCGATGCCATGCTGCTGCGCCCGCAGGCGCGGGTGCGCGCGCTGGGGCAGCCGGGCGAGGTGCGGGTCGGCGAGGCGCTGCTCGGCCGCGCGGTCGATGCCCTCGGCGAGCCGATCGACGGCGGCCCTCGGCTCGATTGCAGGGAGGTCTGGCCGCTGGCCGGCAGGCGCGAGGGCGCGCTGGAGCGGGCGAGCGTCGAACATCCCTTCGATTGCGGGGTGCGGGCGATCAATGCCCTGTGCGCGATGGGCGTCGGGCAGAGGCTCGGGATCATGGCGGGATCGGGGGTCGGCAAGTCGGTGCTGGTCGACACCATCGCGGGCCATGCCGTTGCCGATGTCACCGTGGTCGCCTTGATCGGCGAACGCGCGCGCGAGGTCTCGGACTTCGTGAACCGGCACATGGGATCGCATCACAAGGGCGCGATCGTGGTGGTGGCGGTGCCCGCCGACCATGCCCCCAACCTGCGGCTGCGCGCGGCGCAATATGCGAGCGCCATTGCCGAATATTTCAGGGCGCAGGGCAAGCGGGTGCTGCTGATCCTCGACAGCCTCACCCGAGTCGCCCACGCCGCGCGCGAACTGGCGCTGGTGCTGGGGGAGCCGGGCGCGGCGCGGGGCTATCCGCCCTCGGCGCTGGCGGCGATCACGCGCCTCGTAGAGCGCGCGGGCAATTCCGCGCGCAGCGGCGGGGCGGTGACGGGGATCTACACCGTGCTTGCGGACGGGGACGACACCAATGATCCGGTGGTCGACACCGCGCGCGCCATTCTGGACGGGCATATCGTCCTCTCGCGCGAACTGGCGGCGCGCGGGCATTATCCCGCGATCGACATTCCCGCCTCATTGAGCCGGGTGATGGACGATGTCGCGGGCGCGCCCGTCGTCGCCGCCGCACGCAGCCTGCGGGCGCTGATCGCGGCGCGCGAGAGCGGGCGCGATCTGGTGATGATGGGCGCTTACCGGGCGGGCGGCGACTCCCTGCTCGACGAGGCACTGGCGCTCAGCGGTCCGATCGATGCCTTCCTGACCCAGCCGCGCGGCAAGGCCGAGGCGCTGGCGGCGAGCCACGCCGCGCTGCTGGCGCTGATGGGTTCGCCCGAGGCCCGGCACGGTGCGTGAGGCGCGCCGCCTCGGGCTGCTGAAGCGGCAGGTGCTGATCGCCGAGGTGGCGAGGAAGCAGGCGCTGCGGTCGCTCGCCGAGGCGCTCGAGGCCGAGGCGAAGAGCGGCGCGCTGGCGGCGCGCAGCGCGCGGCTTGTGGCGGCGAGCGCGCCCGGAGAAGGCACGACGACCGGCGCGGCCCTCGCGGCGCGCGCCGGTTTTGCCGCCGGGCTCGCGCAGCTTGCCGCACAGGCCGAGGCCGCCGCCCGCGACGCCGCGCTCCAGCGCGCCTGGCAGAGCGACGCGCTGGCCCGCGCCGAGACCCGCGCGAGGCGGCTCGCCGAGATGGTCGCCGACGCCCGCGCCGCTCTCGCCGCCGCGCAGGCCCGGCGCGAGGCGGCCCGCGAACTGCCGCTGGCACGCAAATTGCAGAGCCGCTCGTCAGACTGACCTTCGCGCAGCGACAAGGACAACCCGACGTGACCAGCTTGCCTTCCTTCCTTACCGAAATGCCCGCGCTCGCTTCAGCCATCGCTGGCGGCGGCGCTGCGCCGGCGGCGCTGGCGGCAGGCACCGCGGCGGGCGTGAGCGGTGGCGGGGCGGGGCGCGACTTTGCCGGGCTGCTCGATGCGGCGGAGGCGGCTCCCGCGCCTGTGCCCTCGCCCTCGCCTGCGCCTGTGCCTGCGGCGATGCCCGCAGCCGGGCCGGGCACGCAGGCCCTTGCAGGACAGGTTCACGATGGGCCGCAAGCACCGGCTCCGATCGCCGCTCCCGGCGCGGCGTTGATGACCTCAGCCGGGGCCACACTCCCGTCATGGGCGCTGAGCGCACCTTCCGCATTCGCCGGGACCCGGCCGGGGACCATGCCGCTATCGGCTCCCGCCGTCCCCTCAGACCCGCAGCCGACGCTCCCCGCGCCCGCCAGCGGGGAGAGCGGCAATTTCCTGCCGGACCCTGGCGCGGCCTTGCCGCCTCCTTTGCCGCGTGTTGCCGTGGACGAGGGTGCGGGACCGCCGACGCGCAAGACGCCTGCCGCAGACGCCGCCTCGCCGCTTCCGAATGCGGCTGTGCCCGCGCCCGAGGAACTCCCGGCGCAGCACCCGCAGGACGCCAAGGCCCCGGCCGAGGCGCATGTGCCTGCGCCCGCCTCTGCCGCCGATCCCGCCACAGTCCCCGCGCCCGGCACCCTGCCGCCCGCTGCGCCGCCGCCCCTCCCGGCGTTCGAGCCTGTTGCCGGCGCGTCCCCGGCAATGCCTGCCGCAGCGGTGCTGACGCCGCCCGCTCCGCCCGCCGCGCTCGCCGCACAGCTGCACGCAGGCCTTGCGCCGGGAGGGCGCAGCGCGCTTGCAGCGGGTCCGGCGGCCCGCGCTCTGCCCCGCGCCGGTGCGGGTGCAGGCGATCAGCAGAGCGCCGCGATGGCGGCGGACCTGCCCGCGGCGTCCGACCCTGCCGAGCCCGCCCTCACGGGCGACAGCGCCGAGGCGTCTCCCGCCTCGGCCCCCGCTTCCTCCTCCGGCTCCGCCCCCGCCCCCGCAGCGCCGACGGCGGGCGCGAGCGCGTCGCCCATGCCGGTGCCGCAGCTTGCCGCGCCAGGCATGCCTGTCGCCCCGGCCGAGCGTGTTGCCGAGGCAACCGCGAACGCCACCGCACCCGCCGCCGATCAGACCGCCCCCGGCGCGCGTGGGGAAGCGGCCATCGACCAGGTCGGTGCCCTGCGCGAGGCGCTGCGCAGCGCGCGTCCGGCGATGACGCTGCGGCATGCCGAATTCGGGACCATCGCGCTCAGCATCGAGCCTGCGGCGGGCGATCAGTGGCGCGCCGTGCTGGCGAGCCGCGATCCGGGCTTCGTCCCGGCGATCCAGGCCGCGCTGGCCGAGCGCGCGCTTGCTCCTGCCGCCGCCTCGGACACGGGGTTCTCGGGCCAGTCTCACCAGCACGGAGCGTCCCAGAACGGGGCCGGTGAGCAACGCTACGGGTCTTCCCCTAACTCCGGGCAAGGAGGCTCGCAACCATACCTGGGCCAATCGGGACCCGGAGACGGCGAGGCTGCGCCGGACCACCGCCGCCCCTCGACCACCGCCGCACTCGCGGCGCGCGGGGCAAACGAGGCGGAGGACACCGCTGCCCGCGCCGCAGCCACTGGCGGCCTGTTCGCCTGACCGCCTGACACGCTAACCGAGGGAGTTTCGAGGGCATGGCCAAGGGTAAGGACAAGGCCGAGAGCGCAGAGGGCGGCGGCAAGTCCGGCAAGGGCGGCATCGTCAAGATCGCGCTTGGCGCGGTGCTGCTGCTCGGCATCGGAGCGGGCGGGGCCTATGGCGCCTTCGCGATGGGCCTGTTCGGCGGCGGGCACGGCGAAAAGGAGATCGACCAGCCCAAACTGGTGCTGAAGACCGAGACCGACCCTTACGCCCCTGCCGCCAAGGACAAGGACAAGGACGCCGCCGCCACGGTCTATGGCGAGGGCGGCAGCAAGTATCGCACCGCCTATTATTCCTTCGAGGAAGCCTTCACCTCCAACCTCGCGGATTCGCCGGGGCTGGTGCAGGTCGAACTGGCGGTCTCGACCCGCCGCGACGGGCGGGTGCTGCAATGGGTCAAGACCCACGAGCTCGCGATCCGTTCGGCGATCATCGCCCAGCTTGCCGCCACGACCGAGGCCGAGGCCTATGACGTCGAAGGCAAGAAGAAGCTTGGCGGGCGGCTGACCAAGGCGGTCAACCAGGTGCTGGAGGAGAACGAGGGCTTCGGCGGGATCGACGCGGTGCACTTCAAGGGGTTCCTCGTCCAATGAGGATGGGCCACGCCTTCGCGCCTGCGCGCGCCGCCGCGGTGCATTGCGCCGAACTGACGACCCGCGGGCCCAGCCTTGCGGAAAGCGCCGCGCTGCTCGCTGCCTGGCGGCGCGATCTGGCGCGGCTGCTGGCCGATGACCTTTCCGGGCTGCTGTCGGGCGACCGGCTCGATGCGAGCGTCTCGGAGCCTGAACGCCTGTCCGGCGCCGATGCGCTGCGCCGCATCGGGCAGGTCGCCGCCAACGCGCTGATCCGCTGCGGGGCGAGCGGGGAGACCGCGCTCATCAGCTTCGACTTCGCCACCGCCATCGCGCTTACCGACAAGAGCTTCGGCGGCGACGGGCGCATCACCGGGAGCGTGCCCGAGGCGCTGCCGCGTTCGGCCGCGCTGCTGGTCGACGAGACCGCCTGTGTCATCGCCGGTGCGATCACCCGCGCAAGCTATGGCGACATGCCGCCCCCGGCCGGAGCCAGCGCGGGCGGGGAAGTCATCGTCCGCTCCGATAGCGCGGCGCGGCTTAAGCCCTTCGCGCTCGATGCGGAGGCGCTGTTCTTCACGCTCGAGATCGTCAACCGGCAGGGCTGCACCTGGCGCGCGAGCCTCGTGCTGGCGGCGGAGCGGATGGGGCGCCTGCTGCCGGGCGGCAAGCGTCGGGTGCGCCCCCGCACCCCGCGCGCGCCTGCCACGGGCATGGGCGCGCCCTTCGCCGACATGCCGCTGCCGCTGCATGTGGTGCTGGCCGAATTCGACCTTTCGCTGGCGCGGCTCCAGACCCTTGCGCCCGGCGACACGATCCCGCTGGCGATGGGCCGCCAGGTGCCGCTGCTGTCGGGCGAGACGCTGGTCGCCCACGGCTCGGTCGGCACTGCCGAGGACCGCATGGCGATCCGCCTGACCCGCCTTCCCGCTTCCGCTCCCGCTTCCATTACCGTTACCGCCTCTGCCGAAGGGTTCGCACCATGACCGCTTATCAACCCGCCGCCTTTGCCCGTTTCGGCGATGTCGCCGTGCGCCTTTCGGTCGAGCTTGGCCGCACCGAAATGCCGCTGCGCGACGTGCTGATGCTGGGCGAGGGGAGCACCGTCACGCTCGATCGGCTGACCGACGAACTGCTCGATGTCACCGCCAATGGCCGGGTGATCGCCCGCGGCGAGGTGGTGGCCGAGAAGGGGCGCTTTGCCTTGCGCATCGTGTGCCTCGTGGGCGAGGACGGCAAGGACGTGCCGACCTCTGGCGAGGGGTTGGCCCCTGTCCGGGAGCCGGCCGATGCGCCCGAGCCTGCCGCCGCCGCTGCGGCCCCGCCCGCGCCCTCGCCCGCACCCGCGCCCGGCGCTCCGCCGCCCCCGCCGGTCGATCCGCTTGCCGCCATGCTCGACGACCTGAGCTGAGCGGGCGGGGAGAGGGGCGATGATCGAATATCTGCTGCGCCTTGCGCTGCTGCTGCCGGTTCTGGCGGGGCTGATATGGGGGAGCCTGTGGCTGACCCGCTGGCTCCAGACCCGCCTCCACGGCGCGCCTGGTGCGGGCGGCGGGACGGGACGCCAGCTCCAGCTCGTCGAAACCAGCCTGATCGCGCCGGGGATGAAGCTCGCCGTGGTGCGCTTCCGCGATCGCGAGATCCTGCTCGGCTGCACCCGGCAGGGCATGGTCCGGCTGAGTGAACTGCGGCTGGGCGAAGCGCCCGTCATCCCGGACCCGGAGAGCGCATGATGCGCCCTGCCGCGATCCTGCGGGCGGCGCTGGTGTGCCTTGCCGCGTTAACCATGTTTGCCGCGATGCCCGACATCGCCCACGCCGCCGCACCGCCCGCCGCCCCCGATCTGGTCAAGGCGGGAGTCGGCACCGCGATCGAGCGCGCGCTGGGCGATCAGGGTGCGGGCGAGGACAGCCCCTTGAGCCTGTCGCTCCAGCTGCTGGTGGTGATGGGCCTGCTCACCATCCTGCCCGCGCTGGTGCTGATGATGACGAGCTTCCTGCGCATTCTGGTGGTGCTGGCGATCCTGCGGCAGGCGCTCGGCTTGCAGGGCTCGCCGCCGGGGCAGGTGCTGGCGGGGCTTGCGCTGTTCCTCTCGCTGTTCGTCATGGCCCCCACCCTCGACCTCGTGAACGCTGAGGCGATTGCGCCCTACGCCGCCGGGAGCATCGGCGCAGACGCCGCGATCGGCAAGGCGGGCGAGGCCTTCCATGCCTTCATGATCGCCCAGACGCGCGAGGCGAACCTGATGATGTTCACCGACATGGCGGGCGGCGGCACCTTCACGAGCGGGGCTGACGTGCCTTTCTCGATCCTGCTCCCCGCCTTCGTCACGAGCGAGCTCGAAACCGCCTTCCAGATCGGGTTCATGATCTTCCTGCCCTTTCTCGTGATCGACCTCGTGGTGGCGAGCGTCTTGATGAGCCTCGGTATGATGATGCTCTCCCCCACCATCATTTCGCTGCCGTTCAAGCTGCTCCTGTTCGTGCTGGTCGATGGCTGGGCGCTCTTGATGGGCAGTCTTGCGCTGAGCTTTGCGACATGACTGAGGACGCACAGCTTCTCGCGCTCGCCGACCAGACCCTGTGGGTGACTGCGCTGATCGCCGGGCCGGTGCTGGTCGCGGCGCTGGTCGTCGGCTTGGTGGTCGGGATCATCCAGGCCGCGACCTCGGTGAACGAGCAGACGTTGAGCTTCATCCCCAAGCTCGCGATCACCGCGCTGGTGTTCGTGGTGCTGGGCGCGGCGATGATGGGGCTGCTCGCCGACTTCACGGCCGAGATCATGGCGCAGGTCGCCAATCTGGGCGGATGAGGCGCGCGCGGTGAACGGCCTCGATTTCGGCTTCGGTTCGATCGAGGCGCAGCTGTGGCAGATATTCTTCCTGTCGATCCGCTGCGGCGCCGCGCTGATGGCCGCACCGATGGTCGGCGGGATGGCGGTGCCCGCGCCCTTGCGCATCCTCCTGTCGCTGGTGCTCGGCCATTTCGTCGCCGCCTGGGTGCCGATCGCCGCTCTGCCCGACATGATGAGCATCGCCGCGATCATCGCCGTGCTGCACGAGATCGCCATTGGCCTGGCGCTGGGCTTCGTCCTGCAACTCGCCTTCGCCGTGCCGCTGATCGCCGCCGAGCAGATCGCGGGCACCATGGGCCTTGCCATCGCCACCTCGATCGACCCGGCGAGCGGCGCGCAGTCGGGCGCGCTGGGGACCTTCTTCGGGCTCGTCCTCAGCCTGTTGTTCTATGCCACCGGCGCGCACCTGTTGTGGTTCGAACTGCTGGTCGAAAGCTACCGGATGCTGCCCGCCGGGGGATTTGCCTTCGGCGCCTGGCGGGGCGAGGCGGTGGTGATGTTCTTCGGGCTCGGCCTCGTCACCGCCGCCGCCATCGCCCTGCCGGTGGTGCTGGTGCTGCTGCTGGTGCAGATCGTCACCGGCCTGATCGCCCGTTCCGCCCCTTCGCTGAACCTCTTCGCGCTTGGCCTTCCGGCAGGCGTGCTCGCCGGGATCGCCGCGCTCATCATCGCCATGCCGGTGATGGTCGGACAGATGCGCGCCGTGATCGAGGACGCGCTCGATCAGTCCGCCGCCCTCGTCGGAGCGCCCTGAGATGGCAGAGGATACTCCGGGCGAAAAGACCTTCGCACCCACCCCCAAGCGCCGCGCCGACGCGGCAAAGAAGGGCGATGTCCTGCGCTCGAAAGAGCTTGCCACGCTCGCCGCGACCGGGGCGGGGGCGCTGGCGCTGTGGGGGCTGGGGGCGTGGCTGAACGAGGGGATGGGGCGGATCGCGCGGGCCGGATTCGCCTTTGATCGCGGCGCGCTCGATACCTTCACCCCGGCGGCGGCGATGGGGGATGCGGCGCTTGCCGCGCTCCCCCCGGTGATGGTGCTGGGCCTCATCGCCGCCGCTGCCACCGCCGCCTCGCAGATGCTGCTGGGCGGGCAGGACGGCCGCTTCGTGATGGGCAATGCCGCCTTCAAGCCCTCGCGCATCAACCCGCTCTCCGGCTTCAAGCGCATCCTCGGCTGGCAGGGGCTGATCGAGCTTGGCAAGGGCCTTGCCAAGCTGGCCTTCCTGGGCGGGATCGCGTGGGTCTGGGCGAAGGGCCGCCTTCCGGATCTGCTCGCACTCGGCACCCTTCCGCTCGAAGCGCAGCTCGGCGCCGCGACCGAGGCCATCGTCAGCCTTGTCGGCGCGCTGATGATCGGCCTCCTGCTGATCGCCGCAATCGACTACCCCCTGCAACGCTTCCAGCGCGACAAGCGGCTGAAGATGAGCCTTCAGGAAATGAAGGAGGAGACCAGGCAGGCCGAAGGCTCGCCCGAAATGCGATCCGCCCGCCGCCAGCGCCAGCGCGATCTGGCGCGCGGGGGTGTGGCCAAGGCAATGAAGGAGGCGCAGTTCGTGATCGTCAACCCGCTGCACTTTGCGGTCGCGCTCACCTACGATCCCGCCCGCGCCCCTGCCCCGCTGCTGCTGGCGAAGGGGCGCGGCGAGACGGCGCTGGCGATGCGCGAGATCGCGGCGGAGGAGGGCCTGCCGGTGCTCGAATACCCGCAGCTTGCCCGCGCGGTCTATTTCACCACGCGCCCGAACCAGATGGTGCGTGAGGAGCTCTACGTCGCGCTCGCCTCGCTGGTCGCCTTCGTGCTCGCCCTGAAGCGCGGCCAGCGCCCGCGCCGCCCGGAGGTGGAGGTGCCCGCCGCCCTGCGCTTCGACGGCGACGGGAGGGCGGAAGCGTGATCCTCCCCCGGTGGGGGAGGATTTGTGTCGCTTAAACTTTCCCGCCGCCACCCGTCCTCGATGCCATGACCACGACCTCCGGCTCCTCGATCATCTCGGCTCTCGGCGCAGGCAGCGGCGTCGACTTCATCAAGCTGGCAACGGATATTTCCGCGGCGAGCTTTGCCGTGCAGCGCGACCAGCTGACCGCGCGGCGGACCTCGCTGGAGGCGCAGATCTCCGCTGCTGGGCAGCTGCGCGGGGCGCTCAACGAATTGGCGAGCGCGCTTGGCGACCGGATCAGGAACGGCGACCTTGCCCCGCGCGGGACGCTCGCCAACCCGGCGGTCGCCAGCGTCACCGTGGCCCCGGGCGCCGCGCCGCGCGGCAATTTCTCGCTGGAGGTGACGCAGCTTGCCAGCGCCCAGACGCTGCTCAGCCGCCCCTTTGCCAGCCGTGATGCGCTGGTCGGGGCAGGCACGCTCAACCTGCGCTTCGGCAGCATCGCCGGAAACGCCTTCACCGCCGATCCCGCCCGCGGGGCGATCGCGATCACCCTCACCGAGACCGACACCCTCGCCACGCTGGCGACCCGGATCACTGAGGCGAGCGGCGGGGCGGTGCAGGCCTATGTGGCGAACGGCAGCGGCGGCGCGCAACTGGTGATGAAGGGGCAGGACGGCGCGGCCAATGCCTTCGTGCTCGAAGCGGCGATGCCCGCGCCCGATCCTGATGCGCCCCCCGCTCCGCCGCCGGCAGCGGGCGATCTGGCCTATCTTGCATGGGCACCCGCCGCGGGCGACACCCTGCGCACCAGCACGGCGCGCGATGCTGCCTTCCGCCTCGACGGTGTGGCGATGACCAGCGCCACCAACCGCGTCACCGGCCTTCCGGGGGGCTTCGGCCTGAGCCTGACCGGCACCAACGCAGGCGCGCCGACCGCACTCTCCTTCGCCGGCAACAGTGCGGCCATATCCGGGGTGATGACCGATCTGGTGGCCGCGCTCAACGACATCGTCGGCCAGCTGGGCGAGCTCGCCGCGCCGGTCGGCGGGCAGCTCGCCAACGATCCCGGCGCGCGCGAGCTGCGGCGCGATCTGGCGGCGCTTGCCGGACTGGTGCTGATGCCCGCGGCGACGGGCGCCGCACCGCGCACGCTCGGCGACCTCGGGCTGGCCCTGAATCGCGACGGGACCTTCCGGCTCGACAGCGCGCGGCTGAACCGCACGCTGGAGACCGCGCCCGATGCCGCCGCGGCGATGTTCACCACCGGGGCAACGGGGGTCTTCGCGGCGGTCGACCGGCTGGCGCGCGATACCAGCCTTGCCGCCGATCCGGGTTCGCTCGGCGGTTCGCTGCGCCGCTTCCGCTCGCAGCTCGAGCGCAGCGACGAGCGCCTCGCCCGCATTGCCGAGCAGCAGGAGGCCCTGCGCGAACGCCTGACCCGCGAATTCACCGCCTCCGAACGCCGCGTCGCCGCCTCGCAGTCGACGCTGACCTTCATCCGCCAGCAGGTCGACATCTGGTCGGCCCGCGACCGCTAAGGCAGGGGGCGGGCAATGCAGATGCTCAGCCGCAACCCCGCCGCCGCCTATCGCCGGGTCGCGCTCGAGGCGCGGATCGAGGCCTCTGGCAGGGCCGATCTGACGCGCATCTGCCTTGAGGAGGCGCTGGGCGAACTGGGGCGGGCCTTGATCACGCTGGAGCGGTCCGAGCACAATCATCGCGGGGTCCGAGCAATGTCATGCGCAGGTCATGCCCCGCTCACGCGCGCGCAGACGATCCTGCTGTGGCTGGCCGGATCGGTCGCCCCCGAGCATCCGCTGGGGACGAGCCTGAAGGCCTTCTATGGCGGGCTGGCGGCGCAGATCGGCGCGCAAACCCAACAGCCGGACATTGCGAGGATTACGTTAATTCGCAATGATATCAAGGATTTGCTGGAAGCTGCGGGCTGATTGCGGCCAATGTTTCACGTGAAACATTGGGGGCACACTGTCATGCTTCCATGAAGTCCCGAATGATCCGTGCCGCATCCTCCGGGTCCTGGAAGGGGTGGAAGTGGGTCATGTCCGGCCGGTGAAGGTCGGTCCCCTGCGGCAGGATCCCCGCCAGCCCCGGCCAGGTCGGCGAGCTCTTGAAATCGAACAGGTTGGTGTGCAGCGCCCGCACCACCAGCACCGGGATATCGACAGCCTGCGCAGCGTCATGGATCGCCGCGTTGCTGCGGCTCGTCTCGTAGACGCTGGCCTCTACCTCCGGGGCGCAGGCGAGCTCCAGACCCGCACCTGACGCGGCCGGGACGAGGCCGTGGCGGCAATAGGCCTCGAACACGCGGCGGTCGAACAGGACATAGGGATCGCGGGTCGCGAAGCGTTCCAGCATCTCCTCTGGCGAGGCAAAGTCGCGCTTGCGGCGGGCGGTGGGGTGGCGGTTTGCGGGGGAGAAGACCTCCTCGCCCGGCCCATAGGCGTCGGGCGCGAGGATCACGGGATCGAACAGCACGAGGCGGGCGAAGGCCTCGGGGTGATCGGCGGCGACTTGCAGGAGCGTGTGCGCGCCCATCGAATGGCCGATGCCGATGGCGCCGGTGATGCTGCCTTGGCCGAGGAATTCGGCCACATCGCTCGCCAGAATGCGCCAGTCGGCGATCGGTCCGGCGCGCGAGAGACCGTGGCCGCGCAGGTCGATGGCATGGACGGGATGATCGGGGAATTGCGCGATTACCGGGTCCCACACCCGTCCGTGAAACCCCGTCGCGTGGGCAAATACCAGCGGCGCGCCGCCGCCGTCCGAGGCCCATTCGTGAACGGCAAGTGCAATGCCGTTGGCGGGATGGAACCGGGTCTGAGGGTCGGGGCGGGCGGTGGTCATGCCAGCCCCCAAGAGCATCGTGCCCGGGGTGTCAATCGCGCGCTTTTGTCAGGCCTTTACGGCGCGGGGTCAGGCGACGGGGTCGGGCTCGCCCCGGTTGCGGGCGAAGTGCAGCGCCTCGGCGATCCGGCCGGGCGCGATCAGGTTGAGCGCGCCGACATAGAGCGCGACGCCCAGAGGGACGGCGATCGCCAGCGCCAGCAGGTCAGGCACCGGCGGCAGCCCGCGCATCGCCAGCGCCACGCCCCCCGCCATCGCCAGCGCGGCGGCGAGCGGCGGGAACACGGCCTGCGCGAGGCCGCCGAGTGTCAGTCCGACGATCCGGCCCGACAGGCGCACCGTCGCCGCGGTCAGCATTGCCATCCCGCCGACCCAGGCCCAGGCAAAGCCCATCAGCCCCCAGTGCGAGCCGATGAAGAAGGCGCCCGTCATCACCACGCTGCCGATCATCGTGATCCTGAGCGCCGCGAGCGGCACCCCGCGTGCGTTGGTGGCGGGGGCGAAGAGGATCTGCAAGGTCATCAGCGCCATCGCCGCCGACAGGATCGGCAGCAGCGGGACGATCTCGTGCCATTGCCCGCCGAGCAGCACCGGCACCAGCGCGGGCGCGACCACGGCGAGGCCAGCATAGGCCGGCAGGGCGATCAGCATCACCAGCCGGATCGTCGCCAGCAGGCCCGCCGCGCCGAGGTCCGCGCCCTTCCCCCCCACCGCATCCCCCCCGCTCGCCCACTGGGCGTGCTGGCGGGCATAGGCGGCATAGGCGACCTCGTTGATCGGCGGCACGAACTTGGCCGCGAGCAGCTGCGCAAGGAAGAGCCCCGTGGTGTAGACGCCCAGTTCGTGCGGATCGAGCACGCGGCCCGCGATCATCACGTCGGCCTGGCTCTGCACGAACCAGAACAGCTGCGTCGCGGTCATCACTCCGCCGAAGCCCGCGATGTGGCCTGCGCCGGTGAAGCGGAACGAGGGCCGGATCGGCGCGCGCGCGGCGTGGGTCATGCCCACCGCCTCGGTGACGAGGATCACCAGCGGCGCGGCGACCAGTGTCCACACCCCCCAGCCCGACAGCGCGCCGGTCAGCGCGGTTCCCGCCCCGGCGACCGCGGCGACGAGCCGCACCCGCGCAGGGGAGCGGAAGTCCATCCGCCGCGCGAGGATCGCGGTCGGCAGCGCGCTGAACGGCACCGTCAGGTACAGCAGCGACTGCACCCGCAAAAGGTCGGCGACCTGCGGCTGCTCGAACCACAGCGCCACCAGCGGCGCGGCGAGGAACTGGATCAGCGCCAGCCCGAAATTGAGCAGCACCAGCATCCCCAGCGTCTGGCGCAGCCGCTCCTCGGTGACCTCCTCCTCGCGGATCAGCGCAGATGCGAGGCCCCAGCCGTTCATCGTGCTGAGCAGCACCATCATCACCTGCGCCATCGCGAACAGGCCATAGTCCTGCGGGGCGAGCAGACGGATGACGATGAGGGTCGAGGCCCAGGACACGATCTGCGTGCCGATCTGGCTGCCCGACCGCCAGATCACGGCGGTGCGGACCTGCGCGGCGAGCGAGGGGGCAGGCGCGGGCGCAGCGGTCTCGGCGCGCGGGACGACGGGGTCAGCCTCGGCCATGGGCGACCTCGTGCAGCGGTATCGGTGCGGGCGGCGGCAGTGCTTCGCCCCACGCACGGGCGATCAGCCGCGCGATGCTGCGGTTGCGCACGAACAGCAGGTCGAGCAGCCGGTATCCGGCGACGGCGCCCATCCCGGCCTTGTAGCCCGTATCGCCCTGTCCCATGTCGAGCGTGCTCTGACCGGCGGCGATGGCATCCTCCATCGCCCTGTAATTGGCAAGCTTGCCGATCCCGGCTTGCCTCAGGTCCTCGGCGTAGCTGCCGGCGATCCCGTAGCGCACCGGTCCGTCGTCGAGATCGAAGCTGAAGGCGATCGGGCGCTCGTCCAGCATCAGGATCGTGGCGCACAGGGCCTTGGCGAGCACCGGGTCGGCGAGCACCGTGGTCCAGCGGGCGCGCTGGTCGGGGGTGAGGAACTTGGCGCCGGTGCCATCGGTGGTGCGCCCGATCCAGCTTTGCGCCTCGATCCGGCCGAGGTCTTGAAGGACGCCAGCGTTCCACGCCGCGCCGCGCACATGGCGCCACCGGGGGGTGCCCAGGGTTTCGAGCTTGTGCCAGTATTGCCTGAGCCGCCGTCCGGTCGAGCTGCGCGGCCAGCCTGCGCTGCGGGCCGCGTCGAGATCGATCACCCAGCTGGTGCCCGTCGCCTTGGCGATCACGGTCCAGTTGGCCAGCTGCGCGGCGGCGATCAGCAGGTCGAGCGCCGGATCGTCAGCCCGCGCCGGGCCGACCCGCCACACCGGGCCAAGGCTGCGCGCCGCCCCATGGCCGAGCGCGTGGGCGAGTTCGAAGACGTCGCATTCGGGTGCGATCAGCGCGCTGCGCAGCGGCCAGTAGCAGCCGGGGACCTTGCGGGCGCCAGCAAGCGGAGGGCCGAAGGGGACTGTCGGGATCGCCGCCAGCGGGGCCCCGTCCGGGCCGCCGCTCTGCAACAGCAGCGTGCGGCCGGGCTTGCCGTCGGCGGCATACCATGCCCTGCGCAGAAAGCCGTAGCCGCCCGGATGGCCGCCAGCGAGCACGTCGATCGCGGGCGGAAAGCCTTCGACCGCCGCGACCGTCAACTGGTCGGCTGCAATCCTGGTTTCGAACATCTGGCACCTGCATGACCGGGGAGACGGTCCTGCGGGCCGGTTTAGAGGATGGGCGTAACCAGCCGGTTAACCACGCAGTGGCGCATGAAATCTGAAGACGGCGTCTCAGCGTGCGCCGGGCACGGCCTCGTGATCGTAGGGGCAATGGCGGCAGGCCGACCCGCAGCATTTCCCGCGCCTTTCGTGCGCCAGCCGGGTAAACACGGTGTAGCCCGTCTCGGGATCGCGATAGGTGCTCTCCCCGCGTGCGCAGGCGGCTTCGTGCAGGGCGTGCCAGGCGGGCTCGGTCATGGCGCGCGGGCATAGTGCCAACACGGCGCCGCGCCAAGAGCGTGGCTCGGATGCCGCATGATACAGAATATCACGCGCCCTCCTGCCTAGCCGCTTGCACCCGCGCCGCTTTTGCGCTCTCTCGGCGGCCTGCCACACACCGGAGAGCCTCCCTTGCGCCTGCTGCCGTTTCTTCTCGCCCTTCTTTTCGCCGTTCCCGCTCATGCGCAGGGCCTCCAGCAGACCAAAGGCGATTTCGAGGACAAGTTCCGCCAGCTGGACGAGGTTCTGCCCACCCCCAACACCTATCGCAACGCGAGCGGCGCGCCGGGGCACCAGTATTGGCAGCAGAAGGTCGACTACAAGATCGCCGCCACGCTCGACGAGACCAGGCGCCGCCTGACCGCGCGGGCCACGGTGCGCTACACCAACAATTCGCCTGACGCCTTGCCGTGGCTGTGGATGCAGCTCGACCAGAACATCTTCAAGCGGGATTCGATGGCCGAACTGACCGACGCCTTCGGCGGCCCCGGCCGGCGCGGGCCGAAGGTGACGCTCGGATCGGGCAGCGAGCCGACGAAGCTGTCGATGGAGGAACTTCGCCGCCAGCAGGCGATGGCCGACAACGACTACGGCTACGACATCAATGCCGTGACGACGCTGGCGGGGGCAAAGCTGCCGCACACGATTGTCGGCACGCTGATGCGGATCGACCTGCCGCAGCCGCTCGCGCCGGGACAGACGACCGAATTCGCGATCGAGTGGGCGTTCAACATCGTCGAGGAGGACGCGGTCAGCGCGCGTTCGGGCTATGAACACTTCCCCGACGATCCGAGGAAGGGCGGCAACGACATCTTCCTGCTCGCCCAGTGGTTCCCGCGCATGGTGGTCTATTCGGACTACGAGGGCTGGCACAACAAGGAGTTCCTGGGGCGCGGCGAGTTCACATTGGAATTCGGCGATTACGAAGTCGACCTGACCGTGCCCGCCGACCATATCGTGGCCGCCACCGGCACGATCCAGAACCCCGAGGAGGTGCTGACCGCCGCCCAGCGCCAGCGGCTCGAAACCGCGAAGAATGCTTCGGCGCCGGTGTTCATCGTCACGCCGCAGGAGGCCGCCGCTGCCGAGGCCGGCAACCCGCGCGGCACCAGGACGTGGAAGTTCGCCGCCACCAACGTGCGCGATTTCGCCTGGGGATCGAGCCGCAAGTTCATGTGGGACGCGCAAGGCGTGAAGCAGCCGGGCGCCGAGCATGAAACCGTGCTCGCCATGAGTTTCTGGCCCAAGGAGGGCGGCGATCTGTGGCGCAAGTATTCGACTGCGGCGGTGGTGCACACGCTGAAGGTCTATTCGCGCTTCAGCTTCGACTATCCCTATCCCACCGCCCAGTCCGTCAACGGGCCGGTCGGCGGGATGGAATACCCGATGATCACCTTCAACGGGCCGCGCACCACCCTCAACAAGGACGGCAGCCGCACCTATTCGCTGGCCGAGAAGATGTTCCTCGTCGGCGTGGTGATCCACGAGATCGGGCACATCTACTTCCCGATGACGGTGAACTCGGACGAGCGCCAGTGGACCTGGATGGACGAGGGGATCAACTCGTTCCTCGATTCGGTCGCGGGCTACGAGTGGGATCCGAACATGCCTTGGACCCGCAGCCTCGCGCGTGACCTCGTGCCCTACATGGTCTCGAACAACCAGCAGCCGATCATGACCCAGTCGGATTCGATCACCGACCTCGGCTCCAACGCCTATGGCAAGCCGTCGGCCGCCTATCACGTGCTTCGCGACACGGTGATCGGTCGCGAGCGGTTCGATTTCGCGCTCAAGGAATATGCGCGCCGCTGGAAGTTCAAGCGTCCGACCCCGGCGGACTTCTTCCGCACCATCGAGGAAGCCTCGGGCACCGATCTCGACTGGTTCTGGCGCGGCTGGTTCTACACCACCGATCACGTCGATATCAGCCTCGATTCGATCTACCGCCTCAGGATGGACACGAAGAACCCCGACATCGACCTGCCCCGCCGCCGCGCGGAAAGAGCCGAGGAGCCGGAGCTGGTCGGCATCGGCCTCAACCGCGATCAGCGCCTGCCGATCTGGGTGCTCGAAAATCCGGGCGTGACCGACTTCTACGACAGGAACGACGAATTCACCGTCACGCCCAAGGACCGCAAGAGCTACGCCGATTTCCTCGACAGCCTCGCCCCGTGGGAACGCGCCGCCTTCGAGAGGGCGGTGAAGGAGGATGCGAATTACTACGTCCTCAACTTCACCAACAAGGGCGGCCTCGTGATGCCGATCATCCTCGGCCTCACCTTCAAGGACGGGTCGAAGGAAAAGCTCAGCATTCCGGCGGAAATCTGGCGGCGCAACAGCCGGGAAGTCGCCAAGCTGCTGGTCTATCCGAAGAACAAGGAGCTGGTCGAGGTCATGGTCGATCCCGACTGGGAGACCGGCGATGCCGACCTCGAAAACAACCACTATCCGCGCCGCATCATCCCGAGCCGGGTCGAGGCCTTCAAGGATGAGGCGAGCCGGTCCCGCGTCAGCCGCGATCTGATGGGCGAGGCGGCCGGGGCCGAGCCGGACAAGAAGAGGAAGTGAGCTTGCGCCGCTGGCTGGTCCTGCTGGCGCTGGCGCTCGCCCTGCTTGCCGGGGTCGGCGTCGCCAGCGCGCATCAGCAGAAGATCGCGATCAGCACCATCGCCCTCAATCCGCGCAGCGGCGCGATCGAGGTCGCGCATCAGGTCCCAGTCCACGATGCCGAGCACGCCCTGCGCGCGCAGGGGACGAAAAACGCCGACATCATCGGCAGCGCCAAGAGCCGCGAGGCCTTTGCCCGCTATGTCACCCGGCGTTTCCTGATCGAGGTCGACGGCACACTGGTGGAGCCCGCCTACGTGGGCAGCGAGATCACCGGCGGCAGCCTGTGGGTCTATCAGGAAGTCCCGCCCCCCGCCGATCCGGGCCGGGCGGCGTTGCGGTTCAACTCGCAGATCCTCACCGATGTCTGGGCACGGCAGGAGAACCGCGTCAACATCGGCAGCGGCACCCGGGTGCAGACGTTCATCTTCAACGCGGGCGCCGCCCCCGCCGACGCGGTGCTGGCGCGCTAGATCAGGCGCGGCGGCGCGAGTCCGCCTCGCCTTCGCCGAAGCGCGCCTGAAGGTCCGCCAGCAGCGCCGGGCGGCCATAGCGATACCCTTGCACATGGCGGCAGCCGATGGCGCGCAGGAAGGTCTCCTGCTCTTCGGTCTCCACGCCCTCCACCACCACCCTGAGGCCCAGTGAGTGGCCCATCTGCACGATCGCCTGGATGATCAGCCGCGACTGATGATCCTCGCGGATCGCGGCGATGAAGTCGCGGTCGATCTTGACCTTGTGGATCGGAAAGGCGCGCAAGTGGGTGAGCGAGGAGAAGCCCGTACCGAAATCGTCGAGGCAGATCGTGAAGCCGCAATCGTCGAGCATGGCGAGCGACTGACGCAGGTGCCCGCTTGCGTCGAGCAGCATCGTCTCGGTGACTTCGATTGTGATGTTCTCCGGTCTCAGCGGGCTGTCGTCGATCACGTCGATGAGATGCCGGACGAAGTCCCCGCGCCTGAGGTCGGCGTCCGTCAGGTTGATGCCGATCCGGGTCTCCGGCCCGAACAGGGCAAGGATCGCGGGGCCTTCTGCGACGAGATTGTCGAGCATCACCCGGCTGACCCGGCGCGACAGTTCGGGATCGAGCAGGGCCGAAAACACCTCGCTGGCCGCGATGATCGCGCCATCGGCATCGCGCAGCCGCAGCAGCGCCTCGACCGAAACGATCGTGCCGGTGGCAAGCTCGACGATGGGCTGGTAGGCAGCCATCGCCCGCCCTGAATTGAGCGCACTGCGCAGCCGCTGGATCGCCTGCTGGCGTTCGGACTGGCGGGCCTCGATCTGCCGGTCCCAGCACACCACCGCCCCGCGCCCCTGTTCCTTCCCGCGATAAAGCGCAAGGTCGGCGCGGCGCATGATCTCCTCGCTGCTGCCCGCGCTCTCCATCCGCGCCACCCCGCAGGTCGCGCCGATCTTGAGCAGGGTATTGCCGAGCGGCGGCATCTCACCCAGTTCGGCCAGCAGGTCGTCGAGAAACCCGGTCACTTCCGCCAGCCCGATCTGCGGCGGGAACAGCAGTGCGAATTCATCGCCGCCCCAGCGCGCCAGGAACACGCCTGCGGCTGTGCGCATCTGCAGTTGCGCGGCGATGGTTTCCAGAACCCTGTCGCCCACCAGATGTCCAAGAGTGTCGTTGACGTCCTTGAAACCGTCGAGATCCAGAAGGGCGACGGTGACCGGTTCGTGTTCCACCTGCTGCATCGCCGCTGCCAGCCGCCAGTCGAAGGCCGCGCGGTTGAACAGGCCGGTCAGCCGGTCGCGTTCCGCCGCGCGCTTCAGCGCGACATTGCGCAGGTGTTCCTCGGTGCAGTCGAGCATCACGCCCGCGACCGAATTGGGCGCACCGTCGACATCGACCCTTTCGCCCATCACCCGGATGCGGCGCGGCTCCCCGTCGCTGCGGCGGATCAAGGTCTCGAACATGAAGGGCAGGCCGTCGGCGATGGTTTGTTCGAGCTTCGCCAAGACCATTTCGCGGTCCTCGGGCTCGTAGAGCGCGATCGCTTCCGCGACGGTCATGGCGCGGCCCGGCTCGACCCCGTTGATGACATAGAGCTGATCGGACCAGAACAGCTCCTGAGTCGCAAGGTCGACCCGCCAGCTGCCGACATTGGCGGCGCGTTCGGCCTGACGAAATATCTGGCTGGACTGGTGCAAGGCGGCGTTGGCAAGGCTCAGGGCGCGGGTGCGGCCATGCAGGGCGATCGACTGTTCGGCAAGCTCGGCCAGCATCGCCAGCGGCACGATCTGATCGGCGCGGAAGGCAGCAGGTTCGGGCGAGATGCCGCACAGCGCCCCCAGCACGGTGCCGTCATCGCCTCTGATCGGCACGCCGATATAGGAACGGATGAACGGAGCCCCGGTCACCAGTTCGTTGTCGGCGAGGCGCGGATCGGCGGCTGCATCCGCGATCAAGAGCGGCTCCTCCTCCACCACGCAGATGGCGCAGAACGAATCCTCGATGCGCGTTTCGTAAAGCTCCGTTCCGGTCCGGCCGAGGAACCACTGCCGCTCCCGCTCGACGACCGAAAGCAGCGCGATCGGGCACCCGAGCATGGTGCTGGCGAGCAGCGTGATGCGCGAGAACAGTTCGCGGTCCGGCACCGCATCCAGTTCGAGATTGCGAATGGCGTCCAGGCGCGAGGGTTCCGTCACACGTCGCCATTGCGCTGAGAGCCCTTAACAAACCGTGCGTCCGAGGCGCGGTAGTTCTGCAAGGTGAAACGGGGGGAGAATGCCCCGGGGCCCTGCCTGCTGCCGGGCAGAAGGCCGGGGTCCGACCATGTCCGAAAGTGGTGCGGTCGAGAAGACTCGAACTTCCACGGGCTTTCGCCCACAACGACCTCAACGTTGCGCGTCTACCAGTTCCGCCACGACCGCACTCGGGGTTTGCCAGGGCAGCAAGATCGCTGGCCCCGCGGTAGGAGCGCGCCCCTAGCAAGGGGTTTGTCCCTGCGCAAGCGGTTTGACGAGGGTCCTGAGAAACCCGCCTAGCGGGGCGCCCAGCCCAGTGCCGCGCCAGCGGCCCCGGGGGGGATGTTGGCGATCGCCTCGGTGACGGTGATGGTCTCGCCCGGGGCAAGTCTGCGCTTGGCGGGAGCCACCACCCAGTCGCCGATGTTGCGCTCGCGCGTGTCGCTGAACACGACCAGCAGGTTGGGCACCTCGAGACTCTCGCCGGCGGTATTGGTGATGGTGCCGTGAACACGGAAGATCACCTCGCCGCTCTCGAGCGGCTCGCGCCGCTGTTCGGCGGTGGGAAAATCGAGCTCGAGCCCCGGCTGGCCGACCCCGAAGGTCGGGCGCTGGAGCGGGAGCCATTCCGGCAGGCCGTAGGTATTGACCGCAAGCGCCGTCCCGGTCGCCAGCAGGGCAAAGATCGCCGCGGCGAGGGTCCACATCTTCAATGTGTTGCGACGCCGGGTGAAGGGGGCGCGGTAGTCGAACTGCGAGCCGCCCTCGGCATCGTCTTCGGCCACATCGGCAAAGCCGTCATCCTCGCCGAGCGGCGGGTCGGCGTAGGCTTCATCCGGGGTTTCGGCCGGGGACGGCGGTGCGGGCGGGGCGGGCGCCCTGGCTGCCGCCGCCGTCTCGCCCTGAGCGGCAAGGCCGCGGCGCAGCGCACGAACCGCCAGCGAGGCATCGGACGCGGGCTCGGCATTTGCCTGCAGGCCTTCAGGCGTGCGCCAGTGGCTGACCGAAGGACCCTCGCCCACGAGGTCGGGAAGCGGTGCGGGCGCGGACGGCGCGGGGCTGGCTGCAATCTCGCGCTCCGCCGGCTGCGCATCGGGCGCGGCGGCAGGCGGAACGGCGGGCGGAGCCTCAGGCGCCGGGGTTGGCACGGCGGGCGGCGCGAGTTCGGGAGGGTCCTGGAACCAGCTGTGCTTGCACTTGGCGCATCGCACGGTGCGCCCCTCGCTGCCGATGGCAGCGTCGGGCACCGCATACCGGGTGCCGCAGGCTGGGCAGGCGATGATCATGTCATGTTTGCAATAGTCGTCGTGTCTGCACAGACAAGAGCAAGCACTGCGACGGCCCGCATTTACCCGCTGTTTTCCACACTGCGGGCACTTTACGGGGCGTAAATCCGCCGTTCCGCCCCCCCGCGGGCGATCTGCGCCTTTTCGGCAGCGTGCCTCGCTGATAGGTGCGCCCCATGAGCGAGCAACTCTCCGGGCAGGTGAAATTCGACAATGTCGGCTTGCGCTACGGCACCGATCCCGAGGTGCTGAGCAACCTGTCCTTCACGCTCTACCCCGGCAGCTTCTACTTCCTGACCGGCGCGAGCGGGGCGGGCAAGACCAGCCTCTTGAAGATGCTCTACCTCGCTCAGGCTCCCTCGCGCGGGGCGATCCGCATGTTCGGGCATGATCTGATGACGATGCCGCAGAGCCGCCTCCCCGAACTGCGCCGGCGGCTCGGGGTGGTGTTCCAGAACTTCCGCCTCGTCCCCTATCTCACCGCCTTCGACAACGTCGCCTTGCCGCTGCGCCTTGCCGGAACCGACGAGAAGAAGGTCCAGCGCGCGGTCGGCGACATGCTCGACTGGGTTGGGCTGTCGCACCGCGCCCATGCCGTGCCGCCGACGATGTCGGGGGGAGAACAACAGCGCGTTGCCATCGCCCGCGCCGTGATCGCGCGGCCCAAGATGCTGATCGCCGACGAGCCGACCGGCAACGTCGACCCCGATATGGCGCAAAAGCTGCTGCGCCTGTTCGAGGCGCTGAACAACCGGGTGGGCACCACCGTGGTGGTCGCGACCCACGATGTGCACCTTCTGAAGAAGGTTCCGGATTCGCTGATAATGCGGCTCCACAAGGGTCAGCTCTCCGACCCCACCGGCGCGCTGCGCTATCCGCCCAGACCGGGTGGGAGCGGGGCATGAGCACGCAGCCGCCACTGCCCTCCGACGCCGAGCCGGACGCAGGGCCCGACGCGCCCGCGCCCGAGCGTCCGCGCGGCCGGGCGGCGGCGCGGCTGCTGCCGCCTGCGCGGCTGACCGGACCGATCCCCTGGGTGATCGCGATCCTCATCGCGCTGGTGGTGATCGCGGCAGCGGGCGGCCTTGCGCTGCGCAACCTTTCGGCCGCCGCCACTGCGGGCCTTTCCAGCGCCGTCAGCGTGCAGGTGATCGAGCCCAACCCCGATCTGCGCGAAGCCCGCGGCGCGGCGGCGGTCAAGGTGCTCACCGGGCTGGCGGGCGTGACCGCGGTGCGGCAGGTGCCCGAGGCGGAACTGGTGGCGATGCTCGAACCCTGGCTCGGCCCCGATGCGGGGGCAGGCGAGGTGCCGATCCCGGCGCTGATCGATGTCGAGCTTGCCGCGGGCGCGGGCCCTGCCGAAGTCGCGCGGATCGAGGCCGCGCTTGCCGCCGCGGTGCCCGGCGCGCGGGTCGATGCCCAGGGCGATTTCCTGCGCCCGGTGGCCGATGCGCTCGCCGCGCTGCAATGGCTGGCGCTGGGCCTTGTCACGCTGGTCGCGCTGGCGACGGCGGCGGCGGTGTGGCTGGCGGCGCGCAATGCGTTTGCCGGCGCGCGCGACACGGTCGAGATCATGCACCTTCTCGGTGCAAGCCAGCGCCAGATCACCGCCGTGTTCCTGCGCGACGTGCTGCGCGAGGCGGCGGCGGGCGCGCTGTTCGGGGCGGGGTTGGGGGTGGCGGCGGTGTGGCTGCTCGGCCGGCAGTTCGCGCAGCTCGGCAGCGGGATGGTGAGCGGCGGCGGGCTGATGCTGACGGACTGGCTGGTGATCGGCACGGTTCCCCTCGCGGGCGTGCTGCTGGCGCTGGTGACGGCGCGGATCACCATTGCACTTGCCCTCAAGGACATGCTCTAGGGCGGTGACCATGATCCGCCGTATCCTTTCCCTGCTGTTTCTCGCCTGGGCGATCGGCTTCCTGTGGTTCGTCGTCGCCCTGCCCAAGCCCGCCGACGGGGTGACGACCGACGCGGTGATCGTCCCCACCGGCGGCCCCGGACGGATCGCGCGCGGACTTGCCGTGCTCGATCTCGGACAGGCGAAGAAGATGCTGGTGAGCGGGGTCGACAAGGAGGTCCGCCCGCAGGAATTCGCCGCCCAGTTCGGTGTGTCCCCGCGCACAATGGCGTGCTGCGTGACGCTGGGCTTTGCAGCGGTCGACACCCGCTCCAACGCCGCCGAGACCGCCAAG
>ERZ1066123.580-NODE-580-length-26545-cov-10.959419_pt1 | contig 26545 bp, 26 predicted proteins | sample MGYA00382770_ERZ1066123 | MGnify/ENA primary metagenome ERZ1066123 (study PRJEB33369, sample SAMEA5778353) | biofilm metagenome | biome: Industrial cooling water; feature: Water cooling tower basin; material: Biofilm | place: United Arab Emirates | collected...
CGCGCGAAGTTGCCGTACACCACACCGCGCGCGCCGGCACCGAGCGTGATCGCGGTGATGGGGCGCGGCGGAATGGACAGCGACGTGCCGTCGGGGAGCGTCAGCGGCGTACTCACGGAACGCTCGTCAGCGCACCACCCGGATGCGTGCGATCACATCGCCTTCAAGCACGTCGTCGACCACGTCGATCCCATCCACGACTTCCGCAAAGACGGTGTAGTCACGCGCCAGCCGCGCGTTGTCGCGCAGGTTCACGAACCACTGCGCGTCGCCGGTGTCGTGTCCTCGCGTGCTCATCCCGACGGTGCCACGCGGATGGGCGATCGTCCCCAGCTCGTCGCGCAGGAACGTGTGATGGCCCACGTACTCGTTGGCCGAGGGGCTGCCGCCCTGCAGCACGAAGTCGTGCTCCACGCGGTGCCACGTGCGTCCATCGTACCAGCCGGATTCGGCCAGCTGCGCAATGCGCGCGGCCATGAGCGGGGCCTGATCACCGCGGAGCCGCACCGTGAACGTGCCGCCGCCTGACGCGTCGGCCATGGTGACGCGCAGGCGCACGTCGGCGCCGAGCGCGAGCGACACGGCGCGGGCGAGCGTGGCGGGTGCGAGACCGCGCGGCTGACGTACCGATGCTTCCTCCGCGGTGTCGCGTCCGGCGGCGCGCAGCAGCGCCTGCCGCACGTCGCGTTCGGAATCGTTGGTTCGCGTGCGCCAACGGCGCTCGTACACGCTGCCGGCGATCGCCGCGAGGTCGCGTCGGGACGTACCGGCGAGCGCGTTGGCGGCGACGCGCACCACCTGTGCGGCCGTGTCGTTGGCCACCAGCGTGCTCCACAGTGCGTCGTCAGCGTGTGCGGTGATCCGTGCGAGCGATTCCACCGCTTCGGCGCGCACGTTCGGATCGGCATCGGCCACGAAACGGCGCAACCGTGCGCTGTCGCCGAGCGCAGTCGCCGCGCGCACCACGTAGGCGCGCAGCCACGGCGACGGATGCGTCGCGAGACGTTCGATGTGCGGGCGCGCGGACGCAGGTGCGACCCGCGCGAGCGCCACGACGGCGTGGGCGGCCGCGTGCCACGACACGTTCCCCGTGGCGCGGCGGCTCACGTCGGTCGGCATGGTCGAGATCCAGCGCGTCAGTTCAGCCACCGCGTTCTCCGAGTTGCTCGCGCACGGCGGCCCCAGCAGATCGGCGCCGCGCAGGCGCACACGCCAGTCGTCGTCGGTGAGCGCGCGGGTGAGCGCGCTGCAGTCGTTCCGCGCACCGGCCAGCGCGCGGAAGCGCAGGCGCCACGCCGGCTCCGCATACACCGGCGGCGCCCACGCCGGCACCACGGGGGCGATCGAGTCACGCGCCGCGAATCGCGGATCGGACAGACGCGCGCGCGCCCGAGCGGCCAGCGCGCGCAGTCGCGGGTCCGCGTGCGCTGCGGCCTGCGCGAGTGCCGGGTCGCGTGGGTCGGCGCGGTCTTCGGCCTGCAGCACGAGACCCACCAATGCGGAATCGGACACGGTCAGCGGTGCCCCCTGCGCGGCCAGCGGCAGGGCAGGCAACAGCAGCGCCGTTGCGAGCAGCGCGGGAGATGGAAGACGAACCCAACGGTGTGCGCAGCGCATGGGAAGAGTCGAAGTAAGCCATGAAACCAGTCGCCGTACGATCACGGCAGGCCCCTGCGCGAATATGGCGGCCGGACCTGTCGGCGTCACGGGTTCGTCACAACGCGGTGCGCGGTGGTTCGGACATCGCGCTCCTGATCTCGACGCCGTGCCGGCGACTCCCGTCGCGACATTCGACGATTCTAGATTGCGAGATGGTCTCAACGCTTCTGCTGCGCGCTCGTCGCGCACCGATGGTGATCATCACGTGTGGTGTGCTCTCGGCCTGTGCCACGCCGGCGCCGCCCGCAGCCGCACCGAGTCGCGCTGATCGCGACGAGACGGCGCGTCGCGCCATCCTCGTCTCGTTCGACGCGCTCAACGAACAACGCGCCCGCGAGGCCATCCCTGCTGGTGCACTGCCCGCCTTCGAGGCGCTCTTCGACGGTGGCGCGTGTGCGGCGTCGGCACGTCCGGCGTTCCCCAGCGTCACGGCTCCCGGACACGCCGCCCTCTGGACCGGCACCTACGGTCGCGTGAACGGTATCGCCGCCAACGATATGCCGGCGCTGCCACGCAGCGCGCACACCATCACGTCGCGCGTATCGGGCTACTTCGTCAACAACCTGCGCGCCGAACCGGTGTGGATTACCGCGACACGCGCTGGTCGCCGTGTCACGGGCCACCACGTGACGCAGGCGCCCGGCGCACCGGGCTACGAAGGCGCAGACGGCGCCGATGCATCACTGGCGGCGCGTAAACGGGAAGCTGAGTCCATCCTCGCGTCGGATGCACTGCTCGTGATGAACGGCTACAACGCGTTCCGGTCACCCACGTTCGTGCTCACGCACGCGACCAATCCACCACAGCCGGCGCGCGGGTGGCGCAACCTCGATCGGCTCGCCAGCGGGGTGACGCCCCTCGAGATCGCCTGGTTGGCGGGCCGCGATTCCCTGTTCGGCCTGTTGTACGGTCCGGCGGGTGCGCGTCGCTACGACCGCGTGCTGCTCGCGTCATCGCGTGATGCGGCGCTCGGTCGCGTGGCCGTGGTCGCGCCGGTCGACACCGCACCGGTCCACGCCGAGCGCGCGCTCGCGCGCCACTTCGCGGAGCCGGTGTTCGTCACCGATACGGCCGGCATCGTCGCGCTCACGGGACGGCTCTTCGAACTCGGCGAAGACGGACGCACGTATCAGCTGCTCATCCCCGAGTTGCGGTACGTGCAAGGCAACCGACGAGCCGATGTGGATGCGTACGTACGCGCCATCGGCGGCTGGTACGGCAACGGCGCGATGTCGGCGTATCGCGCCGGACGCTTCGGTCGCACGCTGCCGAACGGTGGCGATGGCACCGCCGAAGCGCGCTACCTCGAATCGCTCGAACTGCTCGTGCGGCAGTACCAGCGGGGCGCCGAGTGGCTCTGGCGCACACGTGCGCCGCATCTGCATCTGGACTATCTGCCGCTTATCGACGAAGTCGATCACGAGTGGTTCGGTCGTGTCGACACCACGACCGATCAACACGATCCAGTGCTCGCCATGCGTCTCGCGCCGTATCGCACGCGCGCCTGGCAACTCGCCGATCAGTTTCTCGCCACGTTGCAGCGCCTCGTGGCAGACGACGCCAACGCCATGCTCGTGGTGTCGGGCGATCACGGCATGCGCAGCTACTGGCGTGGTTTTCGCCCCAACGCGGTGCTGCGTGACGCCGGTCTGCTCGTGCTCGACAGCGCGGGCCGCGTCGATCTGTCACGCACGAAGGCCTATAGCCCCACCGGCTACTTCGTGATGGTCAACCGCACGGCGTGGAAGGGCGGTATCGTGGGGCCACTCGAAGCAGCGCAGGTGATCGACGCCGTCGAGCGGGCCTTGCGTGACGCGCGAGCACCCGACGGCACACCCATCGTCACGCGACTGTGGCGCGGTGACTCGCCGGGCGCCGACACGCTCGGCATTGGTGGGCCCACCGGGGGTGACGTGTACTACGATGTCGCGCGCGGCTACTACTGGAATGCGGGCGTGAGCGGTGAGGTCACGGCCCCGTTGCGCGAGGTGCTCGCGGGCCACGGGTATCCGTCCACGAGTCCCGAGATGCACACCGTGCTGTGCGCGTGGGGGCGCGAAATCGCACCGCGCCGCATCGGTCCGCGCCGCAGCGCCGACGCGCCACTGATCGTGTCCGATTGGCTGGGGACGCCACGCCCACCCGATGCCACGGGCGCGTCGCCGTTCGCCCAACTCATCGCGCCGCGTGGAGACGCGTCGATCAGGCCCCGGCGGCCTGATGCATCGCGGCCTTGAGTTCGAGATCCGGGAGCACGCGGCGCAACACCCCGTCGATCATGGTGAGACGCGCGAGCGGGGAGCGGGATTCGAGCAGCGCCTGACGCTGCTGCAGATCGAAATCCACCATGCCGGCGATCGCCCACGCGATGAGTGCCGGATCATCCGGGAGCGGTGGCGGGGCCGAATCATCGTCATTCAACACGTGCACCGCCTGCACGACGCGTCGGAAGTGTTGCACGACGTCGTCGGCGGCGACCGCCACGGCCACGCGCGAGTCACTCGCCTCATCGTCGAGCAGCGTCACCTCGGCCACGTGGTAGGGCGCCTCGTGCTCCACGAAACGTTCGAGCACGAAGCGTTCGCGGCCGGCGATCATGATGTTCGAACGCCCGTCGGGAAGCATTTCGACATCGGTCACTTCGGCAATGCACCCGACGCGGCCGGGCGGCAGATCTCGCTCGGCGACGCCGGGAATGGCGCACAGGATGCCGAACCGACAGTCGCCAGCGCGTACGTCGGTGAGGAGCTGGCGGTATCGCGGCTCGAAGAGATGCAGCGGCACGGCGGTGCCGGGTTGCAGCACCAGGCCGAGCGGGAAGATCGGAAGCAGACGAGAAGACACGGCAGGCACGGGAAGGGAGGTCTGAGACAAGCAGTCGAACGCCTCCGTTCGTTCCGACCAATCCGGTCCGCCCGCGCTCCGTCGGGCGAACCCGGGGCTATTCGTGCCGGATCGCGTCGATCGGGTCGAGACGCGCCGCGCGCCGCGCCGGGTAGGTGCCGAAGACGAGCCCCACGAACACCGCGCTGAACACCGCCACCAGCACGGTACTGAGCGAGACGCTCGCATGAATGGCCATGCCGGGAATCCGCGCCCGCATGAGCGCCGTGATGCTGAACGCCGCCGTCAGCCCGAGCACCACGCCGATGGCGCTCCCGGCGCCGGCAATGGCCACCGATTCGGCGAGGAACTGCGACTGCACATCGCGCGGCCGCGCACCAACCGCTTTGCGAATGCCGATCTCCCGCGTGCGCTCGGTGACGGAGGCGAGCAACACATTCATGATGCCGATGCCGCCCACGAGCAGCGAGATGCCGGTGATCGCGCCCATGAAGAGCTTGAAGAGCAGAATGCCCTGTTCGGCCTGCTCGAGGCGCCCCTCGTTGCTGCGCAGACGCGTGGTGCCAGCCCCGAAGCGTTCGTCGGCCCAGCGCGCGAGCTGGGCGCGCACGCTGTCGGCGTCTTCGACGCGCGCGAGCTTGCCCAGCCACTCCACCGGGCGCGCACGCACGGACGGTGGCATGGCCGCCGTCGCGGCATTGAGCCCCACCCACGCGAAGTCGTTGCCGGCGGTGTCGTCGGCCACGCCCACGACGGTGAACGGCGTCGCCTGCAAGCGCACAACCCGACCGAGCAGCGCTCGCACGTCCGCGAGCGAATCGGCGCGCACGAAGCGACGGGCCAGCGTGCCCGAGAGGACGACGTCGCGATTGTTGGGATCGTCCACGCCAGCCGCTGTGAAGCCGCGTCCGGCCGCGAGCGTCACGCCCCCGATCTGATTCCATCCCTCGCTCACGGCGGTGACCACGACGAGCCGTCGCACGCGGCCTGCCGTATCGGTGATTTCACCGCGCGCCTGGATCTGCGCGGTAAGGCCGGCAAGCCCCGGCAGCTTGGCGGCTTCGCGCGTGTCGGTCGTGGTGAACTGCGGAAACGAATCGAGCGGGAACTGCTGGCCGTCGATCTCCTCGGTCGTGACCGGCTCGACGTTGAGGTACATGATGGACGTCGTGCGCTCGAGCTGTTCGCGCATCGTGACTTCGAGGCCGTCGCCCACCGAGAGCACGGCCACGAGCGATCCGACGCCGATGATGACGCCGAGCGTGGAGAGCACGGTGCGGAGCGGATTGGCGCGGAGCGCGTCGACACCGACACGCAGGTTCTCGGGGAGGCTGGGGGCAGGCATGCCGGCTCTACGGGGCCGTCGTCGCTGAGGTGTCACGACGGGGACACGAGGTGGGCACGGCTGTGTGCGACGTGCGCGACTCGGCTAGGATAGTCGCATGTCCCATGCGACGAACGACGTGGCCGCCGCCTATGCGCGCTGGGCGCGCACCTACGACCACGAGCCCAATCAGACACGCGACCTCGACGCGTGGGCGCTGCGCGAGCACGGCCCCGATGTGCGCGGTCGCGAGGTCCTCGAGCTTGGTGGTGGGACGGGGAAGAACACGGCCTGGATCGCCGAACGGGCGGCGCGGGTGATGTCGCTCGACCTGTCGCCGGAAATGCAGGCCCACGCCCGTGCCAAGGTCGACGCGCTCGGGTTGCCCGCCGATCGGGTGACGTTCGTGGTGCACGACATCCGGTACCCCTGGCCGCTCGAGGATGAGAGGGTGGACCTCGTCATCGCGAACCTCGTGCTGGAGCACGTGGAGACGCTCGGCCCCGTCTTCGCCGAATCCGCGCGGGTGCTGCGCCCCGGCGGCACGCTCTGGCTGGCCGAACTGCACCCCGACCGGCAGCGCCGCGGCGGGCAGGCGCACTTCGCGGATGTGGCGACGGGGGAGACGGTGTACGTGCCGGCCTTCCGGCACCTGGTCAGCGACTACGTGAACGGGGCCATCGCCGCCGGTCTCCGGGTCCGGCGGCTCGGGGAGTGGCTTGAGGACGGTGCGGCGGCGGACGCTCCGCCGCGACTGCTGACGCTGCGCGCGAAGCGCTGATCGCGTGCCGGGAACCGCTCGCCGCACGTTGACATTGAACGTGCGTTCAACGTGATTTCGAAGACGCGGCGTGGTGCCGCCCCGCCGCTCCCGGCCGGTTCTGTCCCCGCTTTCCCGCATGCCCGGCCGCAAGGTTCCCGAAGCCGCTCGTCGCGACGAAATCCTCCGCGCCGCCTACCGCGTCGCGGCGCGCGATCGGCTGGGTGGTCTCACCGTGCGCGCCGTCGCCGCCGAAGCCGGCGTGAGTGCCGGGCTGCTGCTCTTCCACTTCGAGTCCAAGGACGGACTCCTCGTGGATCTGCTCGACTGGATGCTCGCGCACACCATCGTGGCCGGTGAGCTGCACCGTCGGCCCCCTGATGACGTTGCGCCGGAGCAGTGGCTGCTCGGCCTCGTCGACCGCGACCTGCGCCACCTGCTCGCGCAGCGCGAGCGCATCGAACTCTTCTACGACTACTGGGTGCTCGGTACGCGACACCCGGTGATTCGTCGTCTCATTCGCCGTGCGCTCCATCGCTACCGCGAGAGCTTTCGGCCGGCAGCCGACGCCGTCTGTGCCGCCTATCCCGTGCGCTTCGCCGCGCTCTCGGCCGATGACCTCGCCGGCGTGTGCGCGGCGTTCATCGAAGGCTGCGCCACGCAGACGGTCCTTGATCCCGATCGGTTCGATGCCGTGCGGGCCATGGCCACGTTGCACGCGCTGGTGATCGACCCCGCCAGTGTTCCTCGTCTCACTCGTCCCTGATTGCCCGGAGTCCCGTTGTCCACGTTGTCCCCTGCTTCGAATCCCTCGCGCATCGATCAGCCGGTGCACCACGACCACGACGATACCGTCTATCCCGGCAAGGCGCTGTTCATCGGCGTGCACCTCGCGTGTTTCGCCGCGATCTGGACGGGTGTCACGAGCACGTCGATCATCCTCGCGATCACGCTGTACGTCGCGCGCATGTTCGGCGTCACGGCAGGGTACCACCGCTACTTCTCGCATCGCTCGTTCAAGACGAGCCGCGTGATGCAGTTCCTGCTGGCGATGCTCGCGCAGTCGAGCGCACAGAAGGGGGCGCTCTGGTGGGCCGGTCATCACCGGCACCACCACCGCTACAGCGACACCGAGCACGACGTGCATTCGCCACGCCACGAAGGCTTCTGGTACGCGCACCTCGGCTGGATCTTCGCGCCGCAGTGGGACAAGACCGACTACGAGGCTGTGCCCGATCTGTCAGCGTATCCGGAGCTCGTCTTCCTCAACAAGTACGAGCACATTCCCACCGTGCTGCTGATCGCGCTGTGCGCGTGGATCGACGGGTGGACCGGACTCGTGGTGGGCTTCTGCTGGAGCACCGTCGCGACGTGGCATGGGACGTTCATGATCAACTCGCTCGCGCACGTGCACGGCAATCAGCGCTACGTGACGGGTGACGACTCCCGCAACAACTGGTGGCTCGCGCTCATCACGCTGGGCGAAGGGTGGCACAACAACCACCATGCCTATCAGCGCAGCACGCGCCAGGGCTTCCGCTGGTACGAGATCGACATCACGTACTACGTGCTCAAGGCCATGAGCTGGGCGCGCCTCGTGTGGGATCTTGGCGCACCGCCGCCGGAAGTGGTGCGCAACGAAAGACCGGTGGGCAAGGCGGTGCTGGAGAAGGTCGCGCGACAGCTCGCCGAAACGTTCAACGTGGAGCAGCTCGTGGCCGACGCGCGTCGCGCCCAGGGGGCGGCGCAGCAGCAGTTCGCCGACATGCGCCATCAGGCCGAAGATCGTCTCGCGGAGATGAAGCACCACGCCGAAGATCGACTGGCCGAAATGAAGCACCAGGCCGAGGATCGCCTCAGCGAGGCGCGCCATCACGCCGAAGAGCGGGTAGCGCACATGCGGGCGCAGGTGCAGCAGGCGATGGCGGGTGTGTCGTGGCCGCACTTCCCCACGCGCGACGAAATGCGCGCGAAGGCCGCGGCCATGCTGCCCGCGAGCCCGTCGCTCGATGCCATTGCGGCCCGTGCGCACGAACTGCTGGCGGAGCGGGTGGCGCAGCGGTTGGCGACCGCCTGATGTGACAGTCGTGGGGCCGCGCGTTCAGAGGTGTCGCACGGCCCACACGACACGCTGCGTGATGCCGCTGGCCACGCCCGCTGTCATCGCCCACGCGAGCGGTACGTAGGCGCTCGGCCACAGCAGGAAGGCGGCGAAGAACACGACCGTCTCGGTGCCGGCCACGAGACCTCGTGGCATGGTGATGCTTGTGAACTCGCCGCGCGCCGTTGCGCCCGCGCCCCGCTTCTCGAGCACGGCGGCGAGATACATCCAGGAGGCCGCATTCACGAACCAGCTCATGAGCAGCACCGTCGAGACGAGCCACGCAGCGCGCTCCTCGAGCGCGAGCGCGAGCGCGATGGGCATCGCGCCGTACACCACGAAATCGGCCACGATGTCGAGGTAGCCGCCGAGCTCGCTCTGCGTGCTGCCGACGCGCGCCACGACCCCGTCGAGTCCGTCGAGGATGCGATTGCCGATCCAGAGACTCAACGCCAGCGACCACCACGTACGCGACGCAGCGAACGCCGAGGCGAGTCCGACCAGCAGGCCGACCGCCGTGATCGCGAGCGGGTGACACCAGCCCGCCAGCCATGCGGCCAACGGACGCAACCAACGCTCCTTGTGTCGGCGAAAGAAATCGTCGAGCATGCGCGGCTCAGCAGGGATACGCAGGAAACGGCTCGTGGCGGGCGTCGTCACGCAACTGGACGTGCACCTGCACACCAAGACGCAACCATGACGGCACGCCTGGCACGGGGACCAACAGCTCCTGCGTCGCCACGCGTACGCGCACCAGCGGCCCGCTTGGCGCGTGCTGGACGCTCACGACGCGCCCCGTTGCGCCAACGTGGTCAGCCGGCCCCTCGGTGATCGCGCTGATCTCGAGTACGGACGCGCGGAGTCCCACCGTGATCGCGGCGCCGACGGGCGCGCTGGTCGCGACGATCGGCACGTGACCCAGCGCTGTCTGCGCGACATCCGGTGCGAGCACCACGCCCGATAGCTCCGTGTGGACACCGAGCAGTCGCAGCACCTCGAGCGTCGCGGGTCGTGCGAAGAGCTCCGCCGGCGCGGCGCACTGCGCGATGCGGCGCTGCAACAGCACGGCCACGCGATCCCCGAGCCGAGCGGCGTCCTCGAGATCATGCGTCACGAGCACCAGCGCCGCGTCACTCACCGCGTGCGCCTCCTCGATGGCGTGGCGCACATCGGCCCGCAACGCCGGATCGAGTGCCGCGAGCGGTTCATCGAGCAAGAGCACCGCCGGCTGCGCGGCGAGTGCACGCGCCAGGGCGACGCGATGTCGCTGACCACCGCTCAGCGCGTGCGGCAGACGATCCGGGAGCGCGGCAAGACCGAGTCGCTCGAGCAGCGGCTGCACCTGCGCATCGCGCTGACGACGTGCAACACCACGGACCGTGAGTGGGAACGCCACGTTGTCACGGACGCGCAGATGCGGAAACAGGACCGGCACCTGGTGGAGATACACCACGTTCCGCACCTCGGGCGCCGTCTGCGTCACTTCGCGGTGGCGCACCAGCACATGACCACTCGATACCGGCACGAGCCCCGCGATCGCGCGCAGCAGCGTCGTCTTGCCTTCACCCGACGGGCCCAGCAGCACGAGACGCTCGCCGCTCGCCACGTCGAACGAGATGTCGGCGAGCCCCTGCTCGTGGCCGAACGGGACGTGCAGCGCACGCACGGACAGCGTGATGGTGTGGGTCATACGCGCGCGGCTCCGCGGCGCAGTGCCGAGAGGGCGAGCATGGCCGGCAGCACGAGCAGCACGGCCCCAACGGCGGCCTCGGTCTCCTGGCCGGCGCGCACGAGCGCAAGCACTTCGATGGGCAAGGCACGCACCGCACCACCGCCCACGAGCAAGGTGAGCGCTACCTGCGCCCACGAAACGAGAAACGCCACCGCGGCCGCTTCGGTGAGTGCGCCGCGCAGCTGGGGGAGCAGCACGTATCGCCACCGGTGCACGGCCGAGGCGCCCAGCGTGCGCGCGACTTCTTCGTCACGCGCATCGCGGGTGCTGAGGACGCCCGTGAGTACCAGCGTCGCGTAGCCCACCGCCGGTACGCAGTGGGCGAGCCAGACCCCGCTCCACGATCCGGCGACGCCGAGTTGCAGCGCGACAACATGCAGGCCGGCACCGAGGGCAATGGGAGGCGCGGCCACCGGAAGAAATACGAGGGCGGCCGCGATGTGCGACCACGGGCGCGGCAACGTGGCCATGCCGCGCGCGATCGGCAGGGCGAAGAGCACGGCCGCGCACGTCGTGGCGATGGCCAGTCCCGCACTCGTGAACAGCCCGCGTCCGAGTGTGCCACTGGAGACGTTGCGCCACGCGTCGAGCTGTAGCGTGTCGGGCCAGAGCGTGGGCCATCGCCAGCCGAACGCGAACGACTGCAACACGAGCAGCAGCATGGGACCCAATGAAAACAATACGAGCGCCAGCAGCGCGATGGGTCGCAACAGATGGGGCGCAGGCAGACGTGTCGTCACGACGATGCACCACGCGTCGTGTCGGTGTGCAGACGCGACCACCGGGCGCGACTCCATTCGTGCAGTCCGACCGCCAGCGCGGCAATGCCAAGGGCGAGCAGCGCGAGCACGTAGGCATCGCCACGACGTGCGAGTGCGGGATCGGCGAATCGCTCCATTGTGAGCACCGGCAGCGGTGCGGGCTGCACCGGCGCGAGCAACACCGCCGCTTCGTAGCTGCCGAGCGCGAAGACGAACACCGCGATGACCGACGGCAGCAACCCGCGCCAGAGCAGGGGCCACGTGACCAGACGCCACCGTGTCCACGTGCGCGCACCGAGCCCTGTCGCGGTCTCGTCGTACAGGTCGCCGATGCTACCGCGCACGGCGATCGCGACCAGCGCGAGAAAGGTCCACTCCTTCCACGCCAACGTGAGCATGAGTCCGACGCCCGGCGCGTCGTACACCAGCGGTGGCATGTCGGCCGGCGTCTGCACGAGGCCGAGGGCGTAGCCGATACGCGCGAGCAGGCCACTCTGTCCGAGCACGAGCAGTGCGCTCGCCGCCGCTACCAGATGCGGCACGGGCAGCGGGAGGGTGGCCACGCCGCGTGCCCACCGATCGGCGCGCGTGCTCGTGCTGAACGCAGCGGCGACGACGACGGCCCCGAGCGTTGCCAACGCGGTGGAGATGATGGCCACCTGGAGTGACCATCCGATCGACCACCACGTGCTGCGCGACGAGAGGACAAAGTGCCAGCGCGACGCATCGAGCATGCCGTTGGCCGCTTGCCCCGGTCCGGCGAGGCCCAGTGACGCGAGGATCGCGTATCCTGCGCCCACGAGCACCGGCGCGGCCACCAGCGCAGCCGCCAGCAGCGGGAGGCGTGATGCCGCCGGTGTGGTGAGCGAACGGCTCACTCGCGACGCGCGGTATCGCCGCGCACCCACGCGCGCCAGTCGGCCTGCAGACGCTCGTGATACGCGGGCGCCACCTCCGGTCGTGCGTAGCGGGCGAGCGAATCACGCGACAAGGCGCGCGGGTCCTGCGCGAGTGAGGCGAAGCGCGATCGCCACGGTTCAGGGACGCGCGTTACATCGAGGACGGTCCCGTCCGCCCAGACCTCTGGCCGCAGCTTCTGATACTGCGCTTGCGGCGACAGCAGCAGTTCGGCCACCACGAGCGCCCCCGCCGGATTGGGCGCGTTGAACGGAATGCCCACGTAGTGCGCGTTGGCAATCGTGCCATCACGCAGCAACGTCGCCCGCGCCGTGGGCGGCAGCACACCCTGTCGGATCTTGTTGATCACATCGTGCTGGTTGTTCGACATCGAGAAATCCAGCTCGTTGTTCGCAAACAACCGGTGCATCGCCGCGACATCGGGTGGATACGTCGTCCCCTTGCGCCAGAGCTGCGGTCGCACGCGCGCGAGCCATTCGAACACGGCGGTCCGACCACGCGCGTATCGCTCCTCGCTGAAGCCACCGGCAAACGCGTCCACGCCGCCCCCGTTGGCGTACATGAGCATCTTGAGAAACGTCACGCCCGTGAAGCCCTGATCGTGCGTGAAGCGTCCGGGATGCGCCTGAATCCACGCGGCGAGTTCGGCGAACGTGCGCGGTGGCTCGGGGGTGCGCACCGTATCGTGAATGAGCGCGAACTGCACGCTCCCCCACGGACTCTCGTAACCGGCCGGGTCCTGCTCGAAGTCACGCGTGATGATGGGTGACGCGCTGTCGACATACGCGGCGCTCGGCAGTACCCCAGCCCACGGACCCGCCAATAACGACTCCGCCCGCAGCTGCGCGAACGTCTCACCGTTGATCCACAGCAGACTGGCCGTGCCGCGTCCGCGTCCGGCCTCGCGCTCGAGCACCAGCTGGTTGACGAGCTCGGCGCCTTGACCCTCCACGGCTTCCAGTCGCACATCGTAGCGTGTGCGCAACTGCTCGGCGACCCAACCGTCCACGAAGGCATTGATGGCCGGGTCGCCCCGCCACTTGCGCCAGATCACCGTGGTGCCGCGCGCTCGCTCCACGACGCTGTCCCACGGCAGGGCGGTGAGGGTGGCGAGTTCATCGGCGGCACTGACGACCGAGGCGCGATCGTTCGCCGCGCTGTCGCGTCCGCTCGCCCCGCAACCGCTCGCGACCCACGCCGTCAGCACGCACATCAGCGCCCGGCGCCACGCAGGGCGACGGGCGCGTCGAGGGGCGCACACCGAAGGATGAGCTCGCATACGGAGAGAATCTAGAACATCCACCGCGCCGAGAACTGCAGTTGGCGCGGCGGCGCGACGGCGGAGAAGACGATCGGATCGCCCGGTCGGCCGACCTGAGTGCGCGCGCCACCACCGGGGATGCCGTTCGCGAAGCCGCCCGGGGCCACGCTGTTGAACAGGTTGAACACATCGGCGCGCAGTTCGAGCCCCTGCCCGCGCACGCGCAGCTCGTACGCCACGCTCGCGCTCGTGAACAGTGCATTCGGCAGGCGTTCACCGTTGCGCGGCACGCCGAAGAACCGGTCCTGATTGCCGAGGAAACCGTTGCCGAAGGTGTCTCCGGACCCATCAAGATCACGGAAGAAGGCGATCCGATTGATTGGTTGTCCGGTCTGCCAATCGGCGATGCCGGAGAGCGTCAGCCGATCGATGCCCGTGTAGGTCGCCCGCAGCGCCACACGATGCCGACGATCGTTGATCGCATCGGCCCACTCGGCGTCGAAGTCGTTCCCTTGCGTGGCGTTGAAGTTGATGTCCTCGGTGTTCGTACGCGCGCGCGACCAGATCCAGTTGGCGTCGAGCAGCCAGGCATCGCCGGCCACGTAGCGCAGCGTGGAGTAGAGCCCCGCGTACGTGGAGCGGCCGCCGCTCTCGGTCGTGGTGTTGCGGCGAACGCCACCCGTCACCGGTGTGATCGGACGAAAGCGATCACCATCGCTCACCGACAGACTGATGGTGTCATTCGGTCCGATGCGTCGCGTGCTGGCGTTGAGGTCCCACGAGCGCGGCAGGTTGCGCGTGTCGACATACACGACGTCCATGCCGAGGGCGAGGCGATCACCCACCTGCTGCTGCCAGCCGGCGCTGAACTGCCGGCTCATGGGCTGCTCGAGCCCGAGCGCAAACAGCTCGCGTACTTCACCGGGCGGCAAGGTGGTGCGATCGAGCGTGGCGGTGCGGGGGCCCTGAAGAAACCGAGGCGCCGCCGCGCCATCGAACGTGACGGTTCGGTTGCCATCGGGGCCGAACTGGACGGCGTCGGAGTACACCGCGTAGGGCAGCTTGCCGGCGTACAATCCGGCGCCGGCGCGCAGCACGGTACCACTCGCGGCGAGCCAGTTGATGGAGGCGCGCGGCTGCCAGTTGTTCAGGTCGGCGGAGCTCTCGCCACGCGACGTGAGATCGTCGTAGTCCCAACGCACACCGAGCGTGAGCGTGAGCGCGGGTGAGAGGCGCCAGCGATCTTCGATGAACGCGCCCACGAGGGTCTGCGTGAGATCCACCTGCTTCTGCGCCGCATCGATCGTGTAGCTCAGCACGCGGACATTGCCCGGAATATCGGTAAACGCGTAGCGATTGCCGCGCTGCGGGATGTTGCCTTCGTCGAGTACCACGTACGCACCCGACGGATTGGTCTGCGATCCGGTCAGGCGGAACTGCGAGCGCCACCCATCGGCCCCGATGCGCAGCGTGTGCGTGTCGCCGAGCAGCGTCTCGAACACGTTGCGCAGCTGCAGCTGCGTCTCGGATTCATCGAAGATGAAGTTGCTTGACCCCACGACGCCCACCGACACGGTGTCGCGTCCGTCGAAGCGACGGATGGTGACCTGCGGCACGTCGAAGCTGCTGGCGGCCGGCGGGAAGTTCCACCGGAACGTGCCAAGCTGCGCCGCGAACTCGTTCTTCGCACGGCCGTTGCGAAGCGCCGAGCGGTGAATGAGCGCGGAGGCGGTGCCGATGCGCTGGGTCACGATGTCGGCTTCGGGTGCCACGATACCACTGCCGCGGCCTTCACGATTCACATCGCTGAACGTGACGCGCAGTGTGGTGGTTTGCGTGGGGCTCCACCCGTGATCGAGGCGCGCAAAGCCCTTGAGCGTCTCGCGTACTTCCCGTCCGGTGAACGTGGTGTTGGCCGTGCTCGCGATGCGGTCCTCGTTTTCGTTGGTGTACTCGAGGGCGCCGAACACGAAGGTGCGATCCTGCCTGAGCGGGCCACCACCGGCCACACCCCCCTGCGCGCGGCGAAAGCCTTCCTGTGCTCGGCGAAAATCGGTCGGATCCTGACCCGCGGGCACCACGGCCGATCGCGCATCCACCGGCAGCCCTGGGCGATTGTAGACGAATGCTTCGCCCTCCCAGCGTCGCCCACCGGCCCGTGACTCGAGGTTCACGACCCCGTTGGAGCTGCGGCCATACTCGGCACCGTACGTGTTGGCGAGCACGCTGAAGCGCTGCAACGCCGACAGCGGTACCTCGACCCGCTGCCCACCGAGAAAGCCCTCGTTGTTCTCGAGCCCATCGAGCGCGTACTGCGTGTAGAGCGCGTTGCTGCCGTTGATCGAGAGCCGAGGGGCGTCGCCGAAGAACCCGGTGGCGGTGGTGACGCCCGGTATCGTGTACGCGAGTGCGATCGGATCGCGTGCGTCGGTGGGGAGTCGATCGAGTTCGCGGCGCTCCACCGTACCGCCGGTGGCCGCGTCGGCGGTGTTGAGCAGGGGACGCGGCCGTGGCGCCACCACTGACACGACGCTGAGCGACGCGAGCGGGCGCAGCACGAGTGCCAGGGCGCGGTCGGACGCGTCGGTGATGCGGAGTGAGTCGGGGACGTAGCCATCGGCTTGTGCGACCACCCAACCGGCGCCCTGCAGGCGAACCGTGAACCGACCGAGGCTGTCCGTCTGCACGCGCGACGAGTCACCGCCGTCGGTGCGCACGCGAATCGCCGCTCCAGCAATCGGCAGCCCGGACAGCGCGCGGACGATGCCGGCGCGCGGCGCGGGCTGCGCGATGAGCGGCGACGTCGCGCCGAGAGAGAGCACGAGGCTCAGCGGTAGAGAGCGACGGAGAAGAACCAATGGGCGCATGCGTGGTGCACAGGGATGGGTCGCGAGCGCGCGAACGCGCGTACTGCTGCGCCTATCCGTTCGACGCCGAAGGAGTTCCCGGCTACGTCGACTCGGGTGTATCGAGCCCCTCGGCGCGCAGCGCCTCCAGCACACGGTGACGGAGTGTGGCGTCCTCCACGCGCGGCACGCGCTGCGCCGCAACGGCATTGATCACGATCTCGCCAAAGGAAGCGTGCGGATGACAATGCCGGCACATCTGCACATGCTCGCGCACGGCCGCCTCGTCGACAGGGCCGAGTTTGCCATCGAGGAAATCCCAGAGCATGCGGATGGCCGTGTCGCAGTCCATCATCGGCATGTCCGATGACATCGGGCGCTCATTCATGATCATGGGGCCTCCGGCGACAGAGCGTTCACCAGACCGGCATCCTGGGCGTGCTCGAGCAGTGCGCTCTGCAACAGGCGACGCGCGCGAAAGAGACGACTGCGCACGGTCCCGATCGGCACACCGAGCACGTCGGCCGCTTCGGCGTACTCGAGCTGCTGCAGTTCCACGAGCTCGACGACATCACGGAACGATTCCGGCAACTCATCGATGGCACGCCGAATGGCGGGGCCGAGCTCCACGCGGGCGAGTGCCTGCACGACCGGATCGGGGGCCGCGAGCGGGCCGGCCCCATCGGCGAGCGCCTGCAGATCGGCATCGTCGACGGCGACCAGGCGTGCGTCGCGGGGCGCCTGTTTCCGCCACGCGTTGCGCGCAATGGTGAACAGCCACGCCCGACCGTCGCCGCCGTCCTGGAACGTGTCCCAGTGTCGCCACGCACGAAGGTAGGTCTCCTGCACGAGGTCATCGGCGGCCGATGCGTCGCGCGTGAGGGAGCGAGCAAAGCGCGTCACGTCGGGAAGCCAGCGCAGCGCGATGTCGTGGAACGCGCGGTGCCGATCACCAGCGGAGTCGGGCACGAGAGAGTGCGGCGGGATGAACGGAGGAAGGCAACGTGCATGCGATCAGCTCGCACGACGCCGCAACAGCGACGGCAGAAAGGAGAGCGCCAGCAGCAGCACGGAGGCGATCAGCAGGTTCGTGCGCGCCGATGCCGACGCACCCGACACACCACCAACCAGACTGCCAGCAAAATACGTGTACGTGAGCGTTCCCGGCAGGATGCCGAGCGCCGTCGCCAGCACATACGGCCGCAGCCCAATACCGGCCAGCGCGGCCGTGAGACTGAGCGCGTTGAAGGGAATCACCGGCACGAGCCGCAGGCGAAAGAGCGTACCGAAGCCGGCGCTGCCGGCGAAGAGATCGAGCCGTGCCGCCTGCGCGCCGAGCAGGCCGCGCAACGCATCACCGCCCACGAGCCGCGCGAGCAGGTAGGTACCCGTCGCGCCGAGGGTCGCGCCAACCCAGTTGAGCGCCGCGCCCGTCGCGGTGCCGAAGAGTATGCCACCGGCCAGTGTGAACGGCAGCGCCGGCAGTCCGAACGCGGCCACCACGCCGTACGCGATCACGAAGAGCACGTGCACGAAGCGCACGGTGCGCACCCGATCGATGGTGGCGAGCAGCGTGGCGGGATCACGCAAGTCGAGCAGTCCGGTCCGTGCGGCCGCGAGTGCGACCGCCGCGAGCACGATCGCAAGTGTTCCCAGACGCAGCAGCGCTCGACGACGTGTCGTTGGAGCGGTCGAGGCCGACGCGGTGGTACTCACGCGGTCCACCGGAAGAAACGTGCAAACCACGACTTCGCAGTCGGGGTGAGCCGCCCCCGATTGAACTGGTCGGCGGCTCGTCCGATGATGGCGGCGCGCGTGGGGTACGGACGAATGGTCTTCGCGAGTGCACCCAGCCCTTCGCCGCGTCGCATGGCACCGGTGAGTTCGCCGATCATGTCACCCGCATGTTCGCACACCAGTGTCGCGCCGAGCAGGCGATCGGTGCCGCGCGCCAGATGCACGCGCAGGAACCCCTCGGTGTCGCCTTCGAGGATGCCACGATCGTTGTCGTGCATGGGCAGCGTGATGGTGTCGTGCGCGATACCGTCGGCGGCGAGTTGCGCGGGCGTCCGTCCCACGTGCGCCACCTCGGGTGACGTGTACGTCGCGTAGGGAATCACGAGCGAGGACGCGGTGCCGCCCCCGATGCCGAAGAAGAGTGCGTTCGGAACCACGAGGCGCGCCTGCGCGTCGGCCGCGTGCGTGAACTGATACGCCGACGCCACATCACCAATCGCGTAGACGCGCGGGTTGCTGGTCCGAAACCGATCGTCGATCGTGACGCCGCGCTTGTTGAACGCGACACCGGCGCGCTCGAGGTCGAGCGTCTCCACGTTGGGTGTTCGTCCCGCCGCGACGAGCAGCGCGTCGGCCTCCACGTGCAGCGGCGCACCAGCCACGGTGGCCGTGATGCGCGTGTGCGATGCGTCACGCTGTACCTGCGTGATGGAGACACCGTGATGCAGCGTCACCCCGTCGCGTCGCAGCGACGCCTCCACAACGGCGGCCGCGTCGGCATCGTCGCGCGGCATCGCGCGTGCGTCGGCGTTGAGCACGGTGACCTGCGTACCGAAGCGCGCGAACGCCTGGGCGAGTTCGAGCCCGATGGGGCCGGCGCCGATCACCGCCAGTCGCGCGGGGCGCTCGGTGAGATTGAAGATCGTTTCGTTGGTGTACGGCGCGGCGTCGGCGAGCCCCGGGATGGGGGGCAACGCCGCCCGCGCGCCGGTCGCGATGATCGCGCGCCGAAAGCGCAGCGTGGCGTCGCCCACGGCGAGCGTCTCGGCATCGGCGAAACGTCCCGTCCCGAAGAACACGTCCACGCCGAGCTCACGGTAGCGCGGCGCGCCGTCCACCGGGGCGATGTGCGCCCGCAGGCGGCGCAGGCGTTCCATGACGGCCGCGAAGTCACCGTCCGCATGCACGCTCGGTCCGCCGAAGGCGTGTGACGCGTGACGCGCAGCGTGCCACGCGCGCGCCGCGCTGAGTACCGCCTTGCTGGGTACACACCCCACGTTGAGGCAATCGCCTCCCATGAAGTGACGCTCCACGAGCGCGACGCGTGCGCCGAGCCCGGCGGCAATGGCCGCACTCACGAGCCCTGCAGTGCCCGCCCCGATCACCACGAGGTGATAGCGCGCCGCCGGCGTGGGGTTCACCCAATCGGGGGGATGGACCTGCGCCAGCAGTGAGCGGTTGTACGGATCGTCGGGGAGGAGCGTGGTCACGGAGGCGGAGCTGAGGCGTCGAGGGGCCGGTTCGCGGTGAACCGGTCGCGAAATCGACGTCGTCTGCGGGACCTAGTCACCCGTGCACCGTGGAGTTCCCGTCGAGTCGTGGTACGCGGGTGTGCTCAGTGATCGCTCGGCTGCGCCATCGTGCGCCGCCACTGCGCCACATCGTCGGGCGTATCGAGATCGAGCGCCCCATTCGGCAACGGCACCTCGCGTTCATCGCCGCGCAGGAGTCCCTTGGCGCCGCGGTCACCGATGAGGGCGCCGAGGGTGGCAAAATCGGAGCGTGGCCAGACGGCCGGAATGCCGCGCGTCTCGCCGTACGACGACACCACGCGTTGGCCGGTGTGTGCAAAGTGGTGCAGCAGCGTCTGCAGATGATGCGCGGTGACCGCGGGCTGGTCACACGCCACGAGCAGCAGGCCATCGGCGTCGCCGGCCGCCGCGACCGCGGCGCGTATGGACGACGCCATCCCTTCGGTCCACTCGGTGTTGTGGATCCATCGTACCTTGTCGGACAACGGCTCCGGTAGCGTCGCTTGCACGAGCGCCCGCACATCGTTGGCCGCGTGGCCGACGATGATCGACACCGACGCAACCTCACATCCGAGCAGCGCGTGCACGAGCGACACGAGCAGCGGTCCATCATCGGCGGCGCGCAACAGTTGTTTCGGCGTGCCGAGGCGACGGGAGCCACCGGCGGCGAGCATCGCGGCGACAATACGTATCGTTGGCGCCTGCGCGTCAGTCACCGGCGCGCTCGATGATGCACGCCGCGTCGGTGGGCACGGACGGCAACGACGGGGTCGCGGAACGCGTGTGCAACGGCATGCGCCGCTCGCGCAGCGGGCCACCGGTGCGCGCGTTGAGCACCGCGTGCAGTTCGGCCACGGTGGCGAGTGCGATCTCGTCGGGCGATTCGGCACCGATGTCGAGGCCGATCGGCGCGTAGACGCGCGAGATCGCGGAGGCGTCGTGCACGCCGACCTCGTCGAGCAGACGCACGGCGCGCTGTCGCGAGCCGAGCAGCCCGATGTACGGCGCGTCGGTGGTGAGTGCGGCACGCAGCCACGCGGCATCGTGGTCGAACTTGTGCGTGCAGAGCGCGAACGCGGTGCGTGCGTCCCGTGGGAGCAGACCCGCGTCGAAGGCGCCGGAGACGTCGTCCGGGGCGACCGCCAATCGCTGCACGGGTTCGGACAGGTGCAGCGCGTGAAGCAGGGGTTCGCGATGATCGACGACGGTGACGGCGACACCGGCCGCCTGTGCGATGTGTGCCATCGCTTCGGCGCCGCGTGATGCCCCCACGATGACCAGGTGCGGCGGCGGCAACACGGGCGTCGCGAAGTGGCGAGGCTCCGCGTCGTCGAGCCACGCGGCAGCCGTGCGCTGCACGATGTCGCGCGTGGCGTGCACGCGTGGGTCGTGAACCGTGCGGTGAGCGCTGATGAACTGCAGGGCGCCGGCGGTCGGGCTGTCGAGGTCGTGCAGCAGCAGACCACGCGTCCGCGCGTTGGCGGCCGCGACCGCCGCCTCGAGCGGCGCGAGATCCACGAGCGGTGCGAGCAGCACGTGCGCGACCCCATCGCAGCCAGTGCCGAAGCCCCAGATGGTCTGCAGGTCTTCACGCAGATCGTAGCGCAGCAGCTGCGCGGTGCCACGTGCGCATACGGTCGTGGCGTGCTCCGCGACATCCCCCTCGAGGCACCCGCCGCTGATCGCTCCCGCGAGGACACGACGCGCTCCGTCGCACAGCAGGCGGGCACCAGGCTGCCGGTACGACGAGCCCTCGACCGCCACGAGCGTGGCGAGCGCGAGTGGCACCTGCGGCCGATCACGCCGCGCAGCGCGCGCGGCCTGCAGCAGGGAGACGAGCTCGGTGTGGGACATGCCCGAACGATACGGCGCGGCGGGTGTGGGGGCTACCTGTCAACCGAGCACGCAGCGGCCGAGTCGGCCACGAACCTCGCGTTGTACCTGACCTTCCGACCGCATCCGCGCTACTTCGGGTACATGCGATGAAAATCGAGGTACACCTCGCCGTCCGGGCCGGGACGCCTGACCACCGCGTAGTCCGCGCCAACGCGAACCAGCTCGCGCATACTCTCGAACATCGAACGCAGCAGCACGCGACCGATGATCGCGCCCGACGGATCGAAGACGTTCCACCCGTGCGGTGGCTGCTGATCGCGGATCCAGACGCGTCCGAGCGGATCGGCACGCATCGCACTGAAAGCCGGCATGGTGCGCAAGGTATCGCCCTCGGCGAGTCGTCGTCCTGCTTCCGGGCTCTGCGGAAAGACGCGCTGTGCGACCGCCAGCCATTCGGCCTCTGACAATCGCTTGAGCGTCGGTCCCGCGCGAACCACTCGCGTCGGCGTCCCGAAGCGGTTGACGAACCAGAAGGCGTACTGCCGCGCATCAGCAACGACGTAGCCGCTGGCGGTTGGCAGAACGTACGGTTCTGTCATGAACGGGCTGTTGTAGCGTGGCTCGACCACTCGACCGAGGGACGCGACTTCGGTGCCGTCTGGCCGGAGGGTGCGATACTCGTTGGCGCCTCGCTGCCCTCCGCCACGCACCACGATCGTTCCGTCGTTGTGGCACGCGTCGAACACCGTGAAGCCAGGAGGACGCTGGTACGCGCGCACAAAGACACCGGCCGACGTCCAGATGGAGAGCCGCCCATCGCCTCCATGCACCACCAGAATGGTGTCGCCCCGCAGAACGCAGAGGTCGCGCGTCTCCCTGAACTCCGACGGTCCCGAGCCTAAGCGGCCCGCGACGCGCAGCAAGACTCCGCGCGCGTCGAAGAACTTGAGTGCAGTGCGATCCATCACGACGATGCGACCGTCCGAAAGTTGTGCGGCCGTGAGGAAGAAGTGCCGCGAATCGAACTCGGCGCGTTCGTCGTCGAGCAGGCCGCCTAGCGTGACGTACGGCTTGTCCGACAGGTGAACGCCAAACGGCCGCGTCGGTAGCAACCGATGCTCGATCGTCTGCACGGTTGCAGCGGAGGGTCGGGGTGATTGCGCATCAAGCGCAATCACCGGCAGGCTGAGACCAGTCGTGAGCAGCACACCCACGAGGCCGAGGCGAAGGGAGGGCGTCTCCCTCCGCCTCGGCGCGACTTCGTCGTCGCAGCGTGTCAGAGCGCTCCGGTGCACGTGACCTGATACATCGTTACACCGATGCAGTGGAAGAAGTACATGCTGCAGCCAGACGCGACACATTCCTCACCACCACCTCGGCGACATACCTCGTCTTGGTCGAGATTGCAGCCGCTTACACACGCGTTAGGACACACTGCGGCAGGAGCCTCGCTCGCTGGAAGCGCCGCAGCGGACATTACGACGGCGAACCCGATCGCCGACTTGCCTAGGTACGAGATCCGCTTCATTGTCTGCCTCCTGAAGGAGAACGGGACGACCTCCCATCGAGCGATTTCTCGATGGCTCGAATTACCGCGCTTGGTGTGGCTGGGTCGATCAGAGCGCCATCAACAACGACTGTTGGCGTCGAGCGCAGTTCCAGTTGATTGGCGAGCGCAAACCCTGAATTGATCTTGTCCATGACTCGCGAAGAATCGGCAATGCATGACGAAAATGCTGAAAAGTTGCTCAGGCCCTTGGCCTGCGACAACGAATCGTAGTCTACCGTCGACAAGTTACGAGCCTCGAACAGGCCTGCGGACATTTCCCTTGCGTGCCCGAGTCGTGCCGCGCACTCGAAGGCGATTGCTGCTTTTCGCGCGTTGGCATGCATCGGAAGCGGGAAGTGGATCACGCTCAAGGCCAACTTTCCGGGATTCGCTGAATCAAAGACGCGCAACACGGAATCGAGTCGGCGACAGAAGGGGCACTCAAAATCAGTGAAGATATCCACCTGCACCGAGCCTCCTACGCCATTGATGCTCGCGCGTACATTGCGGGCACGGTCTTCCCAATCCGAGAGTTTCTCGATTCGCGTTTCTCCATCTCTTCGCGAATAAGGGAAAAACCGCTGCTCAACGACCACAACAGCAACAGCAGCAGTCGCAACTGTGAGCACAACGCCGAGCATCGTTTCCAGCTTCGTGCGTGTAGACATGGCAGTCTCCGTCGCGAAAATGAGGCCTCAACTCTGCCGCCGTTCAAAACCCGTCGGAGGCAAGAATGCACTGCGTCCTCTGCGAATCTTTGGGAGCGATGGCGAACCCTGTCAAGGAGCTGTCCGACACTCGTTTCATGAAAAAAGCAGACTGAGTGATGCGTGTCACTACGGAAACTCTGATCAGGTAGGAATCGTGGATCGTGTGGAAGGCTTGAGCGTCAGCGAGCCCCGGTTGACGATGCTCGGAGCGCACGAACCGTTCGTCGCGCCCCGTTCCGGAGGTGGGATCGGCCGATTTCGACCGATCTCGGCGTTCGCACCGACACTACGTGCCCTGCGGCGCCCAGCGGTGCCGCACGCGGTACAGGTTGGCGAGCATCCCGAGCGCGAACACACGCACGGTGTTCTTCGCGAGGCCCTGGTACCGCACCTTCGTGAAGCCCCACAGGCGATTGATCGTGTGAAACGGATGCTCGACCATCGCGCGAATGCGGGACCGCGTGCGGCTGATCGCGTCCCAATAGTCGGTCCGCTTGCCACTCTTGCTGACGAGATACCGCCCGCCGCTGAGCTCCCAGTGCAACTTGTCGTCGGCGTTGTATGACGCCTTGTCGCCGTGCAGCTTCGTCTCCTGGCCGTGCAGCAGCCTCGGGAGTTGCGTGATGTCGGCGGTGGCCGCGTCGGTGGTCGTGATCGAAGGAGTCTCCCCGCGCCGATCCGTGCCCACGTGCATTTTCATCCCGAAGTACCCTAGTTCCCCTTCTTCGTCTGCCGCATCGCGGGATCGCGCGTCTGCGTCGCGTTCTTCGTCGAGCTGGGCGCGCCAATGATCGTGGCATCGACGAGGGTGGCCGCCTTCAGGAGGAGCTGCCGCTCCTCGAGCAGCGCCTTCACCGCGAGAAACATGCGCGCGTTGAGCCGATGCGCCTCCAGCAGATGGCGAGACTTGCAGATGGTCGTTTCGTCGGGCACGCTGTTTGTCAGGAGATCGATCCGCGCGAAGCGCCGCATCGATTTCGAACTGTAGAGCATGTCCTCGGCCTAGCCGGGTGATGAAAAACCCGCCGATTTCCCTGGGGTGAATCGCGCGGACTGTAAAGTGGCGCAACTTCAGCCAGGAGCAACGGATGCGGGGTGACGAACGCGTGCAGGGGATGATGTTTGCGACGGTGGTGCTGGAGGATCGCATTCCGGCCACGCACCCACTGCGCGACCTGCGTCGGCTCGTCGATCCCATCCTGCGGGACCTCTCACCCACGTTCGACGCGCTGTACAGCGGGACGGGCCGGCCGTCGATCCCGCCCGAACAGCTGCTCCGTGCGCTGTTGTTGCAGGTGCTGTACTCGATTCGCAGTGAGCGGCAGCTCGTCGAACAGTTGGAGTACAACCTGCTGTATCGCTGGTTTGTGGGGCTCGACCTTGAGGCGTCGGCGTGGCATGCCACGACGTTCACGAAGAACCGGCAGCGCCTGCTGGAGGGCGCGATTGCCGGCCAGTTCCTCGCGCGCGTCGTCGGGCTGGCCGATGCGTCGCCCCTGCGCTCGCGCGAACACTTTTCGGTCGATGGCACGTTGCTGGAGGCGTGGGCGAGTCAGAAGAGTGTGCGGCCGCTCGATGACGATGATCGCGATCGCCCCGTGGATCCGGACAACACCGGCGTCAGCTTTCATGGCGAGCGGCGCACCAACGCCACGCATCGGTCCGTGACCGATCCGGACGCGCGCATGGCGCGCAAGTCGAACAACACCGCGTCGATCCTGGGCGATCAGGCGAGCGTGCTCACGGAGAATCGTAGTGGCCTCGTGCTGGGCGCCATCGTGAGTCGCCCGCATGGCCTCGCGGAGGCGGAGGATGCGTTGGTGCTGTTGCAAAGCGTCCCCACGGCGTCGGGCGTCGTGACCGTCGGCGCGGATCAGGGCTATGACACCGCGCTGTTCGTCGAGGGCGCCCGCGCGCTCGGGGTGACGCCGCACGTGGCGGCGAAGACCAAGGGCGGCGCGATCGACGGCCGCACGACGCGGCACGACGCCTATGCGGTGAGTCAACGGAAGCGGAAAGCGATCGAAGAAGTGTTCGGCTGGCTGAAGACGGTGGCGGGGCTGCGGAAACTCAAGCATCGCGGCACGGCGCTGGTGGACTGGCTGCTTACCTTCGCGTGTGCGGCGTACAACCTGGTGCGATTGCGACGCCTGTTGGCCGCCTGAGCGGTCGCAGGACGCCGGGCGGGGCGCACCGCCCCCCCCAGCGACAGGCCGCGAGGCCAGCGCGCGGAGGCCCTACACGAACCCATTGCCTTACCCGCACGTCCGTCGCGCGTCACACCGAGCAGAATCACGACGAAGTCTTACGAATCACGTGGTTTCTTCGCACCCTGCTTGAGAGCATCAAGTGTGTTCTTGCGTTGTGCAGTCACGTGGCACCTCAAGCAGCGCCATAGCGTTGCGACGCGTCGGCAATGATCGTCACGACAACGCGCACCGCGTTTCGGTGCTCGCGCAACGCGATCGCACGACGCGTCGAAGCGCTTACGATGTGGAGATCGTCATGCGGATGTATCCTTTGCCTTGGGCAGGCCGAAAGTTTGCAATCGCCTCGCAGAGAGTGTGGCTTGAACCGCATCGGCGGGCAGCAGTTGGTGCGCATCGAGATCGTCTCGAACGGGCTGCTCACGCTCAGCGCCTCGCCGGCCGAGGTCGTCACGGGAGGCGCGGTCACCTTTGCCGCCTCTGCGGGATCGCTTGCCTTGACGGTGCACGAGTGGATCTGGCGCCACGACGCAAGCCTGCCGCCGATGGCGAGCGTGATGCGCAGCGACGATGCGTCAAGCACTCGCGTTGCAGTATCGTCGGGGCGCGCATCGCAGACATCGGCATCCAGTTGCCAGGCGGGGCAGTCCACGTGCATCATGCCAGTGTACGAGCCAGGTGTGATGTGGGTTCGTGCGACAGTTGGCAGCGGCGCTAGGGAAACTCTGATCAGGTAGGAATCGCGGATCGTGTGGAAAGCGTGTGCGT
>ERZ1066123.581-NODE-581-length-26494-cov-7.224290_pt1 | contig 26494 bp, 21 predicted proteins | sample MGYA00382770_ERZ1066123 | MGnify/ENA primary metagenome ERZ1066123 (study PRJEB33369, sample SAMEA5778353) | biofilm metagenome | biome: Industrial cooling water; feature: Water cooling tower basin; material: Biofilm | place: United Arab Emirates | collected...
GGCCTCGAAGACTCGGCCCGACCTACAAGAAAATGGGGAGTCACCCATGCGGAAGCTCGCCAGCGTCCAGACGATCGCCGCGACGGAGCCGATCCCGAACGCCGACGCCATCGTGCGGGCGCGGGTGCTCGGGTGGTGGGTCGTCGTGAAGAAGGGGGAGTTCGCGCCGGGCGACCGAGTCGTCTACTGCGAGATCGACTCGCTGCTGCCGGAACGCCCGGAGTTCGAGTTCCTTCGCGCCAGCAGTTTCAAGCCGGCCGTGACGGACGGCGATACGGTCGTCACGCCGGCGGGGTTCCGCATCAAGACGGTCCGGCTCCGCGGGCAGGTCTCGCAAGGCATTTGCTTCCCGATGAGCATCCTTCCGGCGATTCCTTTTGAAGACGGCGCGGACGTGACCGAACTTCTGGGCGTCCGGAAGTGGGAGCCGCCGGTGCCGGTCGGGATGAAGGGCCGCGTGAAGGGGCCGTTTCCGGGGTTCCGGCCGAAGACCGACGAGACGCGGGTCCAGGTGCTCGAACCGGTCCTCGCCCGGCACCGGTTCAAGACGTTCGCGGTTACGGAGAAGCTCGACGGCACGTCGTTCTCCGCGTGGCTGCGGGCCGGGGAGTTCGGCATCGCGTCGCGGAACCTGTGGGTCGACGAGACCGACGAGTCGAACGTCCTGGCCCGCGTCGCGAAGCGGCTCGACCTCGCCGGCCGGCTCGCCGCGGTCCGGGACCGACACGGGTTCTCGCCCGCGATTCAGGGGGAGGTCATCGGGCCGGGGGTCCAGGGGAACAAGTACGCGCTGGGGTCGCACGACTTGCGCGTGTTCAACGTCCTGAACCTCGACACCGGCGGGCTCGTCGACTCGCCGACGGCGACGGTCATCCTCGCGGAAGTCGGGCTGACGCCGGTGCCGGCGCTCGGCGAGATCGTGCTGAACCACACGGTCGACGAGTTGGTGGCGCTGTCGGTCGGCACGAGCGTGCTGAACCCGAAGGCCCAGCGGGAGGGGATCGTCCTCCGCCCGCTGGCCGAGGAGTTCGACCCGGACGTCGGCGGCCGGCTGAGCTTCAAGGCGATCAACCCGCAGTTCCTGCTGAAGTACGACGAGTAAGGCGGAACGCAACAGAACCTACCGGAGAGCCGCGATGCCGCCCGACTGGACTGACATCGAGGTGTCACTGACGAAGTTGCCCCGCACCGTGTTGGCCCGCTTCGTCGGCCGGGCGGCGGCGCGGGTCGTGCCGCTAGTCGCGAAGGGGGAGCCGGCGTTCGGCCCCGAGGCGGTCGAGTGGCTGAACGTGCTCGATTCCGTGGTGCGGGTCGTACTGGCGTTCGCCGATGGGAAGCCTGTCACGCCATTCACACTGGGAATCGCGGCGGACCTGGCGCGGGGCGTGGCGAACGCCCGGGTGAACCTGAGCCGCACGAAGGGCGGCGGGACGCGCGAACTCGTCGAGGAGCTGGAATCCGTCTGCGCCGCCGTCGCGTTCGCGGCCGACGCCGTCCGGGCGAGTTCCGCCGACCGCGCTGTCCGCGCGGCAATGCAGGCCGCGACCAGTGCGGACGCGGCATGTCACGAAGTGGGACCGCTACTCGCCTTCGACGCGAAGCTGCTCGCGGCGGGGATGGCGGACGAACTCGGGGAATTGTGGCCGGCCGGCGAGCCGGCGTGGTTCCGTCAGGGGACCGAGCGGCTGCACGCGGCCACCGGCCTGCCGCGGGTTCTGGCTCTGGGCTGACCGCCGATCAAAACAGTGCCTGGATCGGCTTCCCGTCGTCGGTGATCGGCACCGGCCGCGGCCCGCCGGTGAGCACCTTCGCCGGGTCGATGCCGAGGGCGGCGTACACCGTGGCGTGAAAATCCGGCACGGACACCGGCGAATCGACCGCCTTCTTCGCGAGGTCGTCCGTCGTGCCGAACGCGCCGCGGTGCTTCAACCCGCCGCCGGCCAGGACCAGCGAAAACGCCGTCGCCTGGTGGCCGCGACCGCCGCCGCCGTCGAACTCGGGCGGCCGGCCGAACTCGGTGCCGACGACGATGAGCGTCTTGTCCAGCCGCTTCCGCGCTTCCAGGTCCGCGATCAACCCGGACAGGGCCGTGTCGAGTTCCTCGATGAGCAGGTGCTGCTTCTGCTGCCCCTCGTTGTGCGTGTCCCAGCCGGTGCCGTTGAGGAAGTTCAGGTTGTGCGACACTTCCACGAACCGGACGCCGCTCTCGGTCAGCCGGCGGGCGAGCAAGCACCGCTGGCCGAACTCGCCGCCGTAGGACTCGCGGAGCTTGGCGGGCTCGGACTTGAGATCGAACACGCTCATGAACTTCGGCCCGGCCAGCTTCAGCGACTCCGCAACCGCCTGGTCGTATCCCGCAACGGGGGCCGCGGCCGCACCCGACTTGCGGAGCCCGGCGAGGAGCCGTTCGCGGTCGGACTGGCGCTCGGCGGGCACGTCCGCGGGGCGGGAAAACCCGGCGGGGCCGGCGTTGGTGTCCGTCAGGTACACGTACCCCGCCTTCGGCCCGAGGAAGCCCGGCCCGCGGGTCACGTTCGGGTAGCCGATCAACACGTAGGCGGGAACGCCGTCGGCCGCGGCCCCCTTCTCGTGGGCCACCGCGGAGCCGATCGACGGGTACTGAATCGTCCCCGTCGTCGGCCGGCCGGTGTGGACCCGCAGCGTGGCGGCCGCGTGCTCGTTGATGACGTCGTGGTGAACGGTGCGAACCGCGGTGACGCGGTCCATCAACTTCGCGGTCTTCGACAGGTACTTGCAGACGCGCACGCCCTTCACGGCCGTCTCGATGGACTCATACGCGGAGCCGGCCTTGCCCGCCTTGTGGTCGCCGACGCGCTTGGGGTCGAAGGTGTCGGTGTGGGCCATCCCGCCGCCGAGCCACAGGAAGATGCACGAATCCGCATTCCCGCGCAACTCGCCGGCGGTTAGCCGCGAGGCGAAGCCGAGCGCGGACCCCGCGGCGGCGGCGGCCATAAACTCACGACGAGAAGCGAGCATCGGAGAGCCTCCAGCAAAGAATTTCGTCTCGAATTACGGGGTGAACGCGAACTCCGGGGCGTTCAGCAGCGCCCACACGGCGTCTTCCATCCGCTTCCGCCAGTCCGCGTCGAGCGTGTTCGTGGCCGGGTCGCCGCGGCGGGCGGCGGCTTCCAGTTCGTTCTTGATGACCGTCGCCTCGGGGATCAGGTGGTTCGACCACGACACGTACCGCGGCGGTTTCCGTTTCGGCGCGGGCGCGGGATGCGGGTTCGCCACCCGGCGGGACTCGTAGCCGTCGCTCAGGTGCGCGACCATCGCGGCTTTCTCGTCCGCGGTCGGCTTGCGCGTCAGCACCCGAAGGTACAGCGTTTCGACGAGGTCTTCCACCGTGCGGTCTTCCAGTGACAGCCGGGTGACACCGTGGTCGTCGCTGAGCCGGGTCAGCCACACGGAGGCGGTGCCGTTCGCGAGGATCGCCGGCTGCAGCACGTTCGGGGCGGTCTCCCGCACGGTCGCCGCGTCTTGTCGGGTCGCCCGCCAGCCGAAGGCTTCGAGCACGTCGACCACCGCCTGGACCCGCGGCAGCGCGAGGCTCGGCCGGTCGCGTTCGTTCGACGTGGACGCGAACTCCCACGCCCGCTTCGGCACGCCCAGCGTGATCGAGTTCTTCACGTCCCGGCCGCCGTCGACATCGAGGCTGATCTCGCCGACGCCCAGGTCTTTGCCGGCGGCCGCGAACAGGGAGTCGACGATTTGTTCCGCACCGAGGCGACGGCGAGCGGGTGCGGCGTAGAGCGGGTCGGGCTCCTTCAGGTTCGGGTCGACGGCCCGCTGGTAGGCTTGCGAGTTCAGGATGAGGCGTTCGACGTGCCGCAGGTCGTAGCCGGAGCGGACGAACTCGCGGGCCAGGAACTTCAGCAATTGCGGGTGCGTCGGCGTGCCGCGTTCCCAGTCGTCGGCCGGCTCGACGATGCCGCGACCCATCAGCCGCTTCCAAACGCGGTTGACGGCCACCTGCGCGAACCGCTCGTTGTGCGGCACCGTCAGGAACGCCGCGAGGCGGTCGCGGTCGGTCGGGTTCGCGGGCAGCGCCGAGGCGGGCAGGGCCTTCGCGAAGTCGGCGAACGGCCACGCGGGGGCGACCGCGGTACCGGGCTTCAGCGTCACGCTGATGAGCTTCTGCTTCCCGGTGTGGAGCTTGTCTTGCGGCACGCTGCTGGTCTTCGGAACCTTGATCTCCTTCGCCCCGAGCATGGCCGCGAGGCCGAACAACTCTTTCTGCGTGGCGCGGTTCGCGGGGGCGTCGTGGCAGCGGGCGCACTTCATGTTCGCGCCCAGGAACGCGGCCGCGACGATGACGCCCTTCTCGGCCATCGGCACGTCGTTCTCGCTGGCCATGCCGAAGCCCGCGGGGCCGCCGTCGTGCAGGCTGCCGCGCATCCGGACGAGTTCCGTCACCATCACGTCGAACGGCTTTGCGTCGAGGAACGCCTCGTGCAGCCACCACCGGAACGGGCCGGTGTTGTTCAGCGTCGGGTTCAGAATGTTCGGGTTTTCCGCGAGCACGTCCTGCCAGTACCCGACCCAGTGCCCCGCCCGCCGCGGGTCGGCGAGGAGTCGGTCGATCAGCTTCGCCCGCTTGTTCGGCGACGAGTCCGCCAGGAACGCATCGATTTCCGCCGCTGTGGGAATGACCCCGACCGCGTCCAGCGTCGCCCGGCGGAGGAACGTCAGGTCGTCCGTCAACGGCGTGACCTTGACCGTCGCCCCGGCCGTCCACGACCCGCCTTCGGCGATCCACGTTCGCAGTGTGCGGATTTCCTCGGCAGTGAGCCGGTCCCCCTTCGGCGGCATGACTTCGCCCGCGTCCGTCGAAATCACCCGTTGCAGCAGCGGGCTCGCGTCCGGCTTGCCGGGGACGACCGCGTCCGACGGGGAATCGAGCCGCAGGTCGCCCTTCGCCTTCGCCCCCTGGTGGCAGGAAAAGCACTTCGCTTCGAGGATGGGGCGGACGTGGGTGGCGAAGGAGACGGCTTCTGGTCCCCTCCCCCCTTGGGGGGGAGGGTTAGGGTGGGGGGTAGGCCCACGACCCCAGCGACCCCCACCCCCGCCCTCCCCCCTCCCAGGGGGAGGGAGCAAGACCAGTTTCTCGTTGATGAACTCGTCGATCGTCTTGTTCTTCGTTTCCGGCGAGGACGCGAGCCACTCCTTCACCAACTCCCGCCGCCTCGCCCAGAAGTCCGCTTCACTCGCGAACGCCGCGGCGCGGCGTTCGGCGTCGAGCTTCGCCACCGCGAGTTCCTCGGCGGCCGCGTACTTCGCCCAGCCCGCGTCCGTGTACGGAACCGCGTCACCGAAGCCGACGAGCTGGAATGATTGTTTGCCTTCCGGCGAAATCGCGACGACCGTCTCGCCGGGTTCGGGCCGCAGGTGGGATCCTTTCCCCGCGCGGCCGCCGACGATCGTTTCGAGAACGACGGTGTGCCGGCCGGCGGCGAGCTTGCGCGTCGTCCACGCCTCGCGGTTCCCCGGCGGGGCGAACCGGAAGTCCGGGGCGAGGTCGAGGTATTTTGTCGGGATCGGGTTGTGCCCGTCGGCGAGGTTCGGGGCGAACGGCGTCGTCAGGACGAGTTCGCCGTCGATCAGCAGGCGGGCTGCCCCGCGGCCCCGCAGCAGGATGCGGTGCGACCCGGCCGGCCACTCGACGACCGCGGCCGCCCGGACCAGGAACGGGTTCGGCCGGTCCGCGCGGACGCCGGTGTCGATGTACTTGTGGGGCAGCTTCGAGATCGCGAACGCCGGAATCGCGTAGGACTCGGTCGCGGTCGGCGACACGGCGGGCCACCGCTCCCCGCCGGGGATGCCGGCTTCGCAGACTTCGACGCGGACCCGGCCCGCCGGCAGTTTCGCGGCGTCGGGCCGGGGGAGCGACGTCCCCCCGGAGGCCAGCAGGCAGGCGGCGAACCCGTGGGCGAGGAAGAGCGGCGTCATGGCGGGACCGGCGCGAGGGCGGGGCGGGACAGGTGAAGCGTACCCGCCCGCGGCCGCGGCCGCACTCCAACCGTCGGGGGAACTTCGGCTCCCACTTTCGTGGGGGGTCAGTTCGCCATCCCCGCCTGCAGCCGGGTGAAACTCTTCTGGCCGATCTGGATGAGCCCCTGGCCGGGGCGGTCCAGGTCGATCACCAGCCCGAGGACCACGACGACGAGGACCGCGGCGACGCCGTTCGGCACGACGTTGCGGACCCCGGACAGGCCGCCGCCGTACCCGGTAAGGGCGAGCGCCGCCGCGGACGCGACGACGAGCACGAGGACGATCACCGGCGGGACGTGGTTTTCCAGGGAGCAGACCCGCTTCTCGTGCAGGTCGATGACGTCGTTCAGCGACTCCGCGAACAGGGCCGCGGCCTCCGACTCCGGGTTGCGGTCGAGCGCCTGCCCGGCCAGTTCCCACAGCACCCCTTGGAGGCGGACGAGTTCCCGGTCCGTGGCGGCCACGTCCGCGGCGGTCGCCCCGCGGCGGTATCCGCTCACGCGGACGGCCGTGTACTCCCGCAGCTTCTCGGCGGCCTCCGCCCGCTGGGGTTGGGGCAGCAGCCGGGTCCGCAGGTACGCCGTCCCGAGGGCGTTCGCCTCGTCGAGCACGACCTGCTTCCGCACCTCGAACCGGGTGGCGGCCATCGCGAACGAGAACCCGAGCAGCAGCGCGAGCAGCCCGAGGACCGCGCCCTGAACCGTCCCGACCTGCGGCCGGTCGTCCGGCGGGACGTGCCGGCTCGTGCGGCGGCCGTGGCGGAACCCCACCTCCAGGGCCGCCAGCAGCAGCGGGAACGTCCCCAGCGCGATCGTCCAGCCGTTCAAGTCGTTCAAGAAGTCCAGCACCGCATCCCCCCGGATGGAAACTCACCCCTCGTCCGGCAACAGCCCCCGGCGGATCGCCACGGCGACGGCCTCCGCCCGGTCGGCGCCGGCCAGCTTCGCCAGCAGGCGGCTGCCGTCCCGCTTCACCGTGTCTTCCGCGATGAACAGCGCCGCCCCGATCTCCTTGTTCGACTTCCCGCGGCGGATCAGGTGCAGGATTTCCCGCTCCCGCGGGCTCGGGTCCGGCTGCGCCAGCCGCTCGGCGAGGCGGTCCGCCAGCGCGGGGGGCAGGTAGCGGTTCCCGGCGGCGACGGCCCGGACGGCCCGCAGCAGTTCGTCCCGCGGCGCGGTCTTCAGCAGGTAGCCCTTCGCGCCGGCCTTCACGGCGCGGAACACGTCCTCGTCCCGGCCGTGGGTGCTGAACAGCAGCACGCGGGCGTCCGGGAACTCGTCGCAGAGCTTCTCGGTCGCGGTGATGCCGTCGTCCCCGGCCCCGAGGCGGACGTCCATGAGCACGACCGAGGGCGAGTGCGTGCGGAACAGGTCGACCACCGGGGCCGCGCTGTCCGCCTCCGCGACGACGCGGATGTCGGCCTCCAGCCCCAGCGACGCGACGAGCCCGCTGCGGACGACGAAGTGGTCGTCGGCGATCAGCACGGTGACGGGCATGGCGCGACCTCGAAGCTTCGTGTAGCCGCCACGCGCAGCGGAGCGTTCCGCCCCCGCGCTCCGCTGCGCGTCGCGGCTACACGGGTTTCCCCACCCTCACCGCGACCGTCGTCCCCGCCCCCGGTTCGCTCGTCACCCGGAGTTCGCCGCCGAGCTTGCGGACCCGCTCGCGCATGCCGACGAGCCCGAAGTGCCCGGCCGGGGCGGGGCCGGCCGGGTCGAACCCCTTGCCGTCGTCGGACACCGACACCGTCACGGCCGCCGGCTCGAACCGCACCTCGACGCGGACGGCCGACGCGCCGGCGTGCTTCAGCGCGTTCGTGATCGCTTCCTGGGCGACCCGCTTCAGATTATGCACCGGGACCGCGGGCACCGGCCAGGGTTCCCCCGCCACCGAGACGGAAATCGTCGCCGCGGTCGTCCCGTCGAGGGTCGCGGCCGCCCCCCGGATCGCGTCCGGCAGGCTCGTTCCGGTCTCGTCCCGCAGGTCCCACACCAGGCTGCGGACCTCGCCGTGGATGCGGCCGACCAGCCGCCGGGCGGTCTCCAGCGCGGCCGCGAGTTGGCCGTCCGGCGGAAGGGTGGCTGACGTGGCTTCGAGCCGCAGCGACAGCCCGACGAGCTCCTGTTCGAGCGTGTCGTGGACCTCCCGCGCGATCCGGTGCCGCTCGTCGAGGACGGCTTCCCGCCGGGACTGCTCGCGGATGACGGCCGTTTGCCGGCGGACCTGCCGGCGGAGCAGCCCGACCCACCCGAACGCGAACGCGGCCAGTCCGGCGACGACGCCGAGGACCGCGAGCAGCCGGCGGGTCGTCCGCGGGGACGGTTCGGACACGACGCGGACGTCGTCCGGCGTGCGGGGCCAGACCTCGAACGCGAGCGGCTTGAGCCGGTAGCCGCCCTCCCGGAAGTCCGCGACCCGGCAGACGCCCGTCACGCTCAGCACGCTCCCCGGCGTCAGCCCCGCGGCCGTGCCGGGCGGACAGCGCGCCCGGAACCGCGTGGCCCCCGCCCGCAGCGCCAGCACGTCCCCGTCCGGGGTCGCGTACCCTTCGACGAGTTCGCCGTCCGCCGAGACGAGGTCCGCCTCCCGCGCGCCGGTGAGGATCTCGGCCACGGTCGCGGGGACCGGGTCCGGCGGCGGGCCGGCCCCCGCTTTGCGGTACTCCGCGTCCGCCAGTTCGGCCCGGAACCCGCCCGTGCGGGGGAACCCGACCACTTCGACGAGATCGCCCGGACGCAACGTTTCCAGCCCTGCCGACTCGACGTAGACCGCGTCCGCCCCGTCTCGAAGCCCCAGTGCTTCTCCGGGCCGGTGGTACGTGACGACGCCGCGGACGCGGACCCGCTTCCCGGTCCGGTCGTCCGGGGAGAACCGCATCAGGTGCGCCACCGGCACGAGCGGCAGCGCGAACGGGTCCGCGTCCGCCGGGGAATCGACCCGCACGTCCGCGAACGTCGGCACCTTGACGTAGGCGCGGACGAGTTGCCGGCGGTCGTTGATGCCGCCGGCCGCCAGCCCGCGGACGGTGACGGCCGCCCCGACCAGCGGCGCGTCCGGCGGCCCCGCGACCCGCACCTCGACCGCGTCCGACCCGGCCGCGATCCGGAGCAGCGTTCCGTCGGGGCCGGGCGTCGCGGAGCGGACGACGCCCTGGAGTTCCACGAACTGGTAGTGCCACCGGCCGGACGCGAGGTCGTCCGCCGTGACGCGGGCGGGGTCGGGGAGCGGGCCGGTGCCGAGCACCTCGATCCGGTCCGGGCGGACGCCGGTGACGTACAGGCCGGGGTAGGTCTTGCCGGTGATTCGCAGCCGTTGCCCGCGCTCCCAGTTTCCCCGCAGGGGGTTGTTCAGGTACGTCCCGCCGGTGCCGTCCTGCACGAACACGGTCGACTGCGGGTCGACCGCGATGACGGTCGCCTCGATCGCCACGGGGAGTTGTTCGGCGGCGCGCTCCGGCGGCAGCCGCCGCAGTTCGGCGGCGGAAGTGAGGGGGCGTTCGTCCGCCCGGCCGGCGGCCGCCGCGGCGAGAACGGCGACGATCGCGAGTACCCGGCCCACCGCTGCTCTCCCCCGGATGACGCGGTCACTCCTCGTCGCCCGCCGGCTCCCCTTCGGCGTCGGTGTCTGCTTTCATCACTTCCCGCAGCACGACCGTCGCGTAGCTGCCGCTCGGCATGGTGAACGCCAGCCGCAGGCCGTCCGGCTCCCACTCCGCGGTCAGGTCGTCGAGGTAGACGAGGTTGTGCCGGCGGGTGCCGGACAGCAGCTTGCCGAACCCGCCGAACGCGGCCGGTGACAGCGCCCTGTCACGGAGGACTTTTGCCTCGCGTTCCGCCGCCACCCCGCCGGACGCGAACATCCGCCCGCCGAACATCGGGCCGCCGGTGACGGTCTCCCGCGCGTCGAACCGCGGCTGCTCGGCGGCCACGTCTTCCGCCACGAAGATGCCGCCGAACGGCCACTTCATCATCACGTCGCCGGGGAGAACGGTTCGCAACAACCCGTCGGCGAGCCGCGCCGCGAGGCAGTCGTTGAACAGCACCGACTGCACGGCGGAGAGGGCGAACTTGAACTGGAACGGCCGGACGCGCCGCCGCTGCTTCCCGAACAGGCAGTCGAACCCGAGTTCGATGGTGGACCCGTCCCGGCCGAACCGCTGCGGGCCGTAGAAGTTCGGCAGCCCGTGCGTGCGGACGCGGTCGAGAATCGCCGCGAGGGCGTCCGCCTTCGAGCGGTCGGCGTCGCGGATCAGCAGGCGGAACTTGTTCCCGCGCAGGTGCCCCGGCTTCAGCTTGTTCGTGTGCCGGGAGACGCTGAGCACCCGGATGCCGTCGCCGTCGATCTGCTTCAACCGCGGCTCCGCCTCCTTCGGCACGGACACCCACTGGCGGGTGACGGCGTGTCGGTCCTTCAACCCCGCGGTGCCGACCGCCCCGACCGGAACGCCAACCCGTTGCGCGATCGTGCGTGAGAAGAACTCCGGCCCGACATCACGCTTTTCGACCCACAAATACAGGTGGTCGCCCGCCCCGGACGGCTCGTAGGACGGGACTTCCTCGACTTCAAAGTCCTCGGGGCGAACGCGGATACGCCCCCCGACGCCGGGCAGGTCGGGGGTGAGCAACGGCGGATGGATCGGGTCGAACGGCATGGGTAAGACTCAGATGACAGGGAGTGATAGAATAGGGGGATCGAAGGAGAAGTGAGATGAGCGCTGCCGTTGCGGAACCCGACACGCTTGCCGACGTGGTTCATGCACTGGGCGACATTCCCCTGCACCGGATTCTGTGGCACCCGTTCCCCGGCACTGCGACGGAAGCCGATCAAATCCGCTGTTGCGACGGCGAACCCAAGCGCCTCGTCGAACTGATCGACGGGATTCTCGTAGAGAAGGCGATGGGGCACCGTGAGGGGTCGTTTGCCGCGAGTCTCATCTACCTCCTTGCCCGACACGTCCGCCCGAGAAATCTCGGAATTTTGGGGGCACCCGACGCGATCATGCAAATGACGACACGTCGCAACCGGCTCGCCGATGTCTCGTTCACGCCCTGGGACCGCTTGCCGAGCGATGACGCCCACCTGCAAACGGTCGCGCGCTTTTCGGGCGATCTGATGGTCGAGATTCTTTCCTCAGACAACACGGTCGCCGAAATCGAACAGAAACGGCGGGAGTACTTCGCCACCGGAACCCGTCTGGTTTGGATCATCGAACCGGAAGACCAAACGGTCGCCGTCTACACGAGCCCCGACGACTTCACACTGCTGACGCGATCCGACACCCTGGACGGCGGGGTAGTGCTTCCGGGGTTCACCTTGCCACTGGAAGAACTGTTCGGCGACCCGCAACGGAATCCACGACCCGAATAATTCCCTCTCCGGAGTTCTTTGCCAATGTCCGCCATGACCCTGACCGAAAAAATCCTTGCCAAGTCCGCGGGCCGCGATGCCGTCGCCCCCGGCGAGAACATCTGGGTGAACGTCGACGTCCTCATGACGCACGACGTGTGCGGCCCCGGCACCATCGGCGTCTTCAAAAAGCACTTCGGCAAGGACGCCAAAGTCTGGGACCGCGAGAAGGTGGTGGTCATCCCGGACCACTACATCTTCACGAAAGACGCGATGGCCAACCGCAACGTCGACGTGCTGCGGTCGTTCGTCAAAGAACAGAACCTGCCGCACTTTTACGACGTGGGCACGGAACGCTACAAGGGCGTGTGCCACATCGCGCTGCCGGAAGAGGGCCACACCCGGCCCGGCGAGGTGCTCCTCGGGACGGACTCGCACACCTGCACCGCCGGGGCGTTCGGCGAGTTCGCGACCGGCATCGGCAACACCGACGCGGGCTTCGTCCTCGGCACCGGGAAGACCTGGCTCAAGGTTCCCCCGACGATGCGGTTCGTCTTCAAGGGGAACCTGCCGCCGTACCTCATGGCGAAAGATCTGATCCTCGCGGTCATCGGCGACATCGGCGTCGACGGGGCGACCTACCGCGCCATGCAGTTCGACGGCGACGGCGTGTTTGCCCTCAACATCGAAGAACGCATGACGCTGTGCAACATGGCCATCGAGGCGGGCGGCAAGAACGGCGTCATCGAGCCGGACGACGTGACGCTGAAACACGTCAACGACCGCGGCCGGAAGACCGGGAGCAAGCCGTACACGGTGCTGAAGGCGGACGCCGGCGCGAAGTACCACTTCGAGAAGGTGTACGACGTGTCTAAGCTGGAGCCGGTCATCGCGAAGCCGCACAGCCCGGACAACAAGGCGTTCGTCAGCGAGGTGAAGGGGACGAAGCTCGACCGCGCGTACATCGGCAGCTGCACCGGCGGGAAGCTGACCGACTTCCGCGCCGCGGCCGCCATTCTGAAGGGGAAGGAGGTCAAGATCGACACGTTCGTCGTCCCGGCGACGACGGAAGTCGACCGCGGCCTGGACACCGAAACGATCGACGGCAAGAGCCTCCGGGACATCTTCCTCGGGGCCGGCGCGAAGATCGGCGACGCATCCTGCGCCGCGTGCCTGGGCGGGCCGTCGGACACGTTCGGCCGGCTGAACACGCCGATTTCTTGCATCAGCACGACGAACCGCAACTTCCCCGGCCGGATGGGCCACAAGGAAGCGAAGGTGTACCTCGCCTCCCCGCTGACGGTCGCCGCCAGCGCCCTGACCGGGACGATCGCGGACCCGCGGGGGTTCGTGGCGTAACCCCGAAGGCGAGCGGCGGGGCGTGAGCCCGCCGCGGTTAGTGGCGTACGTAACCGCGAAGGCGAGCGGCGGGGCGTGAGCCCGCCGCGGTTTCGCTTGTGGACCCGCGGCGGGCTCACGCCCCGCCGCTCGCCGGTTTCTTACTTCCCTTCCACGGTGATCTTCAGCGGGGCGCTCGTCAGCGTCACCTTGCCGTAACCGTCGCCGTTGTCCTCGGCCCCCTTCGGCATCGGGCTGACGCCGGTGACCCACGTCGCCACCAGTTCGTACTCGCCGGGGGCCGTCCAGTAGGCCATCTTCGACGCGCCGCGGAACCCGCTCGTGAGCGTCTTGACGGGGATCTCGATCATCTTCCCCGCCTCCAGGCCGACGCCTTGCGGCAGGCGGAAGTCGGTGGTGAAGGCCAGGGCCGGCTCGACGTTGACCGCGCCTTTGCCCTTCAATTCCAGGGTCAGCACGACCGGGTCGCCGGAGTTGTAGACCATGATGGTCTTGTCGCCGGTGTTCTTGATCGCGACGACGAAGTCCACGGCCGGCGGCTTCGGCATCGGGCCGCCCGCTTCCTTCGCCTTCTTGATCGCCTCCTCGAACTCGGCCGAGGTCTTGCCGTCCAGTTCGAGCGGGAACTTCGTTTTCTTCCCGGTCAGGGTGATTTCCAGCGGCACGCCGGCCGGCTCGGTCTTCGCGGCCGGCACGTCCTTCGCCGGGGCGAACGCGGGGACGGCGAGCCCGAGGGCGGCCGCACACAGGAACAATCGCGTCATCTTTCCGTCTCCGAATGCGAATACGGCGTCAATCATGGATGAGAGGAACACGGGGCGGGCGCGAGGGAGAGCCCCGTAGCGTTCCGACGGATCAGGCCCGGTTCGGATTGCCGGATTCCGGGGATTTTTCGCCGCCGACCGGCACCAGGCTGGACAGGAACTGCCGGGTGCAGTTCTCCCAGGTGTACTTCCGCCCCTCGGCCGCGCACGCCGCGCGGTCGCCGGTCCGCAGGGCGCGGTCGACGGCGACGCCCAGGTTCTCGTCGAGGGCCCCGCACCGGTCGTCCGTGACGATGTCGACCGGCCCGGTGACGGGGTACGCGGCCACCGGCACCCCGCAGGCCAGGGCTTCGATCAGCACGATGCCGAACGTGTCCGTCTTGCTCGGGAACACGAACACGTCCGCGGCGGCGTAGCACTCGGCGAGCGCCTCCCCGGTGCGGAAGCCGAGGAACTTCGCCTCCGGGAACCGCCGCTCCAGGTCCGCCCGCGCCGGGCCGTCGCCGACGACGACCTTCGTGCCCGCCGTCGGCAGCGCGAGAAAGTCCTCGATCCCCTTCTCCTTCGACACCCGGCCTACGTAGAGCAGCACCGGCGAGGGCCACTCCGGTTTGACGATCTTCGGTTGCGGCCGGAACAGGCTCAGGTCCACGCCGCGGGACCACCGGCGGATCGGGGCGGTGAACCCGCGGGCGATCAGCTCCTTCTCCAGACTGGGCGTCGCGACCTTGAGCGCGCTCGAACTGCCGTGGAACCACTTCAGGTAGGCGTAGGGGAGTGCTTCCGGCACGCCGGCGTACTCGTGCAGGTACTCCGGGAACCGCGTGTGGTACGACGTGTTGAACTTCCACCCCGCGAGCATGCAAAAATGGCGAACCGCGACGCCGATCGGCCCCTCCGTGGAGATGTGGACGCAGTCCGGGCGGAACCGGCGGACGCGGTCGTAGACCTTCCCCGGCAGCGGCAAACTGACGGCGATTTCCGGGTAGAATGGGGCGGGGAACGTGGCGAATGCGGACGGCTCGATGACCTCGACGGCGTGCCCGTCGGCCCGCAGCACCCGGGCCGTCATGTCCAGCGTCCGGACGACGCCGTTGACCTGCGGGTGCCAGGCGTCCGTGGCGATGAGGATGCGAGCCATGAGGAGATGATATGCCGCCCGATCCGGACAAGCGCAAACTCCGCGAACTGAAGCGGGACGTGAAGAAGCGCGGCACGAAGCACCGCCGCCGCGAACTGAAGCGCACCCTCGCCGAGAACCCGGACGAGGCCGCCCACGCGGAGGAAGACTTCGGCAAGCACCAGTCGTCCACGCTGAACGGGCTCGACAAGGACGCCAAGCGGAAGCGCGAGCCGGAGTAGCGATCGACGAGAGCCGCGACCGCGAGGGAGCGGCCGCAGCCTGGGAAGGGTCACAACACCGGAGTGAGAATTCAACGGAATGTCGTGAGCGAACCTCACCGGTGAACCGGCCGCTCCCTCGCGGTCGCGGCTCTCGAATGAATCACTTCGCCGCCTTCATCTCCGCGATGCGGATGTTCCGGAAGAGGATGTCCGTCGTCGGGTCGTGGCCCTGGATGGACAGGTGCCCGGCGGCGGTGCGGAGGCCCTTCCGCGGGTTGTCGTCCGGCTTGCGGTCGTCGGTCCAGTCGACGACTTGGTAGCCGTTGACCCACGTCGAAATGTGCGGGCCGTGGGCGATCACGGTCATCGCGAACCACTCCTTGTCGTTCGACACCACCTTGCGGGCCGGCACCCGGCGGTAGATCGCGCCGGTGCCGAAGTCCGCCGGCTTGGTCCGGTCGCCGTCCTTGAAGGCGTTCTGGATCTGCGCCTCGTACCCGTTCTGGTACTGCTCCGGGATGCAGCGGAAGAAGACGCCGGAGTTCAGGGCGTCGCCGTTGGTCTTGCACTCGAACTGGAGCACGAAGTCGGCGAACGTCTTCTCGATGTGCAGGTCGCCGGGGCCGTTCGTGACGTGGAGTTCGCCCTCTTTCGTGACTTCAAACTTGGACGCGGCCCGCTTCGGGTCGGCAGCGTTGACCTTCCACCCGGCGAGGGTTTTGCCGTCGAACAGCGGCCGAAACGACCCGGGTTTGACTCGAACAGACCGCAGCCGCAAAGTCGACCCGGCGGGTACTTCCGCGACCAATACCTCGGATGGCGGATTGGTCCCGCCGCCGCCTTCGACGGCCAACACGGTACCCGGTTTCGTGTTCGGGCCAACGAGGTCCGGACCGAGAAAACGCTTCAAGGTCGGACGTTCCTTCCCTTCCCATGTCGCGTCGAGTGCGACATCGCCCCAGGACATCTGCGTGGTCGTCTTCGCGGTGGTTTTCTTCTCGCCGCCCAGAATCAAGAACCCGTCCTTCACAACCACGTCGCCCTCGACCGTCCACCCGAACGTCGACTCCCCGTCGAACAGCAGCAGCCAGCCGTCGGCGATTTCCTTCTCCGTCAGCGCGTTCGGCTTCGGGTCGGCGGCCGCCGCGGGGCACGCCAGCAGGAACGACACGACCGCGGTGAGAACGGGTTGCCGCATGGGAATCTTCTCCGGGAGGGGGCGAGAGGTCACCGGCCGGGCTTCGGGGGGTAGCCGTACAGCCGGACGGCGAGTTCGAGGTACAGCGGGCGGAGGCGGTCGACGGCGTCGGGGCCGCCGGTCCGGGCCGCGAGTTCGCCGAAGATGCGTTCCAGGCCGACCGGGGAGACGCCGAGGCCGGCGTCCCGGGCCGCCTGCTCGACCGCGGCCAGCCCGCGGCTCATCTCGGCGTCGAACGCGGCGAGGTGCCGGGCCACCAGCGGCTCGAGCGCCGACCGGAACGCCAGGGTGGACTGGTCGAGGGAGTGCGTCCACTTCCGGGCGGCGGACCGGGCGAGGGCCTGCCGGACGCCGGCCGCGAACCCGTCCGGGTCGAGCCACTCCTTCCCGTAGAAGTCGTCGGCCCCGGCGTCGAGCAGTTCCGCCGCCACCTGCGGGGACGCCACCCCGGACACGACCAGGACCGGCACGTCCGCCCGCACGGCCTTCATCCGCCGCAGGCAGCTCAGCCCGTTCCCGTTCGTCAGGTGGTAGTCGAGGACCACGAGTTCGACGTGCGGCCCGAACGCGGCGACGGCCTCCTCCTCCCCGGCGGCAATCGTGACGCTGAACCGCCGGTCGCCGACGCGGTCGAGCAGTTGCCGGACGACGAGGTGTTGAACCGGGTCGTCCTCGACGTGGAGGACGTTCACGACGCGGCCGGTCATGGTCGCCCCCCCCTTCCGAAGCCGAACGCCCGGGCGAACAATCCGCTGGACTTGGACCCGGTGCCGGTCTCGGGTCGGGCCGGGGCCGGGACCAGCTTGCGGGCCAGCCGGGCGATGTCGTCCAGGGCCGCGGACCGCCCGCCGGCCCGGAGCGTCCGCCCGGCGTTGACCGCGGCCGTCACCGCCCTGGCGTCCATCGCGACCGTGTCCAGGTCGTCGACCCGCAGCACCTGCTTCAGCCGGTCGGCCCCGAACCCGGTCAGGCCGGGGTCGTACCGGTTGACGACGACGTGGACTTCGCGGCTGCCGTGCTCGACCTTCTGCAGGAACTCCAGCAGCAGCTGCAGCGTGCGGATCGACGGGATCCGCTGCTCGGCGACGAGGACCGCGACGTCCGCCGAGGCGAGGAGGCCGAAGAAGGCGTCGTCGAAGGTGCAGGGCAGGTCGAGGACGGCGAAGTCCGCCAGGCCCCGGAAGTGCTCCACGAGCCCGAACACGGCGGCCGCGGGGGGTGCCCCGGTCGGCAGGGTGGCGGCGTCGGCGGCCAGGACGCGGACCCGGTCCCCGAGCGGGACCGTCGCCTGGGCGATCAGGTCCGCGTCGAACTGCCCGCGCCTCAGCACGTCGCCGACGGTGTAGGTCGGCTGCACGTCCAGGTGGACCGCCAGCTTCCCGACCGGGGCCGTCGGCTCGGACAGCAGCACGCTCGGCCCGAGCTCGGCGAGTTCGACCGCGAGGTTGATCGCCAGCGTCGTCGCCCCCGCCCCGCCGGTCGCCCCGGTGACCGCGACGACCTTGCCGTTCCGCGCGGCCGCCGCGTACCCCTCGGCGACGGTGCGCAGGGCGGACTCGCAGTCGTCCGGCTGGAGCGGCAGCGTGACCACCTGACTCGCGCCGGCCCGCATCGCGGCGACGAGCAGGTCCGGCGGCGCGAGCGCCACGACCGGCACCGCCGGGTGCGCCCGCCGGAACAGCTTCAGGTCCGCCAGCGCCGGCTGGTCCTGCGTGGGGAACAGGACCACCGGCGGGGCCAGCGGGTTCGGCGGGGCGGCCCGCAGCGCCTCGATGGCGGACCGGGCGGAGTCGAACGTCGCGGCGAACGCGGTGCCCAGGTTCAGGGCCACGCACCCGAGGTCGTGCCGCACCTTCTCCGGGCAGTCGACGAGGTAGATCGGCAGTGGGTACATCGCGCGCCCCCGGGCCGTGTCGGACGGAGCCATGATAGGTGTCCGGCCCGAACGAGGCACGCCGGCCACCGGGCTTTCCGCCGCGCCGCCGATCGGCGAAGATGACCCGGAGATGTCCGACCCGCTGCCGCGCCAACTGCTCGACCTGATCGCCAAGCACTGGGGGTTCCGCGCCCTCCGGCCGATGCAGGACCGCGCCGTCCGGGCCGTGCTCGCCGGGCGGGATTCGCTCGTCGTCATGCCCACCGGCGGCGGCAAATCCCTGTGCTACCAGGCCCCGGCGGCGTACCGGGGCGGCATCACGGTGGTCGTCTCCCCGCTGATCGCGCTGATGAAGGACCAGGTCGATTCGCTCGTCCGCATCGGCATCCCCGCCGTCCGGCTCGACAGCTCGCTGACGAATTCCGAACGCGACGACGCCGAGCGCGAGATCGTCGAGGGCCGGGTGCCGCTCGTGTTCGCGTCGCCGGAGCGCCTCGCGACGGACGGCTTCCCCCGGTTCCTGCGGTCGGCCGGCGGCGTGCGGTCGGTGGCGATCGACGAGGCCCACTGCATCAGCCAGTGGGGGCACGACTTCCGCCCGGAGTACCGGCAACTCGGCCGGCTGCGCGAGTTCTTCCCCGAGGCGACCGTCCACGCCTACACCGCGACCGCCACGGAACAGGTCCGGGACGACATCGTCCGCCAACTGCAACTGCGGGAACCCGAAGTCCTCGTCGGCAACTTCGACCGGCCGAACCTGACGTACCGCATCCTGCCGCGGATGGACGTGACCCGGCAAATCCGAGAGGTGATCGACCGGCACGCGGGGCAGGCGGGCATCGTGTACTGCCTCCGCCGGAAGGACGTGGAGGCGGTGGCCGCGGCGCTGAACGCCGCCGGGGTGCGGGCGCTGGCGTACCACGCCGGCATGGAGCAGCACGCCCGGAAGGACGCGCAGGAAGCGTTCCGCACGGAAGAATCCCCGGTCATCGTGGCGACGGTCGCGTTCGGCATGGGCATCGACCGGCCGGACGTGCGGTTCGTGATTCACGCGGCGATGCCGAAGTCGATCGAGCACTACCAGCAGGAAACCGGCCGGGCCGGCCGCGACGGGTTGCCCGCCGAGTGCGTGCTGCTGTACAGCGGCGGCGACCGGATCACGATGCGGATGATCCTGGAGAAGTCCGCGACGGAAGCCGGGGCCGACCCGACGTACCTGACCGCCGCGTTCGCACACCTGGACGACCTCGACCGCTACTGCCGCGGGGCGATCTACCGGCACCGGGCGCTGGTGAATTACTTCGGCCAGGACTACCCGAAGCCGAACTGCGCCGGGTGCGACATCTGCCTCGGGGACACGCAAGACATCCCCGATTCCACGCTGATCGCGCAAAAGATTCTGTCGTGCGTGGCCCGCGTGAACCAGGGCTTCGGTGTCGGCCACGTCGTGGCGGTCCTGCGGGGGGAGAACTCGGAGGCGGTCCGCAGCCGGGGGCACGACAAGCTGTCCACCTACGGGCTGCTGAAGGACGCGGCGAAGCCCGCCATCCGGGACTGGGTCCACCAGCTCATCGGGCACGGCGTGCTGGCCCAGGTCGGGGACGAGTACCCGGTGCTGAAGTTGAACAAGGCGTCGTGGGAGGTCATGCGCGGCGAGCGGTCCGTCCGTTTGATCCAGCTGAAGGGCGGGGGACCGCGGGAACGCCCGGCCGGCCCCGCGGCCCCGGCCGCCCTCGGGGACGACGAAACCCGCCTGTTCGAGCGGCTCCGCGACCTCCGCCGGGGGATCGCCGCGATGGAAGGCGTGCCGGCGTACCGCGTGTTCGACGACAAGACGCTGGTGGCGATCGTCCGCGCCCGGCCCCGCACGGCCGCCGACCTGCGGACCGTCACCGGCGTCGGCGAGGTGAAACTGCAAGCCTACGGCGGCAAGTTCCTCACCGCGATCCGCGAGTTCCTCGACGCGAACCCGCCCCTGCCGCCGCCGGCCGCCGCGGCCCCCCGCGCGTCCGCCGCCCCGCCTGCGGCGACGGCCCGGAAGTCCGCCGCGTTCGCCCTGTTCCGCGAAGGCCTGCCGATCCCGGACGTGATGCACCAAGTGCGGGTCGCCCGGTCCACGGCCGGCGACTACCTCGTCCAGTTCATCGAGGCCGAGCGCCCGGCCGACGTGTCCGCGTGGGTGTCTGACGAGGTCTACCAGGAAGTGTCCGCCGCCGTCCAGGAGGTCGGGGCGGAGAAGCTGAAGCCGATCTTCGACGCGCTGAACGGACAAGTCAGCTACGACGACATCCGCGTCGTCGTGGCCCACCGGCGGACCCGGCGCGGTTAAGGAACTGTCCAGTTCCGACACCGTCTTTTTAGCTTGTGGCACCGGCCACTGGCCGGTGCCACAAATCAAAACCTACCCACGGAAAACACGGTGTCGATACCGGACGGCTCCGAGGCGAACCCGTTACTGCCGGCCGCCCGCGGCGACGCGCATCGGAACGGCGTACAACCCCGTCCGGGCCGTTACGAACAGCGTCTTCCCGTCCTTGCCGCCGAAGCACAGGTTCGACGGCCGCTCCGGGACGGCGAGTTCCCCCACCCTCTTCCCCGCCGGGTTGTAGACCGTCACCGCCTCGCCCGTGAGGTACACGTTCCCGTCCGCGTCGACCGTCATCCCGTCGGACCCCGCGTCGCAGAACTTGCGGCGGTTCGCCGGCGTGCCGTCCGGCTTGATGTCGTAGGCGAACGTCTGCTTAGCCGCGATGTCCGCGACGTACAGCGTCTTGCCATCGGGCGACCCGACCACGCCGTTGGGCTGCTTGTAGTCCCCCTCGGCACGGGACACCTCTCCGTTCGCGGACACGACGTACACCCCCCGCCTGTCCTGCTCCTCGCCCCCGCGGGTCCACCACTTCCGCTTGTAGAACGGGTCGGTGAAGTACGCGACGCCGGTCGGCCCGACCCAGACGTCGTTCGGGCCGTTCAGCAACTTGCCGCCGTGGTCCTTCACCACGACGGTGAATTCCTTCGTCGCGATGTCGTACTTCCGGAGTTCGTTCTTCTCGTCCGAGCACGCCCACAGCTTGCCGTCCGTGTCGAAGCACAGGCCGTTCGCCCGGCCGGACTTCTCGACGAAGGGGGTCAGTTTGCCGTCGACGGACCACTTGAGGATGCGGTCGGACGGCTGGTCGGTGAAGTAGACGTTCCCGTCCTTGTCCGCGGTCGGCCCCTCGGAGAACGTAAAGCCGTCGGCGACCTTGGCCGGCTTCGCCCCCGGCTCGAACGGACCGCTCGCGTCCGCGGACGCGGCCGGGGGGGCCTCGGAGACGGGCTTCGGCTTGTACTTCTGGACGTCCGCGTCGTCCGGGAACGCTTCCGCCGCCAGCGCCCGGAGCGGGGCCTGCTTGTCGTCCCGGAACCCGCGGCAGTCGCCGTACTTGAGAACCTTGCCCGAGGGATCGAGCACGCGAAGGAAGACGTTCCCCTTCTGGAGGCAGAAGCTCACCTCGACGGTGCCGCCGTCCTTGACCTTCCCCCGGAACGCCACGCCGGTGCTGGTCCCCTTGGAGTCGCTCTTGAAGTAGGTCTCCTCCGCGAGGAGGGCGGCCGTCAACTTCGCCGCGAAGTCCTTCGGCATCGCGACCGGCTTCCCGCCGACCGTCCGCCCGGCGACGGCCTTGTCCGGGTCGGCGGTCTCGCCCTTCTTGAAGTCCTCGACCGGGCCGACGCGGAACGCCTCCACGGACTCGATCCCGCGGATGAGGGCCACCACCTTCTCCCCGCCGACGTGCTGGACCGTCTTCGCCGACGGACCCGGCGGGTCGGCGGCGAGGACGAGTCCGACGAGGGAAACGGACAGGGTCAGAGCGGACAGGCGGCGCATGGCTCGGCTCCGGGAGGGTTCGGGCGGGTCACTTCGCGCGGACGAGGAACAGCGACGGGTTCGACGCGCCGGGCTTGTCGTCGGCCCGGGTCCACCGGGCGTGGACGGCGTGGCACCCGGCCGGGGGCTTGGCCCACTCGAACTCCCACGGGGCGGCGGTCGCCTCGCCGATGAGCGTGTCGCCGGCGTAGTACGCCACCTTCTTGACGGCCGTGCCCGGCTTCACCGACACCGACAGTTTCACGCCGACCCCGGCGGGCACCTTCAGGTCGCGGGACTTCTTCGGGTCGAACGCCGGCAGCTTCGCCGACCCGTCCGCGGTGGCGGCTTCGAGCGTGACCGGGGAGTTCTTCGTCGACCACGCCCGCCAGACCTCGGCCGTGGCCCGGTCCGGGAACCAGGCGGCGGCGGCCTTGTCCCCCTTGTAGTCCCCCCACGCGGCGACGGTGGCAAAGGTGCCGCTGGCGCTCTCGCGGTCCCCGAGCCACCCGTCTTCGAGGACCACCGGCTTCAGCTTGACCGGCCCCTGGGTCGGGTCCGCGTCGGCGGGCAGCCGCAAGCGGACGACCGCCTGGATCCACGGCACCTGTAGCGCGGCCGCGTTCCCCCAGTCGTGGGCGCACCCGTGCTGCAACCCGAGCCCCCACGGGAGCCCGTCCTTCCGGGCCGGGACGTAGAACTGGTCGATCGCCGGGAGCATCTTGAAGCCGTCCGGGATCGCCCCCATCGTGAACAGGAGCGGCACCTTTTTCCCGTCCGCGTCGAGCTTGGCCGGGTCGTACACCCAGCTACAGTCGACGCACGTCGTCAGGGTCCGGGCCGGGTCGCGGATCAGGACGTTCGTGACCATCCCGCCCGCCGAGTGCCCCGTCCCGACCCGCGGGGCGTGAACCAGTTCCGGGTGCCCGCTCTTGGCGGCGAACTCCTTCAGGCTCGCTTCCAGCGCGGCGGCGAGCTTGTCCGGCCGGTTGTTGGCCTTTCGGTCGATGCTCATCACGACGTGGGCGAAGCCGAGCTCCCGGCCGAGTTCGGCCCACCGGTCGTCGGTCTTGAACTGGGCGTTCATCGCGTGGACGATCACCCCGTGGACGACCTTCACGTCCGGGATGAAGACGTCCGACCGGACGGGGCCGAAGTCGCCGCCGAAGGATTGGTCCTCCGCGCGGCCGGTGGCGGCCAGGAGCAACACGAGCGCGAACGCGGTGCGCATCGGAATCTCCGCTGGGTGCGTGCCCGCTCCGCCGCCGGGAGACACGGCGGGAGTGGGGCAGGCACGGGTTCGGGACGGGTTACGCCAGCAGTTCGCCGAGGGGGCCGGCCTGGTCGAAGTCCTTGAGACCCACGTCCGGGATGCCGAACTTGTCGCGCGGCTTGCCGACGGCGTGGAGCAGGGTGCAGTACAGGTTCGCCAGGGTGCGGTGCCCCTTGTGGCCGTAGAACGGGTAGTCGACGTACCGGCCGTTCGTCTTGAGCTTGCCGCCGAGGTTGCCGAGCAGCACGACCGGCCACTGCTTCCCGGTCGGGTGGTGGCTGTCGCCCGAGTCGCTGAGGTAGACGATGACCGTGTTGTCGAGCATCGTCCCGTTCCCTTCCTTGATCGACTCCAGCTTCTTCGCCAGGCCCGCGATCAGCGTCGTGTGGGTCCGGCGGATCGCGACGAAGCACTCTTCCGCGGTCTTGCCGTCGTAGCTGCCGCCGTGGCCGATGTGGTGGAGGTCCGGGACGCCGAGTTCCGGGTACTTGCCGAACGCCTGCCCGCCGCCGCCGGACGTGATCGTCACGACCCGCGTGAGCCCGGCGACGAGGGCCGCCCCGGCGATCTCGAACTGGGCCTCCAGGGTGAGCGACGCGGTGGCCTCCTTCGCGAGTTTCTCGTTGAGCTTCGGCGTGTTCTTGCGGATCTCGTCCGCCATCGCGACGAGCTTGGCCTGCCGGGCGTGGAGGGCGTCGAACGCCTCGACGTAGCCGTCCAGTTTCTCGCGTTCCTCCCCGGCGAGGGCGGCGCGGGACCGCTTCACGTCGTCGGCGAGGAAGTCCAGCAGGTTGGTCCGGTGGTCGAACGCGGCGCGGTCGGTCCCCTGGGCGACGCTGCCGAACAGGGTCTTGAAGGCGTCCGCCGGGGAACAGACGATCGGCACCGCCCGGCCCGGCCCGGACGCGGAGTAGCAGTACACGTTCCCCCGGTCCGAGTACCCGACGCCGACGTGCGGGAACACGCCGGGCAGCGCCTCCGCGACGGCGTGGTCGACGGTCGCCGCGTGGACCTTGCCCTTGGGGTAGCACCCGAGCGCCCCGAGTTCCCCGGAGTGGTCGCTGAGGGCGATCTTGTTGGACAGCCCTTGCACCAGCGTCAGCCGCTTCTGGAACGGGGCGAGCGGGTCGAGGGCCTTGTGGAGCGTCTTGCCCTCGAGCGCGTGCTCGGTGAGCGTCCGCGTCGGGCTGTCCGAGTTGGCGGACTTCCGCTCCACGCCGGACGGCAACAGGTGGTTCGGGTTCATCCCGTTGCTCTGGACGACGAACACCACCCGCAGCGGGTTGGCGGCCTTCGCGTCCCCGGCGGCGTGGGCGGCGAGGCTGTTCACGATCGGCCCGAGGACCGTGGCCCCGGCCCCGAGGCCGACGCCCTTCAACATCTCCCGGCGGGTCGCGTGCAGGTTCATCGGAGCGCCTTCTTCTTAAGGGGATTGAGGGTTCGATCAGTTCGGGTTCCGGCCGCCGGTAGGGGCTGGCGGTACGGGGCTTAGGTTGGGCTTGGGGAACAGGATGTGGCCGTAGTCCGGAACAGGCACGACGAGTTTCCAGGCCGAGGGTCCGTCTTCAGTCGTGGCGGTCGTCGGGACCGCGGTTCCGTCCGCGAGGAGGACAGCCGGCGTGGAGGGTCGCCGGTTCTTGTCACCGGGGGAGGCGTCTCGAAACGTCACGTCCCCGGCCGCGAGAATCCCGGCGGCCGAGTCCCGGAAGAGTTTAAGCCGAAACACGTCCGGACCACGGAGCTTTCCAATCTCCGCGGCGGACAGCGCGAGGTCGCGTTCGAGCCGCGCCTTGACGTCTGCATTCGATCGCCGGTGGTGCCACCGCATCCGCTCCGCAAAGTGGTCGGCCTGCGACTGGCTGACCGGGCAGACGAGCGGGAAGGCGGACCCCGGGTCGTCGGACCTCAAAGCCTTCTGAACGGCGCGGAAGTTGGCCAGCGCGGCGCTCTTCCGCTCGTCCGCGGTCGAAACCACTTCTGCGGGCTTGCCGAGGCGGGCATCGAGATCTGGCACGGAGAGCGAAACCCGGTAGTCCGGGGCGTAGTTATCCCGCACCGTGAACCGGAACGCGACGGGGGCCGGCTTGTTATCCCAGTCGAACGAGACGGTGACGGTGCCCGGAACCTGAGGGGTGGAGCGGCCCGGGCCGGCCATCTGGACCTTGCCGCTGTACGCGAGGTAGGGGTGAGACGCCCGGAACGGGGCGCTCACAAGGACGTGTCGTCCTTCCATCGCCCGGACGACCTCATCCGGAAGGCCGAGGGCGTCGCGAATTCCCTTGGCAGTCTCGGCGTCTGCTTGCCGATACGCCTCGCGGATGCGGTAAGCCAGGGCACCCGCCGCCGACCGGGTCGGAGCGTCTGCGAGACGCCACATTGCGTCGGCGTCTTTGGCCACGAACGCCGCATTCAGTTCGGCGTAGCTGTCCTTGAGCTTGAAAAGCCACTCCCCGGCGCTGGCTGGGGAGGAAGAACAGAGCGCGACGACTGCAGCCGTCGCCACGAGGCGGAATGCGGTCCTCACTTGCGGCCTCCTTCTGGGGTTGCGGCCACCCGGTAGAGGAAGGAATCGGAGGTCAGCAGGGACTCGACCAGGGCCTTGAAGCTGCCGCCGCTCTTGACGTAGGCGGCGTCGGCGTCTTGCAGCGTCTTCGCGTCGGCGAGGGACTCGTTCCGGCCGAGGAAGTACCGGAAGGCGTGCCGCACGAACACCTGCCGGGCGCGGTCGGAGTTCGCGATCTTGCGGATCAGTTCGCGGGGGTCTTTCACCGGGCCGTCCAGCGAGGGCACCCCGCTGTCCGCGATGATCCCGGCGGTGGCCAGCGGCACCTCCTTCGTCACCGGGCCGAGCGGCTTGCCCTTCTTGTCGACGTTCTTGGCGGTCGCCGCCTCGTCCCGAACCGTCTCGGTCGTGCGGAACCGGCCGTAGTGGTCGAACTGCTCGAACGGGAGGCCGAGTTCGTCCATCTTCTGGTGGCACTTCCAGCACTGGGCGGCGCGGGTGACGGTGAGCCGGTCGCGGAAGGTGCGGTGCGGCTCGTCCGGCACCTGGGCGACGACGCCGATGGGCAGGTCGGGGACGGTGCCGCCGAGGAGCCGCTCGCGCACCCACCGGCCGCGGCGGACGGGGTCGGTCTCGAAGTTCGTGCTCCAGGCCACGAGCCAGCTGGGTTGCATCAGTACGCCGATGCGGGTGTCCGCCGGGGCGTCCACGGGTTGGTTCTCGGGCCAGTCGGTGAACCCGTACACCGGCTCGACGCCGGGCTTGAACGTCTCCCCCTTCTCCTTGCGGAACGGCGGCGGGGGGACGGCCTGCGTCGGGGCGTTCTTCACGTTTTTCTTCTTGTCGTCCTTCAGCGTGTAGTTCACGAACGTCTTCGGGGTCGTGAGCAGTTCGCGGAACACGTCCTTGTCCGCGGCGACGATGCCGGCGACGAGGCGGTCGGTGTCGGCGACCAGCTGCCCGGCGGCG
>ERZ1066123.582-NODE-582-length-26490-cov-15.589370_pt1 | contig 26490 bp, 25 predicted proteins | sample MGYA00382770_ERZ1066123 | MGnify/ENA primary metagenome ERZ1066123 (study PRJEB33369, sample SAMEA5778353) | biofilm metagenome | biome: Industrial cooling water; feature: Water cooling tower basin; material: Biofilm | place: United Arab Emirates | collected...
CGCTCGTCCCAGCGCGGCGCCATGATGGCCGGATCAAGCACCGGCGCCTTGGCCACGACATGGCGCGCCTTGATCCCGCTCGCCTTCTCGATGAATTCGACCGAGGAATAGGCCAGCGGCGCAACCTCACCGGCAGCGATCGCGTCCGCCTGAGCGGTATTGTGGCGATCCACGAACGCGTTGAAGCTTTCCACCAGTTCGGCGTTGGTGATGCTCTCGGGCGGGGTGAACAGACCGGTGGCGGAGATCACCGGGCGACCGGTTAACGCGAGCGAAGGGTGTTGCGAATCTTGCATGGCTGCCTCTTGAGGGGAGGGCCGCGCACTTACTGGCAGCTTGCCCGGGCCGCAAGTTCTGCGCCCGATGCCGCCTGGGAGATCAGAAATTGATCAAGGGATGGTGGTGGCAGGGCTAGAATCGAACCATCGAAATAACGATTTGATATCAATTCCCTTATTGGGGTCAGCAAAAAACCGCCCCCACACTCTCCCCCACATTATCGTAAATCTAACCGCCGTTCGATACTTCGTTTGGGGGGGACGGCTTGAAAATGAGCGGTCTGCAGAACGTCCAGCTGATGCATTTCCCGCGCCAGCAGGCTGATGGCGACTCACGCATCACCGCAGCGGCCCTGAGGGACAGATGAGCCCTGACCCTCCGTCTGTCTGGATAGCACTAGATCAGCGTCCGGCCAACGCTATTCGACCATCGACCCAGAGCCGGTCATTCCCGACTGTTCCAATAGGTGCCCGGCTTGCCCAAAGGCAGTCGTTCACCGTGAATCAACAGACCATCTTCGCCAGCGATCCATTACCCTTCAACTTCGATTACATCGCTAGGTGCGCAGGTCTCGTAGTCCAGGGAGGATAAGCTGTTCGTTTGCAGCAGTGTTCAGCGAACTGGTAAGTCGATCTGCGAGAAGCGCCGCCTTAAGTTCGGCCGATCCCTTGAAGGCTTGAGTTATCGGATTCTGGAAGAGGCCTGCTTCGGTATCGGCGATCGATCGGAATGAAACCTCATTGAGATGATCGTCGATGAAGGTGCGAAGAGCCTGACCAGGCCGAAACCCCCAAAGCAATATCCTGCGCGCCGCGCGCAGCAAGTTGCCTTCGACGGATGGGTTGGGGCGAAGGTTGATATCGATGGTTCGTGCACGTAGGCGCGGGAGGTAATCGGGCGAAGCATGAATTGTCTTCGCCCTGTAATCGTAGCAAACTGCATCGCAGTCGAAAAACGTCGTTTTTGGAATGTCGCTCAGTTGACTGACGAGGACATGGCCGCTGGTCGCGGCCCACGTCGCTTGGAGCGCCCAGAAGTCGATCTTCCAACGATCACTCTTCCAGCCGAAACCGCCAAACCGATTCGGTTTGGCGTTGAGCCTACGCGCCAACTCGCGGACCTTTCCCACGTCGCCGTCAATTACGATATCAATATCCGATTGAAAGCCGACCTTACCCCTCCGTGCAAGATCGCGAACAAGCCCACCAACAATTGCGATATTGTCAAAATCCTGGAGTTCAATATTCAGGAATTCGCGCAAGGCCTTGTGCGACGAACCGGGCTCCTTGAGGTACCTGTAGACCCGATTCTTAAGCAGTGGGATGCTAGCGGCAACGCACATCAGCTAAGACTCTTGATGTCGTTCCAGAGCTTAATGGTGAACGTGTCGGTCATACCAGACAACATGTCCGTTAATAGCCGAAGTTCGCGATAACGGATTGACCCAGCGATCCCCTTTTCTGCGGACCGAAGCGCGTCCTCGAGATAGTTCTGGCTAATGAGGGCGAACACATACTTGTTCTTGGCGCCGCGACGTTTCGCATTGAGATCGTCAAAATCCTTCGGTTTGCGGTCGCTGATCGCATCCCAGAACGCAGTCATCAATCCATCGAGCGCTTCCGCCCCCATCGTCTCCATTCTGAGCACCGCTGGGTTGTTGAAAGCATATCGGCGGGCGATCTCTTTCAATGTGTCGCAGAAACCGTTCTTCTCCATCAGCGGCACCGTGTGTGAAAAGTCGTTGATCGCCTTGCCGTTCGCAACGAAGGCGTCGCTCGCGTCGGCTATGAGCGCGTCAATGAAGAAAGCGCGGAGGTATCCGATCTTGATGTCGCGGGCGACCTCAGGACGGCGTTTGTCGGCATTTACGCGCTCAAATGCCGCGAGCACTTTTTCGACGACGGGATGCTTCTTCGTTCGGGTATCATTTATAAGTATCGCCATGACGTCGTCGGGTGCGCCTTTGCAAGCACCGCCAGAGCCGCGTCTGAGAGCGGCACCATCTGCGCCCTGTTGCGCTTCATATGCTCGGCTGGAATCGTCCATAGGCGCTGTTCCAGATCGAATTCATCCCATGTCGCGAGCCGCACCTCTTGCGAGCGGACGCCCGTCAGAATGAGAAGGTCGAGCGCCAGACGCGTGTAAGTAGGCTTGCGCCGCAAGGCGATCATGAAACCCTGTATCGCGACATAGGGCATGGCCTTGCGGTTTTCCGCCTGCTTCACCTGTCGCGGAAGACCCCTGCCCGCCTTCAGACTGCCATTGCCCGATGGGGCTTCGCGTGAGCGCCAGCCCTTGGCGTGGGAATAATCGAGCACGGTGCAAATCCGGTTGCGCACCTGGCGGGCGGTATCGGGGATTTCCTGCCAGATCGGCGTCAGCACGCTGATGATGTCGGCGCTGGTGATGCTGCCGGTCGCCATGTCACCCAGTTTCTTGAAGGCATAGTTTTCGAGAGTGGCCAGCCACTGGCGCGCGTAGACCGTGCTTTTCCAGCCCGCCTCGTTCTCGGAGTGATACTGGAGCGCGGCCTGACGGAAAGTGACCTTCGCGGCAGCCTCGTCCTTACGCTCTGCCAGAACGTCGCGCCGCTCGACCCTGGTCGCCTTGCGAATTTCCTGCGCTTTCTGGCGAGCTTCGGCCAGCGTCACCATCTTCGCGCTCCCCAGCCCTATGTCCTGACGATTCCCGTCGCGCTGGACTCGCACCATCCATGAAGCGCCGCCAGATTTCTTCACTTTCAGGAAGAGTCCGTCGCCGTCCTGATAGGTTCCAGGATTCGCGAGCGCGGCCTTGACCGCCACTGCCGTAAGACTGCCCATTTTCGTCCCCACACTTTCGGAGGCCGCCAGCCAAAACCAAAATGTGGGGACGGCCCCTTCTGTCCCCACACCGTCCCCACACTAGGCTCCGGCTGCAGGCGAACAGGAGCGGTCATGGGCGGACCAATGAGGGCAGAATACCCTAGGAAATCCGGGATTTCCACGGGCATTGGCGGATGTCAGTGAATAAGGGGGTGGTGGACAGGGCTGGATTCGAACCAGCGTACGCTTGCGCGGGCAGATTTACAGTCTGCTGCCTTTAACCACTCGGCCACCTGTCCACACCGGGGCGTCGGGGGAGCGCGAAGGCTCCATCGAAAAGGCGGGGAAACACGGTTGCCCCGCTGCCGAGAGGCGCCCCTTTGGCGAAGCGGCGCTTGCCTGTCAATGGCCCTGCTGGCAGGGGGGCTCGGCAATTACGCAACAACCTCGCATCAGGGACACAGAGCACATGGCCAAGGGTGAAAAGAAGCGCGCGCTGCGCGGCCGGGCCGGGCGCATGAAGGGTGGTCGCGGCTCGGGCCGTGCCTCGACCGGGCAAGTCCGGCTCTGGGGTCGCCACCCGGTCGAAGCCGCGCTCAAGAACCCGGAGCGCCGCCACCGCAAGCTGTGGGCCACGCGCGAAGGGATCGCCAGTCTCGATGGCGAATTGCCGGCCGATTTCCCGATTGAATATGCCGATGTCGCCGATCTGGCGCGGCTGGTTGCGCGCGATGCGCCGCATCAAGGGCTGGTGCTCGAATGCGATGCGCTGGAAGATCGCTTTCTCGATGAAGTCGCCGATGGCGATCCGGCACGGCCGATTGTCGTGCTCGATCAGGTAACCGACCCGCACAATGTGGGCGCTATCCTGCGTTCGGCGGCGGCGTTCAACGCCGCGGCCATCGTAACGCAGGATCGCCACGCTCCGCCGGAAAGCGGCACGCTCGCCAAATCGGCAAGCGGGGCGCTGGAAATCGTGCCGTGGGTGCGGGTGGTCAACCTCGCCCGCGCGCTCGATGAGCTGGCCGAGGCGGGCTATTGGCGGATCGGCCTCGCCGGTGAAGCCACTGCCACGCTTGCCGAAACCATGCCGACCGGCCCGCTCGCGATTGTGCTTGGTGCCGAGGGCGAAGGGATGCGCCACAACATTGCCGGGCATTGCGATGCGCTCGCGCGCCTGCCGATCTCCTCCGATATCGAAAGCCTCAATGTTTCGAATGCGGCGGCGATTGCGCTATATGCAGCAGCGACGCGCTGACCGGCAATCCGCCACCCGGCGCGCAGACCAAGGGGGAATGGGCATGCACGCCTTGTCATTGCTTCGGGCACGAACCGCCGTGCTACTAGCCGCCGTGTCGCTGATGCTGGCCGGTTGCTTCCTGTCGCCAGGTAAATTCACGTCGGAACTGGCGCTGGTGGGCGGGGATCGGTTCACCTTCACCTATGACGGCGAGATCTTCTTCCTCGCCCTGTCCAAGCTCGCCCAGATGGGTGCAGCAGCGGAGGAGACATTCACGCCCGAAAGCTGCCTTTCGGATGAAGCCTTCGAGCCGCGCGAATGCACCAGCGAAGAACTCGCCGCACAGCGCAAGGCGTGGGAAGAGGGGGCGGCCGAGCGCGCTGCCGAGCGCAAGAAGCAGGCCGAGCAGATGGCGGCGCTGATGGGCGGGATCAATCCCGAGGACCCGAAAGCCGCGGACGAGCTCACCAAGCTCCTGCTGCGACACAAGGGCTGGGAACAGGTCGAACATCTCGGCGATGGCCTGTTCCGGGTGCGCTACCGCATCAGCGGCACGCTTGCGCATGATTTCATGTTCCCGGTGATCGAAGGCTTTCCTGCCACCAACCCTTTCGTCCAGACCTTCGTGCGCAAGAATGGGCAGGTGCGTATCAACGCGCCCGGCTTTGCGGTGCAGGGCCCTGATAGCATGATGGGCGGGATGATGGGCGGCATGGGCGCGCTGGCTGGCATGGGCGCGATGAGTGGGGCATCGGGTAGCGATGGCGAAGCCATGGCCGCCGGGATGCCCAAGCTTGAGGGCACTTTCACCATCCGCACCACCGGCACGATGCCGATCCGCGCCAACAACACCGATGATGGCCCGACAGCCACCACTACCGGTCAGGTTCTGACCTGGCCCGTGTCATCGCGCACCAGCCAGATCCCGACCGCGCTAATCGATCTGGGATCCTGAGCAGAGCGGCCGGGCACGAAAAACCCTGCCAAAGCGTAAGCTCTGGCAGGGTCTATTCCGTCCTGGCCCTGCGGTTCTCAGGGCCAACGCGATCGCGTGATCAGTTGACCGCGTCCTTCAAGCCCTTGCCCGCCTTGAACTTGGGCTGGGTCGACGCCTTGATCGTCATCGGTTCGCCGGTCCGCGGATTGCGCCCGGTCGAAGCCTTGCGCTTGGCAACCGAGAAGGTGCCAAAGCCGACGAGACGCACTTCATCGCCGCTCGAAAGGGCTTTGGTGATGGCATCAAACACGCTTTCAACGGCGTTGGCGGCATCGGTCTTGGAAAGGCCGCTGCTCTCCGCAACCGCGCTGATCAGATCGTTCTTGTTCATTAAATAAAGCCCCCTCACATGTTCTGTTTGGTCGCTGTGAAACAGTTTTCGCTTGTCGAATCGAAGGCGCGAGAATGAGCCGCTTTCGCAAGGAGTGTCAAAGCGAAACCGTGGCAAAAAATACATCACAGCGCATTTCCTGCCCCGACCGTTGCCAAAGCACCATCACCAGTGCCGAAGCGGGCCTCTCGCTGCCATGATCCGCCGTGCGCGAATCACACGCCGCACCAGTCCTTTAACCCATCAATGCGCGGTTGGCACATCCGAGGCCGGAGGATTGGCAACCGCCGGATGCGCTCCCGGCTGGCTCGCGAGATCATCGGCCTCTGTCCATTCGATCGGTTGCAACGGCTCGCACAGGGCATGCGCCAGCACTTCATCGACATGGCTGACGGGCACGATTTCGAGCCCTTCGATCACATTGGCGGGGATTTCGGCGAGATCCTTGACGTTTTCCTCAGGGATCAGAACCTTGGCGATCCCGCCGCGCAAGGCAGCCAGCAGCTTTTCCTTGAGCCCGCCAATAGCGAGCACCCGGCCTCGCAGCGTGACCTCGCCGGTCATCGCCACATCCGGGCGCACCGCAATCCCGGTAAGGGTCGAGACGATCGAGGTGACCATCCCGATCCCGGCGCTCGGCCCATCCTTGGGCACAGCACCTTCGGGCAGGTGGATGTGGATGTTCTTGCGCTGGAACAGGCTCGGACGGATGCCATAGGCCGGTGCCCGCGCCTTGACGAAGCTGAAGGCCGCCGCGACGCTTTCGGTCATGACTTCACCCAGCTTGCCGGTGGTGCGAATTTCGCCCTTGCCCGGCGTGGTGACGCTTTCGATGGTCAGCAATTCGCCGCCCACCGAGGTCCACGCCAGCCCAGTCACCGCGCCGACCTGCGGCTCGGCCTCGGATACGCCGTGCTTGAACTTGCGCACGCCCGCGAACTCACCGAGGTTTTCCGGCGTGATCGTGACGCTGTCCGCCTTCTTCTCAAGGATGCGGCGCAGGCTCTTGCGGGCGAGCTTGGCTATCTCGCGCTCAAGCGTGCGCACCCCGGCCTCGCGGGTGTAGTAGCGGATCAGATCGCGCAAACCTTCTTCGGTAAGCGTGAACTCACCGTTCTTCAGCCCGTGCGCTTCGATCTGCTTTGCGATCAGGTGACGCTGGGCGATCTCGACCTTTTCATCCTCGGTGTAGCCTTCCAGCCGGATGATCTCCATCCGATCAAGCAGCGGCTGCGGCAGGTTGAGGCTGTTGGCCGTGCACACGAACATGATGTCCGACAGATCGAGATCGAGCTCCAGGTAGTGATCCTGGAACTTGGCGTTCTGTTCGGGATCAAGCACTTCGAGCAGGGCTGACGCCGGATCGCCGCGGAAATCCTGACCAAGCTTGTCGATCTCGTCGAGCAGGAACAGCGGATTGCTTGTCCCTGCCTTGCGCAGATTGGCGACGATCTTGCCCGGCATCGAACCGATATAGGTGCGGCGGTGGCCGCGGATCTCGGCCTCGTCGCGCACGCCGCCAAGTGACTGGCGCACGAATTCGCGGCCCGTCGCCTTGGCAATCGACTTGCCCAGCGAAGTCTTGCCCACGCCCGGCGGGCCAACAAGACACAGGATCGGCCCCTTGAGCTTGTTGGTGCGCGCCTGCACGGCGAGATATTCGATGATCCGGTCCTTCACCTTGTCGAGCGCGTAGTGATCGGCATCAAGCACCGCCTGCGCCTTGGCAATATCGCGCTTGAGCTTGGATTTCTTGCCCCACGGCAGACCCAGCAGCACATCGAGATAATTGCGGATCACGGTCGCCTCGGCGCTCATCGGCTGCATCGCGCGCAGCTTCTTGAGCTCGGCTTGCGCCTTGGCCTTGGCTTCCTTGGAAAGCTTGGTCTTCTCGATCAGCTCGGTAAGTTCGGCGATTTCATTGCCTTCACCATCATCGCCGCCGCCCAGTTCGCTCTGGATCGCCTTCAACTGCTCGTTGAGGTAATATTCGCGCTGGGTCTTTTCCATCTGGCGCTTGACCCGGCCGCGGATGCGCCGTTCGACCTGGAGCACCGACAGTTCGCCTTCCATGAAGGCCATCACCAGTTCGAGCCGCTTGAGCGGATTGCCCTCGGCAAGCAGGCCCTGCTTGTCGGCAACCTTGGCGTTGATGGTGGCTGCAATCGTATCGGCAAGCTGGCCCGCATCATCGACATCGGAAAGATCGACAGTGCTTTCCTCGCCCATCTTCTTGTTGAGCTTGGCATATTCGCCGAATTGTTCGATCACCTGCCGCATCAGGGCGGTGACTTCGCTGCCGGCGACGGTTTCCGGCTCGATCGCGGTGACCTCGGCTGAAAGGAACGTGCCTTCATCGCGGATTCCCGCCAACCGCGCACGGCTGGAGCCTTCGACCAGCACGCGCACCGTGCCATCGGGCAGCTTCAACAGCTGGAGCACCTGCGCGATCACGCCGACATCATAAAGATCATCGCCCTGCGGATCATCGCAGCCGGGATCGAGCTGCGCGAGCAGGAAGATGTCCTTCGAGGCTTCCATCGCCGCTTCGAGCGCGGCGACGGATTTGTCGCGGCCCACAAACAGCGGCACGACCATGCCGGGAAAAACGACAATGTCGCGCAGCGGGAGAAGGGGGTAGGTCTGGGTCATCGCTTGTCTATCCGTGGCAGGCATTGGGCCTGCCTTTGCTGGGGAATATGGGAAGCGCATCACGGCGCTGCAATGGTCAGATCAAGCGTGGCTGTGGAGACAGGACAGGTCGCAGGCCTCGCCCCGGACCCGGCCGGTTGAACCCCGGCGGGGTTTGCCTGAGCCGCCGAGGACCATAGCCCGTGCTGGGCCGTGGCACCTGCCCGCAGGCCTCGCCCCGGACCCGGCCGGTTGAACCCCGGCGGCGTTTGCCTAGGCCGGCCGGGGACCATAGCCCCTGCTGCGCCGTGGCACCTGCCCGCAGGCCTCACCCCAGACCCGGCAGGTTGAACCCTGGCGGCAGGCCCATCGAGCCCTGCATTTCGCGCATCTGCTGTTCCGACACCCGATCCGCCCGGTCGCGCGCATCGTTGAAGGCGGCCGCGACGAGATCTTCGAGGATCTGCTTGTCGTCCGGCACCATCAGGCTGTCGTCAATATGGACGCCGAGAATGCGGCCCTTGGCGCTGGCACGCACCTTGACGAGGCCGCCGCCCGCCGTGCCTTCGACCTCGATCGCATCGAGTTTGATCTGCATCTCGTTCATTTGCTTCTGGATGGTCTCGGCGGCCTTCTGCGCCGCTGCCATCATTTCTTCCATCGACTTCATCGGGGGTTCTCCATCATCTGCGGGAAGAGCCGCCCGCGGCAACGGCAGCCGGCGGCCCGAGAATTTCGGCATCGGGAAAAGCGGCGAGCGCAGCCTGCACCAGCGGATCGGAACGGATCCGTTCTTCGCGCGCCTTCGCTTCAGCATCGGCCGCCTCACGCAAGGACAGCTGCGCCTCGCCCGTCCCGCGCTCGACTAGCCAGCGCTTGCCCGTGAGCTTGAACAGGGCATCGCGGATATCGGGCGCGGGGTCTTCGGGGAACGTGTCAGCAAGCTGATAGACCAGCTTTTCCGGGCTGAGCGCAATCACCCGCACGCGGTCGCGCATGATCTGCGCCACGCGCAACTGCCCGGCGGCATCGACCTGTTCGACCAAACTGGCCCAATCAAGCGCAGCCCCCGCGGCCACAGGCGCGGTAGGCTCGGGAGCGGGCGCATCGCCGGGCACAGCGGGCGCCGCCGCGACACCGCCCTTGGCAAGCTCCTCGATCCGCCGCATCAAGGCGCCTGGATCGGGCATCTGGGTGGCATGAAGCACCCGCAACAGCGCCATCTGGAGCGAGACCAGCGGATCAGGCCCGCTGCGCACTTCCTCGTGCCCTTTCAGCAGCAATTGCCACAGCCGGTGCGCTTCGGCCGGCGCGAGCCGCGTGGCAAAATCAGCCAGCGCTGCACGCTCTTCCTCGCTCGGCGCATCGGGCTCGCCGCCCGCGACCTGCGCGAGGGTGATCTTGTGCACGAGGTTCATCAGGGCACGCATCAGCGCTAGCGGTTCGACCCCGAGCGCATATTGTTCATCAATCGCCGCCAGCAGGGCCTTGGCATCGCCCGCCAGCAGGTGGCCCAGCAAACGCCGCTGGGCGCCCTTGTCCGCCAGCCCCAGCATTTCCGACAACCGCTCGGCCGTGACCCGCCCCGCGCCATCAAGGTCCGCATGGGCAATCGCCTGATCGAGGATCGAAAGCCCGTCGCGCACCGATCCTTCGGCGGCCGACGCGATCATCCGCAGGGCTTCCCGATCGGCCTCAACCCCTTCGGCCGCGCACACCTTGGCAAAATGCCCCGCCAACAATTCCGCCGGGATACGCCGCAAGTCGAACCGCTGGGTGCGGCTCAAAACGGTGACGGGCAGCTTGTCGACTTCGGTGGTGGCGAACAGGAACTTCACATGCGCAGGTGGCTCCTCAAGTGTCTTGAGCAAGGCATTGAAAGCATTGCGCGACAGCATGTGAACTTCGTCGATGATGTAGATCTTGTAGCGCGCCGAAACCGCCGCGTAGCGCACCTGTTCGATGATCTCGCGGACATCATCGACCCCGGTGTTCGAGGCGGCGTCCATCTCGATCACATCAATATGGCGGCCCTCGGCAATGGCGCGGCACGGCTCGCACTGGCCGCACGGATCAATCGTTGGCCCGCCCTGCCCGTCCGGCCCGACGCAGTTGAGCGCCTTGGCGATCAGCCGCGCGGTCGACGTCTTGCCGACCCCCCTCACCCCCGTCATCAGGAAGGCATGCGCCAGCCGATCGCGCGCAATGGCGTTGGCGAGCGTGCGCACCATCGCCTCCTGCCCGATCAGCTCGGAGAAAGTCTGCGGGCGGTATTTGCGCGCCAGCACGCGGTAGGGCTGGCTAGGCGTTGCGGTGGCGACGGGAGCGGACGCAGGCTTGGGCGATGGCGGAACGGCAGGCGCATCGCCGAACAGCGCGTTCTGCCCGGCTGCTTCCAGCTCGGCAGCGCTTGGGCCCGCCTCTTCTTCGGGCAGATCGGGATCGGAATCAGTCACGCGGGCAAGCTAGGCGCTCGGGGCCGATTTGTCATCGCGCATGGCAGGAAAAACGGGGGCAAGTGCGTCAAAGCATCGCTTGCAAATAAAGGAGCCGGGCGACCCGCCGCAATCCACCTGTGCTGCTGCCTTCCGGCCCTGACACGGTGAGCGGACGCAAACGTCCACCCGACTCCCAGACGGGCATATGGCGGGGGTTGCGCAGGATTTCAAGCGCCCAATCCGGGCGCTTAGGGCAATCTCAGCGGAAGTTATCCGCGTAGGCCTGAAGCTTGAGAGTCTTCACCGGCGCCGCGTGCACCCGCGCGGCAATGCCATATTTGGCGGCATAGGCTTGGGCGGCGTCCTTGTCAGGAAAGGTCAGACGCACCTGTGACTGGGTGTCGCGGGTCGCCGTCCAGCCCATAAGCGGATCGGCCCAGCGCGCATCAGCCGGGGCAAATTCAAGCACCCAGACATCGCTCTTGGCCTTGCCCGATTGCATCGCACTTTTGGGTTGCTGAAAGATTCGTGCCGTCATGCGCAGCCCTGTAAATCAGCTTTCGCTGCGATTGAAGGCGTTTTTGGTCTTGAGGCTCGGCCTTTCCAGCCACGGCTGGTCCGGCCAGCGGTGCTTGGGGTAACGCCCCTTCATATCCTTGACCACATCCGCCCACGAGCCGCGCCAGAAACCCGGCAGATCGCGGGTCGCCTGTATCGGGCGTCCGGCCGGGCTGGTCAACTTCAGCAATAGCGGGGTCGCGCCGATCATCGGGTGACTATCCAGCCCGAACAGCGCTTGCACCCGCACTTCGGTGCTGGGCGCATCATCACCCGCATAGTCGATCGCGTGGCGGGTATCGGCGGGCGAGGTGAAGTGCGTCGGTGCCGCGCGATCAAGCCTCTGGCGGGTCGGCCAATCCACCAGCCCGAGGGCTGCTTCGGCATAGTGGCCTGCCGGCAGGTCGAGATCGCGCCGACCATGCAGCAGCGGTGCGAGCCAGCTTGCCGCCGCAGCGCGCAGGGCGTCTTCCGACAGCGCGGCAATCCCGCCAAAGCGCGCCCGCGCAAGGAAGCCTGCGGGAAGCAATTCCCCCAGCTTCTCCAGAGCTTTGCCCACAAGGATATCCAAAGCCTGCGCAGGATCGGGCGCAGGATCGGGCGCGCTTGTCAGCAGGATCGCACCCAAGCGCTTTTCGCGACGGGCTTCGATCCGGTTCTTCTCGCTGTTCCAACGCACGAGCGCGCGCTCTTGCAACTCATCCTGAAACAGCGCGGCGATCCGTTCCGGCGCGATGGCGATGCCAGTGGTGATCCGCGCGCCCTTGGCCTCGCCCTGCGCATCGCCGATCACGATCCATTCGGCGCGGGCCAGCGGCGAGGCGGGATCGAGCCGGAATCCGCGCCCACCGGCGCTGATCCAGTGCTCCCCCGTGCCATCCCGGCGCCGGGCGACGAAATCGCGCCGCGCCAGCGCGAGGCATTCGGCAGGGTTCGCGGCAGGCGTCTCGTCCATGCCCGCAGCCAGCTTCTCCGCCTGCTGCGCCCAGCCGCGCGCGATTTGCCATCCGCCCTTGGCGCGGGGTGCGCGATCATCACCAAGCCGCAGAGCGCGCGCGGCGAGATCCTCGCCCCGCCCGCCCAGCCCGCGTTCCTGCATCAGCAGCACCAGCAGCGCGGTCTCCTCAGCGCAGCCCGCCCGCGCCGCCAGCAGCAACGCAGCAGCCTGATCGGGTGCCATCGGCAAGCTTGCTATCGCTTCACCAAAGGGGGTGATCCGCCCCGCGACATCGAGCGCGCCGAGCGACTCCAGCATCGCCCGGGCCGCTGCGACCGAGGCTTCGGGCGGAGGATCGAGCCATGCCAGCTCTGCCGGATCGGCCGCTCCCCACTTCGCCAGCCGCAGCAGCAGCGGAGCCAGATCAGCGCTGACAATCTCGGGCGGCGCAAACTCGGGCAGCGATTTGTGGCTCGCCTCTTCCCACAGACGATAGGCCACGCCCGGCCCCTGCCGCGCGGCGCGCCCGGCGCGCTGCACCGCCGAAGCCTGGCTGACCCGCCGCGTCACCAGATGCGTGGTGCCCGCCGCGCGATCATATTCGGCAAGCCGCGCCATGCCGCTATCGATCACCACGCTGACACCATCGAGCGTGAGCGAGGTTTCCGCAATCGCGGTGGCGAGCACGATCCGGCGGCGCCCCTGCGGATCGCGGCGGATCGCCGCGCGCTGGCCTGCAGGCTCGATCTGGCCATGCAGCGCGTGGAGCGGGATATCCGGCAAGCGCGGCTCCACCCGCTCGCGCACCCGTTCGATCTCGCGCACGCCCGGCAGAAAGGCGAGGATATCCCCCGCCTCGTCCCGCCACGCCTGCATGATGGCGGCGGCCATGCGATCCTCGAGCGGCTGCAAACTATCGCCGCCAAGCCATTTTACTGTCAGCGGAAAACTGCGGCCCGCGCTTTCGATAACAGGCGCATCCTCACCCAGCAAGCGGGCAAAGCGGGTGCCATCAATCGTTGCCGACATCACCAGCACACGCAGATCCTCGCGCAGCACCCCGCGCGTTTCGAGCGCAAGCGCCAGCCCCAGATCGCTGTCGAGGTGGCGTTCATGGGCTTCGTCGAACAGCAGCGCCGAAACCCCCGCCAGTTCAGGATCGTCCACCAGCCGGTTCACGAGGATCGCTTCGGTCACCACCAGAATGCGGGTGCGCGCTGACGCCTTGCTGTCGAGCCGTGTGAGATAGCCCACGGTTTCGCCCGGACTTTCGCCCAGCATCTCGGCCATGCGCTCGGCCGCGGCACGCGCCGCCACGCGGCGCGGCGAGGTGATGATGATCTGCCCGGTGCACCACGGCTCGGCCAACAGAGCGGGCGCAACCGCGGTGGTCTTCCCCGCGCCCGGCGGCGCGATCAAAACCGCCGCACCCCGCTCCGCGAGAGCGGTGCGGATGTCAGGCAGGACAGCGTGGATGGCAAGGTCGGGGTTCAACGGCAAACCCGTTCATGCTGAGCCTCTCGAAGCATCGTCTTTGCTTCGGGCTCCCGGCTAGAAGAAGAACGGCCCTTCGACAAGCTCAGGGCGAACGACGGTTGAGCCTAGTGCCCCCGCGCGACCGCGAATTGCGCGGCTTCGGCCATCGCGGCACGGGCCTTGCTATCGGGGAAGATCGAAATGGCATCAATTGCCCGGTGTGCAAAGTGGCGCGCCCGCTCGCGGGTGTCTTCCAGCGCATTGTGCTTTTCGATCAGGCGGATCGCGTGGGCCAAGTCGTCATCCGAGGTGCGGTGGCCGATAATCGCGGCCTTCCAGAACTTGCGCTCTTCCTCGTCGCCGCGGGCATAGGCGAGGATCACCGGCAAGGTCATCTTGCCTTCGCGGAAATCGTCCCCCTGCTCCTTGCCCATTTGCGCGGCATCGGAATCATAGTCGATCGCATCATCAACAAGCTGGAACGCCACGCCGAGATTGCGGCCATAGGCTTCGAGCGCGTGCTCCTGTTCTTCCGAACATTCCGCCACCACCGCGCTGATCTGGCTGGCGGCAGCAAACAGGGCAGCCGTCTTGGCGCCGATGATGTGAAGATATTGTTCTTCGCTGGTGGTGATCTGGCGCTGCGCCGACAATTGCGAGACTTCGCCTTCCGCGATCACGGCACTGGCGCGCGACAGGATCGAGAGGACCCGCAAGGAGCCGTCCTCGGTCATCAGTTCGAAAGCGCGGCTGAACAGGAAATCGCCAACGAGCACGGTCGCCGGATTGCCGAAAATGATGTTGGCCGCAGCCTTGCCGCGCCGCAGTTCGCTGCCATCCACCACATCATCATGCAGCAGCGTCGCGGTGTGAATGAATTCGACCGCGGCGGCGAGCTTGTAATGGCGGGTGCCCTTGTATCCCACCAGTTCCGCCCCGGCGAGCGTCAGCATCGGGCGCAGCCGCTTGCCGCCGCCGGAAATCAGGTGCCCGGCCAGCCGCGGGATCAGCGGGATCTCGCTCTGCATCCGTTCGAGGATCACGGCGTTGACGGAATTCATCCCCGCCGCTGTCAGCGACAGCATCGGGTCAAGCGTGGGCCTGCTGCGCGGCAGAGGGACGACATCGGCGCTCATGGGCGAGAGCCTTAGGGGCACGCCGCCGCGCTTGGCAAGCGGGGATTTGGTGCTAGGTTTGCAGCCTATGTCCGATCCCGTGCACGCCTCATCCCCACCCGATCCGATGCCTGACCCGGTTCTGGCGGCCTTCCGCAAGAGCATCGACAACATCGATGCCGCGCTGATTCACATTCTCGCAGAACGGTTTCGCATCACGCAGGCGGTGGGCGAATACAAGGCCAAGGCGACCTTGCCCCCGGCCGATCCCGATCGCGAGGCGCGCCAGATTGCCCGGCTTCGCAAGCTTTCGGAAGAAGCCGATCTCGATCCCGAATTCTCAGAGAAATTCCTGCGCTTCATCATTGATGAAGTGATCCGCCACCACGAAAAGGCGCGCAGAGGCTGATCACGGCGCAGGCGCGGGCAGCGCCATCGGCGGCGGGGCGGAACCGGCACCAGCCCCCTGCTCCCGCTCAATCTCCTCGGCACGGCGGCGCAAGGCATCGCTGCGTTCGCGCAGGACGCGCGCCTCATTGCGCGATAAGCGCACCAGATTGCCCTTGCGATCCAGCGCAACCCGCCCGCGACCGGGATAGACCAGCGTATCGAGATAGGGGCGGCGCCGCGCCAAGGCGCCTTCCGGCTCCGGCCCGATGCCCTGCCGGCTGAGTTCGGGCGCAACATAGGGGCTGGCGAAAACGCCGCGCGTGGCCCCAAGCGCTGCAAAAGTTTCGGGACTGGCGCAAGCGCTGGCGGTGGTGGCCAGCGCGGCCACGATGATGATACGGACAGGGGCGTGAGGCATCAAACCAGCTCCTTCGCCGGTCTGATGACACGGCGATAATGAACCGGCGCTGTCAGCGATCAGGCGCGGGGCAAGCGCAGTTCGACCAGCAGGCCGCCGAGATCCTCGCTCGTGCCAAGGCTGACATGGCCCCCGTAGATTTCGGCGACATCGCGCACGATGGCGAGGCCAAGGCCCGTCCCCGGCTTGTCGGTATCGAGCCTCGCCCCGCGTTCAAAGGTCGCCGCGCGCTGCTCTTCCGGGATGCCCGGCCCGTCATCCTCGATCCAGATGACACAGCTTGGCCCCCGCGCACCGGCCGGTACGACCTCTTCAGGATCAATCGTCACGAACACGCTGCCGCCGCCATATTTCGCGGCGTTTTCGATCAGATTGCCGAGGATTTCATCAAGATCCTGCCGCTCGATCGCGACCATTGCGGCGCGATCGCCCGCAATGTCGAAACGCCCTTCGGGATAGAGCCGTTCGACCGCGCGGCGTACGGCTTCGGCGCTGGCATGGACGTTGGTGCGGGCGTGGCCAACCGCGCGTCGCCCCACCGCCCGGGCGCGGGCGAGATGGTGATCGACATGGCGCTGCATGGTGCGCGCCTCGCGCATCACCGCCTCATCAAGATCAGGCGCATGCGCGCTCGCCGCATTGGTGAGCACCGTGAGCGGCGTCTTGAGCGCGTGAGCGAGGTTGCCGGCATGGCGGCGCGCTTCCTCTGCCTGACGCTCGGTGTGATCGAGCAACGCGTTGACTTCATCGACCAGCGGCTGGACTTCGGCCGGCAGCGGATCGGTGATGCGATTGTCGCCGGTGGTGCGCAATTTCTGGATCGAGGCCCGCACGCGCCGCAAGGGCGAAAGGCCATAGCGGATCTGCAAGGATGCCATGACCATCAGGCCCAATCCGAGCACCGCGAAGCTCCAGATCAGGATCAACCTGACGCGGGCAATCTGCTTGTCCATCTGCGATGTCGCGCTAGCGACCGCAAAGGTCCAGCGGGTCTCACTGCCGGGCAGGATGATGGTGCGCTCGGCAATCCGCAGCGGCTCGCCGCGGAACTGGTTGGAATTGTAGAAATGCGGCTCGCTGTCGAAATGGCTTTCGCCACTATTGGCACTGTCGGCCTGCAATTTGAGCGTGCGATCCCACAGCGAACGCGACGGCCAGGGATCATGCCCCTTGCCGCTGATCTGCCAGTAGAGCCCGCTGCCGGGTTCCAGAAAGCGTTGATCGCCCAGCGTGCTGTAGAAGTTGATCTCGCCGAAAGCATCGATTTCAGCCGAGGCGATCATCGCGGTGAGGATATATTCGAGCTGCTCGTCGAAATTGCTTTCCACCTGCGCGGTCAGCGTGCGCTCGAGCGCGACCCCGCCGCCCAGCAGCAGCACCGAAATCCACCCCGCCGCAATCAATCCCATGCGGCGCGCGAGGCTCACGCGCTTCGGATCAACGGGCGCTGTTACCGGGGAAGGCACGGTCTCGCCGACAGCGGACACGCTTTCGCCACCGGCTGCCTCGCCCTCCTGCCCGGTGGCAGGCGGCAAAGCGGCAGCGGCATCAGGCGCGCGGCGCGTCGGCCGGGTCGTCGAGGCTGTAACCGAGGCCACGGATGGTCGTTATCACGTCTGCGCCAAGCTTCTTGCGGATCCGGGTGACGAACACTTCGATGGTGTTCGAATCCCGGTCGAAATCCTGATCATAGATATGTTCGATCAGTTCGGTGCGGCTCACCACCTTGCCCTTGTGGTGCATCAGGTAGGACAGCAGCTTGTATTCCTGCGCGGTCAGTTTGACCGGCTCGCCATTGAGCGTGACCCGGCCTGAACGGGTATCAAGCCGCACATCACCCGCCGTGAGTTCCGAAGAGGTGTTGCCCGATGCGCGCCGGATCAGCGCACGCAAGCGGGCGATCAGCTCTTCGGTCTGGAACGGCTTGGCGAGGTAATCATCCGCACCGGCATCAAGCCCGGCCACCTTGTCGGACCAGCTGTCGCGCGCGGTCAGCACCAGCACCGGGAACGTGCGGCCTTCGCGCCGCCACATGCCAAGCACCGTCAACCCGTCGATCTCGGGCAGGCCGAGATCGAGGATCACCGCGTCGTAATCCTCGGTCGAGCCCATGAAGTGCCCGTCTTCGCCATCGACCGAAAGATCGACCGCGTAGCCGGTTTGCTCCAGCGTCGACTTGAGCTGCGCACCGAGCGTGGGCTCATCCTCGACAATCAGAATCCGCATGTTCCACCCTTCGCTTTCTGTTGGGCCGCAATCCGGTAAGAGGCTTTTGGCAAGTGCGGTTTTTGGCGCCGCGCGTCAAGCGCAGCGCAGGCGCTAGCGCGAGCGCCCGATGATCCGTCCGGTGCGGGCATCGACATCGACATAGCTGACGCGCCCTTCCCGGATGAATTTGAGCCGATAGGCCCGGGCCACGGAATCATAGGCCGGGCCGAGATATTCGCTGCCTTGCATCTGGGGCAGCACGCGCCGTTCGATTTCCCGCAAGGAAAGCTGGGTTCCCGCCTGAATCTCGCGGCGCGCCTCGTCTTGCTCGCTGCGCGGATATTCCTGCGCCTCGAGACCGGCAGACCCCGCAATGCTAATCCCGGCAAGCGCCAACGCCACGCTGGCGACCATCGGGGAGTGCGAGAAGAACGGGCGTTTCATGATGTGCATGCCTCTAGCCGCGGGGCGTTTAACCGACCGTGAATGGCCTGCCAAGCAACCTGTCAGGTGGCCGGGCGACCTTTCACCAGCTCATACTGGATCGCAATGCTGATCCCCGTCTGCACCATCCCCGGCTGGACCGGCGGAGCGGCTGCGACCATATCCGCGCTGGCGCGCATCATGGCGCGTTCGGGCATCGCCGACATGCCCGACATGCTCTCGGTGATCGTCAGCACCTTGGCGCTGTCATAGCCAAGCTGGCGGGCATAATCCGCAGCGCGCGCCTGGGCGCGTTCGAGCGCGCGCTTGCGGGCGGCTTCCTTGGCGGGTTCATCATTCTCAAGCTCAAAGCTGGGGCCGCTGAGATCAGTCGCGCCTGCCGTCACCAGCGCATCGAGCACACGGCCGGTCTCGCTGATCTGCCGCAGTTTCACGCTCACCCGGTTCGCCGCCTGATAGCCGCGAAACACCTGACGGCGCGCCTGCTGATCATAATCATACATGGCATTGAGATTGATGCCGGTCGTCTGGATATCGCGCTCGGCCACACCCAGCTTCTTGAGCTCGGCAATCACCTTGACCATCTCCGCCGAATTGGTGCGCAAGGCTTCGGAGGCAGTCGGCGCCTCGGTGCTGACACCGGCACCAATGGTCACGATGTCGGGCGCGGCCGTCACGCTTTCAAAGATGTTGAGCTCGATCACAGGGCCGGTTGCCGTGATTTCGACAGCCGGGCCGGCCATAGCAGCGGCGGGCAGAGCCAACGCGAGCGCGGCGAGCGGAGCAGTCAAAGCTGTGGCAGTCTTGCGGATCATGGGTATGGTTCCTCCAGTCGTGGCATGCCCTTTGCACAGCACCAGCTTTCGCAGGTGTGAACCGTCTTGTGATGCAACGCCCGAGCCCCTAGGTGGGCCAGCCTATGGCACAGCCCCCGATCCTCTCGCTTGAAGGCATCGCCCTGCAACAGGGCGCGCGCTGGCTGTTTGGCGGGCCGCATGCTGATAGCGGGACGCCGCCGATCGATCTTCACGTCTTGCCGGGCGACAGGCTCGCGCTGATCGGCCGCAATGGTGCGGGCAAGACGACGCTGTTGAAGATCATCACCGGCCAGATCGATACCGACCGCGGCGAGCGGCGGGTCAAGCCCGGCGCGCGGATCGTGTTCCTCCAGCAGGAGCCTGACTTCACGCCCTACGCCACACTCATGGACTTTGCCTTGGGCGGCGAGGATGCGCCGGCCGAACACGAAGTCGAAGCCATCGCGGGCCAGCTTGGCATCGACATGCGCCGCGAGGCCGCCACTGCCAGCGGCGGCGAGAAGCGCCGCGCCGCGATTGCCCGCGCGCTGGCGCAGGACCCCGATCTGCTGCTGCTCGACGAGCCGACCAACCACCTTGATCTTGGCGCGATCGACTGGCTGGAGGATTGGCTGACCCGCTATCGCGGCGCATTCATCACCATCAGCCACGACCGCACTTTCCTGACCCGGCTGACGCGGGCGACGCTGTGGCTTGATCGCGGCACCTTGCGGCGCAAGGAGATCGGTTTTGGCGGCTATGAAGCGTGGGAAGAACAGGTCTATGCCGAGGAGGCCCGCGCCGCCGAGAAGCTGGATGCCAAGCTCAAGATCGAAGCGCATTGGCTCGAACGCGGGGTGACCGCGCGGCGCAAGCGCAATCAGGGCCGGCTCGAAAAGCTTTACCAGATGCGCGCCGCGCGCGCCGCGATGATTGCGGGCGCAGGCACGGCCAAGCTGAAGCTTGCCAGCGATGAGGACTTCAAGTCGAAGTCGGTGATCGTCGCCGAAAGCATCTCCAAATACTATGGTGAGCGGGCGATCATCAAGCCCTTCAGCGTGCGTGTCCAGAACGGCGACCGGATCGGCATTGTCGGCGCTAATGGCGCGGGCAAGACAACGCTGCTCAAGCTGCTTACCCGCGAGCTTGAACCCGATACCGGCTCTGTCACCCATGCGCGCACGCTGACCGGGGTGATGATCGACCAGCAACGCAAGGTGCTCCAGCCGACCCTGACGGTGCGCGATGTGCTGGCGCAGGGCGGCGACTGGATCGATGTGCGCGGGGTGCGCAAGCATGTGCAGGCCTATCTCAAGGACTTCCTGTTCGATCCCAAGCTGGTCGACACCCGCATCGGCATTCTTTCGGGCGGGGAACGCTCGCGCCTTTTGCTCGCCCGCGAATTTGCCCGCACCGCCAATCTGCTCGTGCTCGATGAGCCGACCAATGATCTCGATCTCGAAACGCTCGACCTGTTGCAGGAAGTGATCGCCGATTTCGATGGCACGGTGCTGATCGTCAGCCACGACCGCGATTTTCTCGATCGCACCGTCACCATCACGCTCGGCCTTGATGGCTCGGGCAAGGTCGATGTGGTGGCGGGCGGCTATGCCGACTGGGAGGCCAAGCGGCGACAGGCGGGCGCCGCAGCAGCGGCAGTCGGCGCCGGACGCGCCAAGCCGCAACCGGCCCCGGCGGTCGCGCCCGCTGCCAAACCCGCGCCTGCAAACAAGCTCTCCTACAAGGATCAACGCGATTACGAATTGCTTCCGGCGCGCATTGCCGAGCTGGAGGCCGCAATTGCCAAAGGCGAGGCGATCCTTGCTGACCCCGAACTCTACACCCGCGATCCGCAGCGCTTTGCGACGATCATGAAAGGCCTCGAAAATGCGCGGGCCGAAAAGGATGCCGCCGAGGAACGCTGGCTGATGATCGCCGAGCAGGTCGAGGGATAAGCGCTTCGTTCATTCCCAAGGTTTGAAAGCTGAACCGTGAGACACTTGAGACACTGTCCTAAGCGCAAAAACATGCCTCATCGGATGTGATAGAAATCCGCCACCCGCTCAAGCGCGATGCGCAGCACCAGCTTGCCGCTGCGGGCGGGCCAACCCAGCGATTTCTCGGCCTCAGGCAGCGCTTCGCAGGCGCACACCACCCGCCACAGGATATCCTCCAGCCCCTTGCCCGCTGCCGCCAGCGCCCCATCGAACCGGGCCCGGGCCGCAATCTGCTTTTCCCCGGCGGACAGCCCGCGATCCGCCCCCGTTGATCGCGCCCGCACCGGGTCCCAGCGCATGGTGATGCTGGGGGCTAGCTGCGCCCGCTCGTAATCGGCGCGCAATTGCTCCCCCGCATCGAACAGGCGATCGGGCAAATGGCCGCGCGCGTGGAGCCATGCCAGCGGCGATTCGGCGATGTTGACGGTGACACGGCGGCGCGGCGTGCCGGAAGGCCGTGCCCGGCGCGGGCCTTCGGTGGTCAATTCGCGGGTGACGAGTTCACGCTTCATCGGCTGTTTTCCCCTTGGCTTGCAGACGCACAAGGACTTGCCAAATTGGCAGCCATGTAGGAAAGTGTGAACCAATACGGTTATAGTCACGCCACCTCAGAAAGCATCCGCCGCATGATCAATCGCATCCGCGCCATCCGGCAGGCCAAGGGCATGACCCTCGCCGATCTCGCGGCGGCTTGCGAGCCTGCCACCACCGCGCAGACCATCGGGCGGCTCGAAACCGGCACGCGCAATCTCTCGCTGGTGTGGATGAACCGCATCGCAGCCGCGCTCGGGGTTGATCCGCAAAGCCTGCTGCGCGCCGAGACCACGGCGCCTGCGCAGATCATCGCTGCGCTGACGGCGCAGGGGGCCGAAGCGCTTGCCACCCCGCGCGAAGCGGTGCTGCCCAGCGATCTCGCCGCGCAGGGCAGTGGCGCACCGCCGCTGGTGCTCGCCGTCGATGCCAGTGTCGGGGAATATCGCGCCGGTGATCTGCTTTGGCTGCAAGTGCTTGCGCCCGAAAGCCCCGCGTTTGGGCGCGCGATCAATCGCGATTGTCTGGTGCCGCGCTCGGGCGGGCGCTTTGCCTTCGGGCGGCTGATTGACCGGCGCGGCACGCTGGTTGGCCTGCTGCCTCCGGGCGCAGGGCAGAAACAGGTGGTGGTCGACAATCCGCCATGGCTGGCGGTGGCGATGATGCTGGTGCGTCCGCTCGCCCCGTAACCCGCCCTGTCCATCAAGGGCAGGTGCGGGAACGGAGATCAGCCTTCGCCGCGGGCGAGCTTTTCCTGACGATCCGCGGCGGTTTCCTGCTGCACGAAGCTGTTCGAGGTCACCCCCATCCAGATCAGCAGCGGGCCAGCCATGTAGACGCTGGAATAGGTCCCGACGAACAGGCCGAAGGTGATCGCTGCCACCATGCCGAACAGGCTGGCCGGGCCGAAGATCAGCAGCGGCACCAGCGCCACCAGCAGCGTCAGCGAGGTCATCACCGTGCGCGCCAGCGTTTCGTTGACCGACAGATCGAGCAGCTCGATCATCGGCATCTTGCGGTATTTCTTGAGATTTTCGCGGATGCGATCGTAGATCACGATAGTGTCATTGAGCGAATAGCCGATGATCGCGAGGATCGCGGCGACGATCTGGAGGCTGAATTCCATCTGCGTGATGGCAAACAGCCCCATGGTCAGCGAGACATCGTGGAACAGCGCGAACATGGCGCCCACGCCGAACTGCCATTCGAACCGCACCCAGATGTAGATCGACACCGCTGCCATCGCCGCCAGCAGCGCAAAGATCGCCTGATTGCGGAATTCACCGGCGACCTTGCCCGACACGGTATCATTGCCGTCGGTGCGGGCATCAGGGAAATTCTTGTTCACCGAGGCGATCACGCGGTTGCCGATCTCGGTCGCCGCGCCCGGCGTTTCCTCGGCGCCTTCGGGCAAAGGCACGCGGATCGACACCTGATTGGGCTTGCCGAATTCCTGCACCACCGGCTCGCCATAGCCGAGCCCGCCGACAAGCTCGCGCAGCTCGGGGATCGGCGCTTGTGCCCGCTCCTCGAAGGTCATGCGCACTTCCTGCCCGCCGATGAAATCGACCCCGAAATTGAGGCCATTCGTCAGCACCGCAGCCCAACTGCCCACGATCATCAGAATGCTGAAGATGAAGAAGGGCACGCCGTATTTCTGGAAACGGATATTGGTGCTGTCAGGCACCAGTTTGAGCAGCTTCATGGCTTTGTGCGCTCCTTCAGATTCGGATGTCGTTGGGACGCGCTTTGCGCAGCCATCCCGCGACCCACAGACGGGTGAGAGTCACCGCGGTAAAGACCGAGCTGAACAGCCCGACAACCAGCACCACGGCAAATCCCTTGACCGGCCCCGCGCCAAAAATGAACAGCGCCACCCCGGCGATGAAATTGGTGAAGTTCGCGTCATAGATCGCGCGCCCGGCTTCGCGGTATCCGGCCTCGATCGCGGCGATGACCTTGCGGCCGCGCGCGCGCTCTTCGCGGATGCGTTCATTGATCAGCACGTTGGCATCGACGGCAGAGCCAATGGTGATGACAAAGCCCGCAATCCCCGGCAGGGTCAGCGTCATGTTGAGCAGCGCCATGATGCCGAGCAGGATCAGGACGTTGAACACCAGCGCGATGGTCGCATAGACCCCGAAGCGGCCATAGGTCGCCATCATCAGGGTGATCACGGCAAGGCTGCCGATCATCATCGCAATCAGCCCGCGCCGGATCGAGTCGGCACCAAGGTCTGGCCCGACCGAACGCTCTTCCACCACTTCCAGCGGCACCGGCAGCGCGCCCGAACGCAGCGCAATCGCCAGCTGGTTGGCGCTTTCGGTGGTGAAACTGCCCTTGATCTGGGCCCGTCCGCCAAGGATCGGTTCGTTGATATTCGGCGCGGACAGCACTTGCCCGTCGAGAATGATGGCAAAGGGCTTGCCGACATTCTCGCGGGTCAGCTTGGCGAACTTGGCGCCGCCCTGCGTATCGAAAGCAATATTGACAACATTCTGGTTGTCCTGCGGATCAACCCCGGCGGTGGCATCGGTCAGATTGTCGCCGCGGATACCGCCCAGCCGGCGCACGGCTTCAAACTGGCCATCGCGTCCGGTGCCCGGCGCATAGGGGAAAATCTCGCTGCCCGGGGGCGCAATGCCGGCCTGCACATTGGCGGGCAGCGCGGTCAGATCAACAAGCTTGAATTCGAGCTGCGCGGTCTGGCCGAGCAGGTTCTTGAGCGCTTCGGGATCTTCGAGCCCCGGCACCTGCACCACAATGCGGGTATCGCCCTGCCGGATGATGGTCGGCTCGCGGGTGCCGAGTTCGTCGATGCGGCGACGCACCACTTCGGTGGCGGCATCCATGGCATCATTAAGCGCGGCATCAATCCCGCTTTGCGTCGGGGTCAGCACCATGCGCTGGCCATCAATGACCTGGAGATCCCATTCGCGCTGAAGGCCGGTGCCCATCATCAAAGGCTCGATCAGCCCGCGCGCGCGATCAATATCGGCGGCATCCTCGAGGATGAAGGACAGACGGCCCTCGGCAGTCGAAACGTCACCAATACGGATGCGCGGCGTGGCGCTGCGCATCAACTGGCGGACCGATTCCTCCATGTTGGTGAGGCGCTGGGCGGCGACATCCTCGGCCTTCGCTTCGAGCAGCAGGTGCGAACCACCGGCAAGGTCAAGCCCGAGATTGATTTGCGGCGAAGGAAGCTGGGCGGGCCAGCCGAGGCCGGTCGACGTGAACAGCGAAGGCAGCGCCGCAGCCGCAAGAGCCAGCGTCAGGCCCCACAGCCAGAGCTTCTTCCAAAGGGGAAATTCAAGCATGACAGCTTTGGTCTCACATTGATGGGGTCATGCGGCAAGGCGCGCCGGAAAGCTGCGCCGGGGCTCAATCGTTGGCAGGGGTGCCGCCCGGCAGCATCACATCGCCGATGGTCTGCTTGATCGCCTTGACGCGCACATTGGGCCCAAGATCAAGCTCGACAAAGGTATCATCGACCTTGACAACCTTGCCGACGAGCCCGCCGGCGGTAACGACCTGATCGCCTTTCTTGAGCGCGGCGACTTTCTGCTGGTGCTCCTTCTGCCGCTTCATCTGCGGGCGAATGATCAGGAACCAGAAGATCAGCACCATGCCGATAATCGGCAGGAACTGGACCCAGCCCGGAGGCGCTCCGGCACCGGCGGCGCCCGCGGCAGCGAGAATGTCAATCATGGTCAATCAGGCTCGTTCTTGAAAAAGGTGATCCGCATGAAAAGGCCCGGCCATGCTGCGCCATATGGCACGCACCGCCGCCCCTCCCCTTCAAGTGGGCGCGCCTAGCAGCAATGCAAGGCCGCCGCAATGATGGGCCATCGCGCTGCGCGCGCCCCGGACAACCTGCCCCGCCGAAGCTGGCACACCAACAAGGACGCTTGCCAGCCGCGCGCACCACCCCTATAGGCGCCGCTCCACTGGATACGGGACGTAGCGCAGCCTGGTAGCGCATCACACTGGGGGTGTGGGGGTCGCAGGTTCGAATCCTGTCGTCCCGACCAGTGGAAATCACCTCACAGCCGCAATTGCGAGAACCTTGGCCGCGCCGCACTACCGCGCGATAATGGTTGGTGTGCGGGAAGCTTTCGCCCACACGCTGCGCGGATGATCCCAGGCTTTACGCCGCGCGGGTGTCTGCCTAATCGGTGGGACGAGAGGACCAGATCATGGCTGACATTCGCCCCCTGCCCCGCATGAAATCATGGCTGTTCGCCCCCGGCGACAGCGAAAAGAAGCTCGCCAAAGCAATGGCGAGCGAAGCGGATATTGCGCTGCTCGATCTTGAGGATTCGGTGGCGCCTGAAAACAAGCCTGCCGCCCGCGCGCTGGTTGCCGAGGTGCTGGCATCCTCCGATAACCGCGCCCGGCTGTGGGTGCGGATCAATCCGCTCACCACCGCCGATTGCATTGCCGATCTGGCAGCGGTGATGCCGTCCGAGCCCGGCGGGCTGTTCCTGCCCAAAGCCGAAGGCGCTGCCGACATCACCCGGCTGCATCACTATCTCACCGCTTTCGAGGCGGCGCATGGGCTGGTGCAAGGCAGCACCCTGATCGCTGCGCTTGTCACCGAAACGGCAGCGGCGATGTTCCGCACCGGGGACTATGCGGGCGATTATCCGGGCAAGGCAAGGCTGGTCGCCATGAGCTGGGGGGCAGAGGATCTGTCCTCAGCCCTCGGCGCGCGCGAGCAACGCGGGCCGGACGGGGAATATACCCATACCTATGAAATGGCGCGCAGTTTGTGCCTGCTGGGCGCGGCAGCAGCCGGGGTGGCCGCAATTGAAACAGTGCAGCCCGAATTCCGCGACCTTGAAGCACTGGAGAAGCGCGCACGGCGGGTGCGCGCGCAGGGCTTTGCCGGGATGC
>ERZ1066123.588-NODE-588-length-26289-cov-20.572844_pt1 | contig 26289 bp, 21 predicted proteins | sample MGYA00382770_ERZ1066123 | MGnify/ENA primary metagenome ERZ1066123 (study PRJEB33369, sample SAMEA5778353) | biofilm metagenome | biome: Industrial cooling water; feature: Water cooling tower basin; material: Biofilm | place: United Arab Emirates | collected...
CCTCGGCCGCGTCGTCGACGCCACGGCGCCGCGGCCGGGCGCCGGCGTCGTCGTCGGGGCGCGCGCCGGCGCGCCGGCGACGCCGGCCCGCGGGGAGGAGCTCGTCGCCGCGATCGGCGAGGAGCGCCCCCACGACGACGCCGGCGACGACGCCGGCGGCGAGCGCGGCGAGGCGTCGTCCCCACGGGGAGCGCGGGCGTCCTGCGGACGTCGGTCGGTCTTTCGCGCGCGGCATGACGACGAGTATATGTCACCTTCCGCAGCCCCGCACGCCCCGAGCACGGGGGGCGCGGGGCGACGTCTCTCGTCGGGGACGCCGATCCCGCGTCCCGCTTCCCCCCACGCTCCCGCATGTCCGCCGCCGAGGCCGCGCCGCCCCTCCGTCTCACGCTTCCGGACGGGGCCGTCCGTGAGGTTCCCCCGGGTACGCTCCCCGCCGACGTGGTCGCCACGATCGGCGAGCGGCTGCTCAAGGCCGCCGTGGCCGTGAGCGTCGACGGCGAGCTGCAGGACCTGCGCACGCCGCTCCGGCGCTCGGGCGCCTTCCGCGTCCTCACCGAGCGCGATCCCGACTCGCTCGCGGTGCTGCGCCACTCGTGCGCGCACCTCCTCGCGACCGCCGTGCGCGCGCTCCGCCCCGAGGCGCACATCGGCTTCGGGCCGGCGATCGACGACGGCTTCTACTACGACTTCCAGGTCGCGACGCCGTTCACCCCCGAGGACCTCGAGAGCTTCGAGGCCGAGATGCGGCGGCTCGCGGCCGAGAAGTTCGCCTTCGTGCGCGAGGAGGTCTCGCGCGACGAGGCGAACCGCCGCTTCGCCGAGGATCCGCTCAAGCTCGAGCGGATCGCCGACCTCCCCGACGGCGAGGTGATCAGCGTCTACACCGACGGGCCGTTCACCGACCTGTGCCGCGGCCCGCACGTCCCCGACACGGGGTGGCTGAAGCACTTCAAGCTGCTGCAGACGGCCGGCGCGTACTGGCGGGGCGACGCGAAGCGGCCGATGCTGCAGCGCATCTACGGCACGGCCTTCTGGAAGAAGGACGAGCTCGACCGGCACCTCCACCGGCTCGAGGAGGCGCGGAAGCGCGACCACCGCCGCCTCGGGCGCGAGCTCGACCTGTTCCAGCTCCACCCGATCGCCCCCGGCGGCGCCTTCTGGACGCCGCGCGGGACGACGCTCTACAACACGCTCGTCGACTTCGTCCGCGAGCGGCAGGCCGAGCACTTCACCGAGATCAAGACGCCGCTGCTCTACACGAAGACGCTGTGGGAGCAGAGCGGACATTGGGGCAAGTACAAGGAGAACATGTTCCTCGTCCTCGACAACGAGTCGGGCGAGCACGACATGTCGCTCAAGCCCATGAACTGCCCGTCGCACCACGTCTACTACGCGTCGGCGAAGCACTCGTATCGCGAGCTGCCGATCCGCTACACGACCTTCGACGTCCTGCACCGGAACGAGCTCTCCGGGGCGCTCTCGGGGCTCGTGCGCGTGCGGCAGTTCGCGCAGGACGACTGCCACGTCTACCTCCGCGAGGACCAGATCGCGTCCGAGGTGCGCTTCCTCCTCGACTTCATCCTCGGCCACTACGCCGCGTTCGGGCTCACGGCGACGCTCAAGTTCGCGACGCGCCCCGAGCAGCGGATCGGCTCCGACGCGATGTGGGACCGCGCCGAGGCGGCGCTGCGGGCGGCGCTCGAGGCGACCGGGCTCCCGTACGAACTCAAGCCCGGCGACGGTGCCTTCTACGGCCCGAAGATCGACTTCGACGTGACCGACAGCATCGGGCGCGCGTGGCAGCTGGGGACCATCCAGCTCGACTACGCCGCGCCCGAGCGCTTCGACCTGTCGTACACGGGCGAGGACAACGCCCCGCACCGGCCGGTCGTCATCCACCGCGCGGTCTGCGGCTCGTTCGAGCGCTTCCTCGCGATCCTCATCGAGCACTTCGCCGGCGCCTTCCCCGTCTGGCTCGCGCCGGAGCAGGTGCGCGTGCTCCCGATCAGCCAGGAGACCGAGGCGGTCGCGCTCGCGGTCACGAAGCGGATGCGGGCGGCGGGTGTCCGTGCCCACTGCGACCACACCAACGAGACGCTCAACTACCGGATCCGCGAGGCGGAGCTGCTCAAGGTGCCGTACATGGCGGTCGTCGGGAAGCGCGAGGCCGCCGACGGGACGCTCGCCGTGCGCGCCCGGGGGGCGGGGCGCAAGCAGGAGATCCTCCCGGTCGACGACTTCGTCGCGCGCATCCGCGAGGAGGTCCGCACGCGCGCCCGCCCCCCCGCCGATCCCGCCGACGCCCCGGCCGCCGCCGCCGACTGAGCCCCGCGCCACCCCCGCCGATGCCCGCCTCCCCGCAGCCGACGCCGCAGTCGGTCGTCCGCGTCTCGCAGCGGCTCACGCCGCTCGCGGGGATCGCGGCCGTCGGCGCCGACGGCGGCGCGCAGGGCGACGTCGAGCGCCGGGCCTCGGCGTGGCGCGCGTTCTGGGTCGTCGACGACCCGGTCCTCCGCGACGCCGGCCTCCGCGCCGAGCGGGAGATCGCGCGCGTGCGGCTCCTGCTGGCGGGGCTCCTCTGCCTGATCCCGGTGAACGCGGTGCTCAAGAACGCCGCCGCCCCGCAGAACTGGATCGGGCTCGTGATCGCGGTCGCGAGCGTCGCCGCCGGCGCCTTCTTCTGGCTCCTCACCCGGCGCGAGGTCGTCCCGCGCTGGACGGGGGCCGCCGCGTCGATGCTCGACGTGACGTGGGTGAGCATCGCGCTGCTCGGTTTCGCCCTCATCGGGCGTCCCGACATCGCGGTGAACTCGCGCGTCGTCTTCGACGTCTACTTCCTCTGCATCGCGATCACCTGCATCCGCTACGACCGGCGCGTCTCGCTCGTCACCGGGGCGCTCGCCATCGCGCAGTACCTCGTGGTCGTGACGGTCGCCCGTCGCGTCGACGTGCCGGGCGACGTCTGGAGCGCCGGCGGCTACGGGCAGTACGATCTGGGCGACCAGGTCGGCCGGGTCATCCTCCTCGGCGTGGCGACGGTCATCAGCCTGGTGGTCGTGCGGCGCATCCAGCAGCTCCGCGTGCTCTCGGTGCGCGACCGGCTGACCGGGCTCGTGATCCGCGGGTACTTCGACGAGCGGCTCGGCGAGGAGTTCCGCCGCTGCCTCAAGGCGCGGCAGCCGCTGAGCGTGGCGATGATCGACCTCGACTACTTCAAGTCGTTCAACGACCGCTACGGACACGCCGTCGGCGACCTCGTGCTGGCCGCCGTGGCGCGCGCGGTCCGGCAGCTCGTGCGCGCCGAGGACGTGGTGGGGCGCTACGGGGGCGAGGAGCTGATCGTGATGCTCCCGGGGCTCGACAAGGCGCGCGCGGTGGAGCGCATGGAGCAGATCCGGCGCGCGGTGGCGCGGGTGCGCGTCGAGCACGACACGACGCCCCTCCCGCAGGGATCGGCGACGCCCACGGCGTCGGGGACCCCGACGCTGACGGCGAGCATCGGGATCGCGTCGTTCCCGGAGGACGGCATGGAGACGATGGAGGCGCTCGTCTTCATGGCCGACTCGAGGCTCCTCAAGGCCAAGGCGAGCGGGCGCAACCGCGTCGTCGCCGACCTCGTCGGGCCCGAGAGCGTGACGGCCACCGAACGCGCGAGCTGAGCGCGGCCCCCGCCCGACGCTCGCACCGCACGACGTCGGGTCGCGCCGGGCCTCCGCGTCCGCCGTTCCCCGGCCCGGCCGCTGGCCCCCGGTCGTGATCGGGTTGATACTTCCGCACCTGCACCGGCCCCGGCCGGCGACACGACGCGGTGTGTCGCCGGGGCCCGCACGCCGGGGGGCGACACGCCCGCCCCGGCTCCCACCGCCCGGAGAGTCCCGCATGGCACTGCTTCGTCCGACGGGGGGGCGCCTCGTCGCATCCCTCGCCGCCGCCCTCGTCGCGGTCCCGCTCCTCGCCCAGGCCCCGGGCCGGGTGACCGGACGCGTCGCCACCGAGACCGGCGCCCCCCTCGCCGGTGCCACGGTGAGCGTCGCCGGCCAGCCGCTCGGCACCTTCACGAAGAACGACGGCAGCTACGCCCTGGGGCTCCGCCCCGGGACCTACACGCTCCGCTACCGCCTCATCGGCTACCGCTCGGAGTCGCGCCAGGTGACGATCGGCGCCGGGCAGTCGGTGGTGACGAACGTGACGATGGCGCGCCAGGCCGCGAACCTCGAGGCGGTGGCCGTCGTCGGCACGCGCGACAAGGAGCGCACGGTGACGCAGTCGCCGGTGCCGGTCGACGTCTTCAGCGCTGCGGAGCTGCGCGCGACCGGGCGCACCGAGACCGCGCAGATGCTGCAGGCGGTCGCGCCGAGCATCAACTTCCCGCGCACGGCGATCGCCGACGGCACGGACGCCAACCGCCCCGCGACGCTCCGCGGCCTCGGCGCCGACCAGGTGCTGGTGCTCGTCAACGGCAAGCGCCGCCACACCTCGGCGCTCATCAACGTCAACGGGACGATCGGCCGCGGCCAGGCCGCGGTCGACCTGAACGCGATCCCGGCGAGCATGATCGAGCGCATCGAGGTGCTGCGCGACGGCGCCGCCGCGCAGTACGGCTCGGACGCGATCGCCGGCGTCATCAACATCGTCCTCAAGAAGACCGCGCCGAACGAGGTCAACCTGCAGGGCGGCCTCACCGCGCTCGGCGACGGCGCCGTCGGCCTCGGTTCGGCCAACCTCGGCTGGCAGTGGGGGCAGGGGAGCTACCTGCACGTCGGCGCGGAGTACCGCGACCGCGGCTTCACCGATCGCTCCTCGGGCGACTTCCGCACGCAGTTCGGCGCCACCGACCCGCGCGAGGCGACCGCCAACCGGCTCACGCACCGCCACGGCGACGCGATCTCGAAGGACGCGGTGACGATGTTCACCGCCGGCACGCAGCTCGGCGGCACCGAGGTCTACGCCTTCGGCGGCATCGGGCGCCGCGAGGCGCAGGGCGTCGGCTTCTGGCGCCTCCCGAGCAGCGCGGCGCAGACGGTGCCGGCGCTCCACCCGAACGGCTTCCTGCCGTTCATCAACAGCACGCTCTGGGACGCCTCGCTCGCCTTCGGCGCGAAGGGCAAGGCGCTCGGGTGGACGTGGGACCTGAGCCAGACGCTCGGCCGCAACTCGCACAACTTCTTCATCACGAACACCAACAACGCGTCGTTCGGCCCGGCGAGCCCCACCGAGTTCGACTCGGGGACGCTCCTCTTCAGCCAGGGGACGACGAACCTCGACTTCTTCCGCGCCTTCGACGTCGGCGTGCCGGTGCGCGTCGCCGTGGGCGCCGAGTACCGCAAGGACCAGTACGAGATCGAGGCCGGCGAGCCGCTCTCGTGGCAGAACGGCGGGCGCGACCGCTTCGGCAACCCGACCGCCGCGCCGGCGGGGGCGGGGGCGCAGGTCTTCCCGGGCTTCCGCCCCGCCGACGCCAAGAACGTGAGCCGCTCCAACACGTCGTTCTACGCCGACGTCGAGGGCGACCTGACCAAGTGGCTGCTCGTCAGCGGTGCGGTGCGCACCGAGGACTACACCGACTTCGGCCGCGCCACCACGGGCAAGGGGGCGTTCCGCCTCGCGCCGGTGAAGTGGGCCGCGCTCCGCGGCGCCTACAGCACCGGCTTCCGCGCGCCGTCGCTGCAGCAGAGCTGGTTCACGGCGACGAGCACCAACTTCATCGGCGGCGTGCCGTTCGACATCCGCACCTTCGCGGTGAACAGCCCCGAGGCGCGGCTCCTCGGCGCCCGCCCGCTCACCCCCGAGCGGAGCCGCAACTCGAGCATCGGCGTGACCTTCACGCCGACGGCGGCGCTGACGATCACCGCCGACGCCTACGACATCCGCATCGAGGACCGCGTCGTCCTCTCCGAGAACTTCATCGGCCAGCCGATCCGCGACTTCTTCGCGGCGAACGGGATCACCGGCGTCGGCGGCGGGCGCTTCTTCACCAACGCCATCGACACCAAGACGCGCGGCCTCGACGTCGTCGCCAACTGGGCGCGCGACTTCCGGCGCTACGGCCTCCTCCGCCTGACGGGCGGCTTCAGCCGCAACTACACTACGGTGACGGGGCAGAAGCAGGTCACGCCGCCGGCGCTCGGCAACCTCGACGAGACGCTCTTCAGCCGCGTCGAGCGCGCCCGCATCGAGGTCGGCCAGCCGCGCAGCAACGTGATCCTCAGCGCGACGCACGAGGTGAGCAAGTTCACGTTCAACGTGCGCACGCAGCGCTTCGGTGAGGTGACGGTGCGCAACCCGATCGCCGTCCCCCCCGCGCGTCAGGTCCCCGACCAGACGTTCAGCGCGAAGTGGATCACCGACGTCTCGCTCGGCCTGGCGCTCCGTCCGGGCGTGACCTTCACGATGGGCGCCGACAACGTCTTCGACGTCTACCCCGACCAGAACTCGGACCTCGGCGACATCGCCGCGGGCTTCTCGGGGAACTCGAACTTCGGGATCTTCCGCTACAACGGCATCTCGCCGTTCGGCTTCAACGGGCGCTTCGCCTACGCGCGCATCGGCGTGCGCTTCTGAGCGGGGGTGGGGCACGACGACGGGGCGTCCCGGCCACGGTGGCCGGGGCGCCCCGTTCGCGTGCCGGCTATCGTTGGCGCCATGCCGCTCGATCCCGTCGCCACCGCCCGGCGCCTCGCCCTCGCCCCGCATCCCGAGGGCGGGTGGTACCGCGAAGTCTTCCGCTCCCCGCACCGCGTCGTGCGCGCCGACGGGGCCGAGCGCTCGGCGCTGACCCTCATCTGGTTCCTCCTCGACGCGGGGCGGCACAGCGCGTGGCACCGCGTCGCCGGCGCCGACGAGACGTGGCACTGGGTCGACGGCGGCCCGCTCGCGCTCCACGTGATCGAGCGCGACGGCCGCGCGTGGCGCACGGTGCTCGGGAACGTGGCCGACGGGCACGCGCCCAGCGCGATCGTCCCCGCCGATGCGTGGCAGGCCGCGCGCCCCGCCGGCGACGAGGCGGCGCTCGTGCAGTGCGCGGTGGCGCCGGGCTTCGACTTCGCCGACTTCGCGCTGCTCCGCGACCTGCCGCGCGAGCTCGCGGCGCTGCGTGCGGCGCAGGGGGCGGCCTTCGACGCGGCGCTGCTCTGATGCGCCGTGACTCGACGGCGGCGATCCGACGCGCCGCGCGCGCGTATACTGCCGGAGACCTTCATGCGAGGTGAGCCGGTGCAGGTGCGTACGTGCGCGTCGATGGTGCTGGCCAGCATCCTGTGCACGTTCCCACTGCTCGCGCAGGCACCCTCGGCGCCGCCGTCTGCACCGGGAGCGCGGCTCGAACTCGACGTGCTGGCGGGCGCGTTCGTCCACCGCACGGACGTCGTGCCGCTGTTCGCCGGCGAGCGGATCGACGCCGATGCCGCCGTGGGGGTGAGTGGCACGCTGCGGCTGCGGATCCCGATCGCGAGCGGCGCGTGGGCCGTCCTCGTCGGCGGGACGATCGGCCGCACGGGGACGGCGTACACCGTGCGGAGCGAGAACGGCGTCGTGATCGGCCCCGACGGACGCCCCGCGCCGTCGCCCGCCGCAAGCAGGACGCACGCCGTGGGCTACGACGATCTCGTCGTCGGCATCGAGCGTCGCTGGGCGGTCGGTCGCTCGACGGCAATTCTTACGTCGCTGGAGGCGGGGTACGCGCAGTACCGGTCGCGCGCGTCGCGCTGCACGGAGCCCGCCGTTCCGGTGGTCCTCGGGGGGTGTGAGGGGCCGGGGAGCGCCGCGCGTGGCGACTTCTACGACGCCGGAGCCGCCGTGATCCCCGCCGTCGGCATCGCACGGCGCATCGGGCCGGACGTCGCGCTCACGGCGCTCGTCCGCCCCACCTTCGTCGTCTCGGGGACGGCGACGTCCCTCTCGGAGTTCGCCCGCACCGCGCCGGTCAACCTGCTCGTCGGGCTCCGGCTCGGCACCGATGCGCCGAGGGACTGAGCCGCCGCCGGGCGCGCGGCGCCCGGGTGCCGGACGTCCGCGCTAGCTTCTTCGTCACGCCGCTCGCGGCGAATTCATCGATCACGCCTTCCGACATGCGCGTCCGCCACCTCGCGACCCTCTCGCTCCTCGCCGCCGCCCCCCTCGCCGCCCAGCAGCCCGGGGGGCTCAAGCGCACCAATCCGTGGGTCGACGTGGCCGGCGGCATCTTCTACCACCGCGAGCCGCTCCTCGACCAGGAGCGCGCCGAGTCGCGCATCGGCCCGGCGGGGCTCGTGCGCGTTGGGCGTCGCATGAGCCCCGCGTCGACGTCCCACTACGTGCTGAGCGTGCAGTACGGCCGGTCCCCCGACGCGACCGCGCTCCCGGGGACGACGCGCCTCGGCTACACGTCGTGGGCGGTGAGCGGCGGCATCGAGAACGACACCGACTTCGGCCCCTTCCTCGCCTCGCTCGGCATCGAGCTCGGATGGGGGAGCTTCCGCGAGGCGGTCACGAGCGGCGCCCCGGTGCCGCCGGGGACCAACCTCAATTCGAGCGCCAACCTCGCGATCACCCCCACCGTCACGCTCCGCGACCGCTTCCGCGGCCCCGTGCACGCGATGGTGCAGGCGCGCTTCACGCAGGTCGTGCAGGGCTTCGGCCGCGGCGGCTCGCCGTTCCGCCCCTTCTACGTTGTGGGCCTCTCGCTCGGCCGCTGACGCCGAGCCGCCGGGGCGCCCCCGACGGCCACCCCGACTCCGGTCGCTAGCTTTCGCGACGCCGCGCCCCGCCACCGGGAGCGCGGCGTCGTCCGTTTCCGCCTTCCCCGACTCATGTCGTCGCCCGAGACCACGCCCGTCATCCTCGCCGCCCGTCGCACGCCGATCGGGCGCTACCTCGGCGGCCTCGCGCCGCTCACCGCGCCGCAGCTCGGCGGCCTCGCCATCAAGGCGGCGGTCGAGAGCGCGGGCATCCCCGCCGACGCGGTCGAGCAGGTGATCATGGGGCACGTGCTGCAGGGGGGCACGGGACAGGCGCCGGCGCGCCAGGCCTCGCTCGCCGCCGGGCTCCCGGTGGGCGTCACCGCGCTGACGATCAACAAGGTCTGCGGCTCTGGGCTGCAGGCGGTGATGCTCGCCGCGCAGGCGATCCGCGCGGGCGACGCGCAGGTGATCGTGGCGGGCGGGCAGGAGAGCATGAGCAACGCGCCGCACTACGTCTTCGGGATGCGCGGCGGCGTGAAGATCGGCGACCAGTCGCTCGTCGACGGCATGATCCGCGACGGGCTCCACTGCGCGACCTACCACTGCCACATGGGCGGGCACGCCGAGTACACGGCGAGCAAGGGGGGCGTCTCGCGCGCCGACCAGGACGCCTTCGCCGCCGACAGTCACCGCAAGGCGGTCGCCGCGCAGCAGGCGGGGAAGTTCGACGCCGAGCTGGTGCCGGTCGTGCTGCCGGGGAAGAAGGGCGACACGGTGATCGCCGCCGACGAGGGGCCGCGTGCGGACACCACCGCCGACTCGCTCGCGAAGCTCCGCCCCGCCTTCCCCAAGGATGCGCCCAAGGGGACCGACCCCGACACGCTGAGCGTGACCGCCGGCAACGCCTCGTCGCTCAACGACGGCGGCGCGGCGCTCGTCGTGACCAGCGAGGCCTTCGCCACCGCGCACGGCCTCCCCGTGCTCGCGCGCATCACCGGCTCCTCGACCGGCGCCGTCGATCCGCGCGAGCTCTTCTTCGCGCCGGTGACGGCGGTCCGTGCCCTCATGAAGAAGACCGGCACCGCGATCGGCGACTACGGGCTGATCGAGGCCAACGAGGCCTTCGCGTCGCAGGCGCTGGCCGACGGGCGCGAGCTCGGGTGGGCGTGGGACCGCGTCAACGTGCACGGCGGCGCGATCGCGCTCGGCCACCCCATCGGCGCGAGCGGCGCGCGCGTCCTCGTCACGCTCCTGCACGCGATGCGCGACCGCGGCGCCGAGACCGGGCTGGCGACGCTCTGCCTGGGCGGCGGCGACGCCGTCGCGCTCTCGGTCGCGCGCTGAGGCGCCGGCGCGAGGCGAGGGCGGCGTGACGCCCCCCGCGGGCGATCCGCTCGAGCGCCTCTTCTTCGCGGCGCCGGGGCGGCTGCGCGGCGGCTTCCGCATCGCGCTCTTCCTCGGCGCGTGGTACGTGGCGTCAGGACCCGTGCGCGGGATCGCCGCCCTCCTCACCCCGGCGTCGCTCGTGCCGTGGGTGGCGGGGTGGTTCGCGCCGGCCGCCGTCGCGGGCGCGACCTTCCTCCTCCTGCGCAAGGTCGACGATCGCCCGTGGGACGACGTCGGGCTCGGGCGTGCGCACTGGCGCCCCTCGGCGTGGGCGGCGGGGCTCGCCGTCGGGACGGTCGCGATCGCCGTCCCCGTCGGGCTCCTCGTGGCCGGCGGGCTGCTCGTGACGCAGCCCGGCGGGGCGGGGGACGTCGCCGGCGCGATGGCGTACGCGGCGTGGAGCTTCCTCCCGGCGGCTTTGGCCGAGGAGCTCGTCGTGCGCGGTTATCCTTTCGCCGTCCTGCGGCAGGGGCTGGGCTGGCCGGCCGCGACGGCGATCACCTCGGTCGCCTTCGGGCTCCTCCACCTCGGCAACCCCGGGGTGACGGCGCAGGCGATCGCGCTCGTGATCGCCGCCGGCATCTGGCTCGCCATGGTGCGGCTCGTCACCGGCTCGCTGGTGGCGGCGTGGATGGCGCACTTCGCGTGGAACTGGTGGCTCGCGGCGGGCTTTCACGCCCCCGTGAGCGGACTCCCGTTCCCGACCCCGGGCTGGCGTCTCGTGGACGCGGGTCCGGACTGGCTCACGGGGGGGACGTGGGGGCCCGAGGCGGGGCTCCTCTCGGCGGTCGGCATGTGCGCGGCGCTCGCGCTGCTCGCCCGCGGCCCCCTCGCTCCCCGGCGCGCCGCGCTCGCGGCCGCGCCGACCGACGACGACCCCTCGCGCGGCCCCGCGGCCGCACGGAGCACGACATGAGCGACCGCATCGCGGTCATCGGTGCCGGCCAGATGGGCAACGGCATCGCCCACGTCTTCGCGCAGGCCGGCTTCCCGGTCACGATGATCGACGTCTCGCCCGCCGCCCTCGAGAAGGGGCGCGCGACGATCGAGAAGAACCTCGACCGCCAGGTGAAGAAGGGGTCGATCGACGAGGCGGCGAAGGCGGCGACGCTCGCCAACCTCGCCACCGCCGGCGAGCTCGCCGCCGCGGGCGACGCGACGGTGGTCGTCGAGGCTGCGACGGAGAACGTCGACCTCAAGTTCCGCATCTTCGAGCAGCTCGACGCGATCGCCCCGGCCGGCGCGCTCCTCGCCAGCAACACGAGCTCGATCAGCATCACGCAGATCGCCACCCGGACGAAGCGCCCCGAGTCGGTCATCGGGATGCACTTCATGAACCCGGTCCCCGTGATGCAGCTCGTCGAGGTGATCCGCGGCATCGCCACGAGCGACGCGACGACGGCGCGCACCGTCGCGCTCGCGAAGGCGGTCGGCAAGGTGCCGTGCGAGGCCAGCGACTATCCCGGCTTCGTCGCCAACCGCATCCTGATGCCGATGATCAACGAGGCCTTCTACTGCCTCATGGAGGGCGTCGGGACGGCGGAGAGCATCGACACGGTGATGAAGCTCGGCATGAACCACCCGATGGGGCCGCTCACCCTCGCCGACTTCATCGGCCTCGACACCTGCGTCGCCATCCTGCAGGTGCTGCACGAGGGGCTCGGCGACCCGAAGTACCGCCCCTGCCCGCTGCTGCGGAAGTACGTCGACGCAGGATGGTACGGGCGCAAGAGCGGGCGCGGCGTCTACACCTACGCGAGCTGAGCATGCGCCCCGATCCCGCCATCTTCCCGCTCACCGAGGAGCAGCGCGGCATCCTCGAGGTCGCGCGCGACTTCGCCGCGAGCGAGATCGCCCCGCACACCGAGCGCTGGGACCGCGAGGCGTTCTTCGAGCCCTCGCTCCCGGCAAAGCTCGGCGCGCTGGGCTTCCTCGGCATGCTGATCCCCGAGGAGTACGAGGGGCTCGGTCTCGACACGCTCAGCTACCTCGTCGCGCTCGAGGAGATCAGCACCGCCGACGCGAGCGTGGGCGTGATGATGAGCGTCCACAACTCGCTCCCCACGCAGATGATCCTTCGCTGGGGCAGCGACGACCAGAAGCGCCGCTGGCTCCCGCCGATGGCGCGCGGCGAGCTCCTCGGCGCCTTCGCGCTCTCAGAGCCCGAGAGCGGGAGCGACGCGAGCTCGCTCCGCACGCAGGCGGTGCGCGACGGCGACGACTGGATCCTCACCGGCACCAAGAGCTGGGTGACGCACGGCACGCACGCCGGCGTGATCCTCGCGATGGCGCGCACCGACGCCCCCGACGCGCGCAGGGGCGCGAAGGGGATCAGCACCTTCATCGTGACTCCCGACCTCCCCGGCTTCTCGATCGGGAAGAAGGAGGACAAGATGGGGCTCCGCGCGAGCCCCACGGTGATGCTGCAGTTCGACGAGATGCGCGTCCCGGGCGACCGGCTCCTCGGCACCGAGGGGCAGGGGTTCGCCTACGCGATGCAGTCGCTCGACCACGGGCGCCTCGGCATCGCCGCCCAGGCCCTCGGCATCGCGACCGCGGCGGCCGAGGCGTCGCGCACGTACGCGGCGCAGCGCACGCAGTTCGGGCAGGCGATCCGCGACTTCCAGGCGGTGCAGTTCAAGCTCGCCGACATGGCCGCCCGCATCGCCAGCGCCCGCGCCCTCCTCCACGCCACCGCGCGCGCCAAGGACGCGGGGCACGCCGTCGGCGGGCACGGGAGCATGTGCAAGCTCCTCGCGAGCGAGACCGCGATGTGGGTGACCAACCAGGCCGTGCAGGTCCACGGCGGCTACGGCTACGTCACCGACTACCCCGTCGAGCGCCACTTCCGCGACGCCAAGGTCACCGAGATCTACGAGGGGACCAGCGAGGTCCAGCGCATCGTCATCGCGCGCGATCTCTACGCGGGACGCTGAACGCCCCTCGGCGCGCCGACTGCCACCGCGACCGCGTCAACACGGAGACGCGGAGGACCGCCGAAGGACGGTATGCATGACGGACTACCGGCAGTGCGGGGACGAGAGCATGTCTCCTTGTCGATGCCGCATCGGTGTCGGTGCCGCATGCCCTCCGTCCTCCGGCGGTCCTCCGTGTCTCCGCGTTGACGCGGTTGCGGTCGGGGTCGGGGTACGGAAGCGCCGATGCGGACTTCCCCGGACGTCGGCGAGCGGCAGGCCGCGATAGATTCCCGGCCACGCGAGCCGGCCGCGACGGCCGTGCGCGCGCCTTCGATTCCTGCATCCGGATCATGAAGATCTTCGACACGATGGCCGGCATGGGCCACGAGCAGCTCGTGATGTGCCACGACAAGAGCACGGGCTACCGGGGCATCATCGCCGTCCACGACACGACCCTCGGCCCCGCCCTCGGCGGGACGCGGTTCTGGCAGTACGCCTCCGACGAGGAGGCGATCACCGACGCGCTCCGCCTCGCGCGCGGGATGACCTACAAGAACGCGGTCGCGGGGCTCAACCTCGGCGGCGGCAAGAGCGTCATCATCGGCGACAACCGGACGCCGAACCGCGAGATGCTCTTCCGCGCGCACGGCCGCTTCGTCGACTCGCTCGGCGGGCGCTACGTGACCGCCGAGGACGTGGGGACGAGCGTCGCCGACATGGATTTCGTCCACATGGAGACCGACTACGTCGCCGGCCTCGCCGAGGGCTCCGGCGACCCGAGCCCGGTCACCGCGCGCGGCGTGTTCCGGGCGACGCAGGCCGCCGCGAAGTTCCGCTGGGGCTCCGACGACCTCCGCGGCCGGACCGTCGCGATCCAGGGGTGCGGCAACGTCGGCTTCAACCTCGCGCGCGAGCTCACCGCCGTCGGCGCGAAGCTCGTCGTCGGCGACATCGACGCCGCGCGCGTCCAGCGCGTCGTCGAGGCGACCGGCGCCGACGTCGTCGACGCCGCGGCGATCATGGCGCAGCCGGTCGACATCTTCGCCCCGTGCGCGCTCGGCGGCATCCTCAACGACGAGACGATCCCCACGCTCCGCTGCGAGATGGTCGTCGGCGCCGCCAACAACCAGCTCCTCGAGGACCGCCACGGTGACATGCTCGTCGCGCGCGGGATCACCTACGCCCCCGACTACGTCGCCAACGCCGGCGGCGTGATCAACGTCTACAGCGAGCTCGCCGGCTGGGACCGCGCGCAGTCGCTGCGCAAGGCCGACGAGATCTACCAGACCGTCCTCAACATCTTCGAGATCGCGAAGGCCGACGGGGTGCTCCCGCACCTCGCCGCCGATACCCTCGCCGAGCGGCGCATCGCGGCGGTGCGGGGGATGGTGCGGACGTGGCCGCCGTTCCCGAACAAGTACGGGTCCGACGAGTAGGGAGCGCTCCGCGGTCGCTCCTCGCGTCGCGCGGCATCGCTTGAACGGCCATGGCCGCTGGCGCGGCCGAGGACTGGAGGGGGGGAGATGGGGAGACGGCCCCGTCTTGGCGCCAGATCGGCCTCTGCGCCGGACGAGGCCGTCTCTCCATTTCCCCCCCTCCAGTCCTCGGCCGCGCAGCGGCCCACGGCCGTTCAGGTGATGCCCGCGCGACCCCTCGAAGGGAACCCCGCGCTACATTCTCCCTGACCATGGCCGAACACATCCCCATCGCCAGCGACCACGCCGGTTTCGAGATGAAGGAGAAGCTCGTCGCCGCGCTCCGGGCGCTCGGCTACGAGCCGGACGACCTCGGGACCACCTCCGAGGCGAGCACCGACTACCCGGATTACGCCCATCAGGTCGCCGAGCGCGTCAGCACGGGGGCGGCCAGGCGCGGGGTGCTGCTCTGCGGTACGGGGCTGGGCATGAGCTACGCCGCCAACCGCTGGCCGCACGTGCGCGCCGGCGTGGCGTGGACCCCCGAGATCGCGGCGCTCTCGCGGCAGCACAACGACGCGAACATCCTCGTCCTGCCGGCGCGCTTCGTCGCCGAGGACGAGGCGAAGCGGATCCTCGAGACGTGGCTCGGCACGGCGTTCGAGGGGGGGCGCCACGAGCGCCGCGTGGGGAAGATCGAGCGCGACGACCATCACGAGGGGTGAGGACGATGCTGGACTGGAGCCGTTGGGACTGCTGCCCGCCGGGTGACGCGCTGCGCGCGTCGGATCCCGAGATCGCCGCGCTCGTCGAGGCCGAGATCGTGCGCCAGGGCGAGGGGATCGAGCTGATCGCCTCCGAGAACTTCGTCTCCCCGGCGGTGCTCGAGGCGATGGGCTCGCCGCTGACCAACAAGTACGCCGAGGGGTTGCCGGGGAAGCGCTACTACGGCGGCTGCGAGGTGGTGGACAAGGTCGAGCAGCTCGCCATCGACCGCGCCAAGCAGCTCTTCGGCGCCGAGCACGCGAACGTGCAGCCGCACTCCGGCGCGACGGCCAACGCCGCCGTCTTCCTCGCCTTCCTCAAGCCGGGCGACACGATCCTCGGCCTCGACCTCTCGCAGGGCGGCCACCTCACGCACGGCTCGCCGGTGAACTTCTCGGGGCTCACCTACAACGCCGTGCACTACGGCGTCACCGAGGACGGGCTGCTCGACTACGACGCGATGTGGCGCCTCGCGCGCGCGCACCGCCCGAAGCTCATCATCGCGGGCTACAGCGCCTACTCGCGCGTGATCGACTACGCGCAGTTCCGCGCCGCCGCCGACGAGGTCGGGGCGCTGTTCATGGTGGACATGGCGCACTTCGCCGGCCTCGCGGCCACGGGCGTCTACCCGAATCCCGTCCCCGTCGCCGACGTCGTCACCACCACCACGCACAAGACGCTGCGCGGCCCGCGCGGCGGGCTCATCCTCTGCAAGGAGCCGTTCGCGAAGGCGGTGGACAAGGCGATGTTCCCCGGCACGCAGGGCGGCCCGCTCGAGCACGTGATCGCCGCGAAGGCCGTGGCGTTCGGCGAGGCGCTTCGCCCCGACTTCCGCGGCTACTGCGAGCAGGTCGTCGCCAACGCGCGTGCGATGGCCGCCGAGCTCGTGTCGCTCGGCTGCCACGTCGTCTCGGGCGGCACCGACAACCACCTCATGCTCGTCGACCTGCGGAGCAAGGCGATCACCGGCAAGGCCGCCGAGAAGGCGCTCGATCACGCGGGGATCACCGTCAACAAGAACACGGTCCCGAACGAGACGCAGTCGCCCTTCGTCACGAGCGGCATCCGCATCGGGACGCCGGCGGTGACGACGCGCGGCATGAAGGAGGGCGAGATGGTGCGCATCGCGCGCCTCATCGACCGCGTGCTGCAGGCGCCCGAGGACGCGGCGGTGCTCGCGGCGGTCAAGGGCGAGGTGAAGGAGCTCACCGCCGCCTTCCCCCTCTACCCGATGCCCGCCACCGCGACGGCGTGACCGTCGCGTCCCGTGCCCGCGGGCGAACGGCCCTCCGGCTCCGTCCGGGGGGCCGTTCGTCGTCGTCGGGGCGACGCGCGCGGCGGCAGGCGGTGGCCGGCGCGGCGGGGCGGTGCGCCGCCCACCGCGTGCACGGGCCGGGAACGGGACCGTGCCGCGCCGCAAGTGGTTGTGACGGGCGCCCGCACGTTCCATCATCAGGGGCGCCGCCGGCCGACAGGGCGCCGGCGGCCTTCTGGATGCGGAGGTCGGGTTGGCGGAACTCGCGTTCCGGGACGGGATCATGGAGCAGCTGCGGCTCATCGAGCCGCGGTTCCAGGAGCACGCCTATCTGTTCGTGCTCGCGGCGCTCGAGCACTGCCAGTCGCGGCTCGGCGAGCGGCGGCACATCACCGGCCGCGAGCTGGCCGAGGCGTGCCGCGAGCTCGCGCTCGAGCGCTACGGCGTCGTCGCGCGCCTCGTCCTCGAGCACTGGGGGCTGACGCGCACCCGCGATTTCGGCGACATCGTCTTCGCCCTCGTCGAGCTGGGCCTCCTCATCAAGCAGCCGCACGACGCGCGCGAGGACTTCGACGAGGTCTACGACTTCGGCGCCGCCTTCGAGCGCGACTACCCGTGGCGCCGCGTGCCGCAGGGCTGACGCGCCCTCGCCCTGCCGGACCCCCTCCCCCCCGGACCCGGGCCATGCTCCCCGCCAAGCTCCCCGACTGCCACCGCTGCGACGACGGCGTCCTCCTCCCGCTGAGCGACTACGGCCGCGACGGCGCGCCGATCACGTACAAGGCGTGGGTCTGCACGAACCCCGGCTGCGGCTTCACGCTCCGCATCGACAACGGCGAGATCAGCTACGGCAAGCCGCCGGCGCCGCGCTGAGCGGCGTGGGCCGGTCATGACCGCGCGCACGGCGCTCGTCGTCCCCTGCGTCACCGCCGCCGAGGCGGCGGCGCTCGACGCGCGCACGATCGACGCGATGGGCGGCGACTCGTACGCGCTCATGCGGCGGGCGTCGGCTCGCGCCGCCGCCTGCTTCACCGAGCGCACGCCCCGCACGGGTGGCACCGTCGTCCCGCTCCCGCAGGACCACGCGCGCGGCCCGCTGGCCGTCCACTGCGGCCCGGGCAACAACGGGGGCGACGGCTGGCTCGTCGCCGGCGCGCTGCGCCGCGCGGGCTTCGCGGTGCGCCTCGCGGCACCGCTCGAGCCGCGCACCGACGACGCACGGCGCGCGCGCGGGGAGGCGCTCGCCGACGGCCCGTTCGACATCCCCGCGGGCGACGAGCCCCTCGTCATCGACGCGCTCCTCGGCACCGGTGCGAGCGGCCCGCTGCGCGCACCGCTCGATGCCGCGGTCGCCGCCGTCGCCGCGGCACGTGCTCGCGGGGCGGTCGTCGTCGCGCTCGACCTGCCGAGCGGGCTCGATGCGACGACGGGTGAATCGCAGGGCGCCGTGGCCGCGCACGTCACGCTCTCGTTCGGGGGGCTCAAGCGCGGCCAGCTCCTCCGGCGCGACCTCGTCGGCGAGCTCGTGGCGCTCGACATCGGCCTGCTCGACGCGCCGTCGTCGGTGCCGCGCGTCGTCACCGGCGCGTGGGCGCGCGCGCAGCTCGCGCCGCTCCCCGCCGACGCGTACAAGGCGACCCGCGGCCGGCTGCGCATCGTCGGCGGCGGCCTGGGGATGGCCGGCGCCGCGATCCTCGCCGCGCGCGGCGCGCACCTGACCGGGGCGGGGATGGTGCGCTGCGCGGTCGCCGACGCGAGCGTCGTCCCGCTGCAGGTCGCCGTCCCCTTCGCCACCGTCGAGCCGTGGATGCCCGACGAGTCGTGGCCGCTCATGGAAGGGGGCTGGCCGCACGCGACCGTCATCGGCCCGGGGCTCGACGGCGGCACGGGTCCGGACTCGGCGCAGGCGGCGCGCGTGCGCGAGGAGGTCGAGCGGCTGCTCGCGGCGTGGGGCGGCCCCGTGCTCCTCGACGGCGGCGCGCTCACGGCGTACGCCGGGCGCACCGACGCACTCGCGCGCGCGCTCGCCGGACGCCCGGCGCTGCTGACCCCGCACGTCGGCGAGTTCGCGCGCCTTCTGGGCACCGCCGACACCCACACCGCGATCGACCGGTTCGCGGATCCCGCGCGCCTCGCCGCGCGCACGGGGGCGACGGTGCTCTTCAAGGGCGTCCCCACCGTCGTCGCGTCGCCCGACGGGACCACGCGCGTCGCCCCGTACGGCAACCCCGTGCTCGCGATGGGCGGGAGCGGCGACCTCCTCGCCGGGATCTGCGGCGCGCTGCTCGCGCAGGGGCTCGACCCGCTCGATGCGGCGTGCGTCGGCGCGTGGGCGCACGGGCGCGCGGCCGAGTCGCTGGTGCGGCATCGCGGCTGGCGCGGCGTCTCGATGGACGACGTCGTCGCCGCGCTCGCGCAGGTGTGGGATGCGGAGCACGAACTCCTCGCGTCGTCGGCGGCTCCCGAGTGGGAGCTCGCCGCGCTCGCCGCGGTGCGGCCCTCATGACCCCGCACGTCCCGCTCGGCCCCGGGCGCGAGTTCGCCGCGATCGGCCGCTGGCTCAAGCTCCTCGGCCGGCACGCCGCGGGGATCGGCGACGACGCGGCGGTCGTCGCGCTCGGCGATGGCCCGGCGCTCGTCGTCAGCACCGACGCGAGCATCGAGGAGGTGCACTTCCGTCGCGCGTGGATGTCGCCCGCCGACATCGGCTGGCGTGCGACTATGGCCGCGCTGAGCGACCTCGCGGCGATGGGCGCCGAGCCGATCGGCCTCCTCGTCGCGCTCGCGGCGCCGGCGTCGTGGGACGCGGAGCTCGACGCGGTGATGAAGGGCGTCGCCGAGGCGTGCGAGGCGGCGCGGACGAAGCTCCTGGGCGGCGACACCACGCGCGGCCCCGTGCTCATGCTCACCGTCACGGTGCTCGGCCGCGCCGCGTCGCCGCTCGCGCGGGGCGGGGCGGTGGCCGGCGACGCGATCTACGTCTCCGGGGTGCTCGGTGGCCCGGGGGCGGCGCTCGCGGCCTGGCTCGCGGGGGCGGAGCCGAGGCCCGTGCATCGTGCGCGCTTCCTGCGCCCCGCCGCGCGCCTCTCCCTCGGCCGCTGGTGCGCGGCCAACGGCGCCACCGCGGCGATCGACCTCTCCGACGGGCTCGCCGCCGACCTCGCGCACGTGGCGGCGGCCAGCGGCGTCGTCTGCGAGGTCGACGTCGAGCACGTGCCGCACTGCGAGGGCGTCGATGCGCTCGCGGCGCTCGCCAGCGGCGAGGAGTACGAGCTCCTCGTGACCGGGCCGCCCGGCCTCGATCGCCTCGCCGGCGCCGCGGGGACGGGCGGGCTCACGGCGATCGGCCGAGTGCGTGCGCCGGGGCGGGGCGAGAAGGCCGGCACGCGCTTCCTGCGCGACGGCGTGCGCGTTGACCCCCCCGCCGGGCACGACCACCTTTCGCGCCCATGAGGGCGCTCCTCGTCGGACTCGCGATGCTGGTCTTCACCCCGCCCTTCGCGGCGGTGGTGATCCTCGCGTCGCTGCTCGGCGTCCCCGAGGGCCCCGACAGCATCTACCAGCGGCTCGCGCGGCGCTGGGCGTCGATCCTCGTGCGCGCGGGCGGCGTCACCGTGCGCGTGCACGGCGGCGAGCGTCGCCGGGCCACCACGCCGGTGGTCTACGTCGCCAACCACGTGAGCTGGTACGACGTCTTCGCGATCGCGAGCGTGCTGCCGCGCTGGAGCTTCGTCGCCAAGGCCGAGCTGCGCCGCATTCCGATCTTCGGGCGCGGCGCCGAGGCGGTCGGCACCGTCTTCATCGAGCGCGAGAACCGCAAGGCGGCCTTCGCGACCTACGACCGGGCCGCCGCGCGCGTGCGGGCCGGCGCGAGCGTCGTCGTCTGCCCCGAGGGGACGCGCGGCGACTCGTACGCGCTGCGCCCGTTCAAGAAGGGGCCGTTCGTGCTCGCGATCGCGAGCCAGGTGCCGCTCGTCCCGGTCATCGTGCACGGCACGCGCGACGTGATGCCGCGCGGCTCGTGGGCGGTGCGCGGTGGCGCCGTCGACCTCCACTTCCTCGAGCCGATCCCCACCGCCGGCCTCACCTACGCCGACCGCGACGCACTCGCCGCGCGCACCTGGCTCGCGATGGCCGACGCGCTCGAGCGGCTCTACGGTGTCGCGAGCGACCGGCGCCACGCGCGCCTCGGCGCCGAGCCGGCGCTGCCGGCCGCAGTCCCCGATCCCGCCGCGCTTCCCGGCGCGTCCTGACCTCTTCCCTCCCGCTCCACCCCGTACCATGGCCACCATCGTCGACATCACCGCGCGCGAGATCCTCGACAGCCGCGGCAATCCCACCGTCGAGTGCGACGTGACGCTCGAGAGCGGCGTCACCGGGCGCGCCGCCGTGCCGAGCGGCGCGTCGACCGGCGAGCGCGAGGCCGTCGAGCGGCGCGACGGCGACGCCGCGCGCTATCTCGGCAAGGGGGTGCGCGACGCGGTGCGGATGATCGAGGAGGAGATCGCCCCCGCGCTCGCCGGCATGCACGCCGCCGACCAGATGGGGATCGACCACGCGATGCTCGCGCTCGACGGGACGCCGAACAAGGCGCGCCTCGGCGCGAACGCGATCCTCGCCGTCTCGCTCGCGACCGCACGCGCCGCCGCCGACGAGGTCGGGCTCCCGCTCTACCGCTACCTCGGTGGCCCGCTCGCGCGCGTGATGCCGGTGCCGCTCATGAACATCCTCAACGGCGGCGCGCACGCGACCAACACGGTGGACTTCCAGGAGTACATGATCGTCCCCGTCGGCGCCGAGACGTTCGCCGAGGGGCTGCGCATGGGGACCGAGGTCTTCCACGCGCTCAAGAAGGTGCTCGTGAAGCGCGGGCTGAGCACCGGCGTCGGCGACGAGGGGGGCTTCGCGCCGGACCTCGCGACCGACGAGGACGCGCTGCGCGTCGTGATCGAGGCGATCGAGGCGGCGGGCTACGCGCCGGGCCAGCAGGTGGCGATCGCGCTCGACTGCGCGAGCTCGGAGCTGTTCAAGGGCGGCACCTACCACTTCCACAAGAGCGGCGCGGCGAGCCGCGACGCGGCGGGGATGATCGAGCTCTACTCGCGCTGGCTCGAGGAGTACCCGATCGTGAGCATCGAGGACGGGCTCGCCGAGAACGACTGGGACGGGTGGGCGCAGCTCACCGGTGCGCTCGGCTCGCGGCTGCAGCTCGTCGGCGACGACCTGTTCTGCACGAACCCGGAGATCCTCGCGAAGGGGATCGAGGCCGACGTCGCGAACGCGATGCTCGTGAAGGTGAACCAGATCGGGACGCTCACCGAGACGCTGCAGGCGATGGAGCTGGCGCGGAGCGCCGGCTACGCGAACGTCGTCTCGCACCGCTCGGGCGAGACCGAGGACACCTTCATCGCCGACCTCGCGGTGGCGACCGGGGCGGGGCAGATCAAGACGGGGAGCGCGAGCCGCACCGACCGCATCGCCAAGTACAACCAGCTGCTGCGCATCGAGGAGGAGCTGGGCGAGCTCGCCGAGTATCCGGGCGGCGGCGTCTACGGGCTCTGAGGTGGCGCGCGGCGGCAACGGTACCACGGGGCGCCGGCGCCCGGTCGGGGCGGCGCTCTGGCTCGCGGCGGGGGCGTCGGTCCTCTACTTCACCGTCGAGGGCGGCGAGTACGGGACGAGCGACCTGTTGCGCGTGCGCCGGCAGATGGCGGCGACGCGCGCGGCGATCGACTCGCTCGAGCGCCTCACCGACTCGCTCCGCGTGCGCACGAAGCGGCTGCAGGGCGACGTCGCGCTGCAGGAGCGGATCGCGCGCGAGGAGTTCGGGATGGTGAAGGGCGATCGCGAGCTGCTCTACCGGTTCATCCCCGCCGACACGGCGGCCGACGACTCGTCGGCCGCCCGCTGACGCACGCCGGCGCGCGTCGTGGTGCGGGATCACGATGCCCTTGACGCACGCGCGTCGCCGGTTACACTTCCGTGCACTGACGCGGGGTGGAGCAGCCTGGTAGCTCGTCGGGCTCATAACCCGAAGGTCGCGGGTTCAAATCCCGCCCCCGCCATCGCCCCCCGGATCCTCGGATCCGGGGGGCGTCGTCGTTCGCGGGGGCGACGCGGTGCGACGGGGGCGAACGCCGACGCCCCCGCCGCGCGAGGGGCGCGACGGGGGCGTGGCGGCATCGGCGAGGGGACGGCGCCTCAGGGGCGCACGATCCCCTGCAGCGTGACGTCGAAGATCAGGATGCTGTTGGGCGGGACGTTGTTGACGTTGAGGTTCCGGTAGCCCCAGAAGGGCGACATGACGAGCCGCCGGCGGCCGCCGACGCGCATGCCGAGGAGCCCGGAGCGCCACCCCTCGATGATCTGCCCGGCGACCAGCCGCCGCTCGAGCGGGCGCGTCGGGTCGACGTTCGAGTCGATCTGCGCGCCGTTGACGAGCCAGAGCCGGTAGTTGGCGCGGATCCTCGTCGGCGTGTCGCCGACGGTGTCGGCGCGCGTGACCGAGTCGCCGGTGCCGACGGTGAAGTCCTGGAAGAAGAGGCCGCTGTCGCGGATCGACATCGCCGCGACGTTGATCGGCGGCGTGAAGCTGGCCGCGTAGGTCGTGGTACGCGGGTCGCGGGGCTCGGGCATCTGCACGCTCGACATGGTGTCGAGGCTGCAGGCGGCGGCCGCGACGGCCACGAGGGCGAGGACGGCGACGCGTCCGAGCGGGGCGGGCACGAAGGCCATGCGATGGAGGCTGCTGGAGTGAAGGCGCGCCGCTGGCAGCGGCGGGTGGACGCTACTACATTCTCCGGCTCGTCGGCAGGGTAGCTCAGCCGGTTAGAGCACGGCACTCATAATGCCGGGGTCGCGGGTTCGAGTCCCGCCCCTGCTATCCAGTTCTGGTGGCGCCGGTTCCCGCTCGCGGGGGCCGGCGCCTCGGCGTTCGGGGTACCCGGGGCGCCACGGGGACGTCACCGGCGGCCGTCCCGCTCGACGCGGGCACCCGCCTCGCGCCGCCGGGGCGGATTGCTCGGGCCGGCACGCCACGGTAACGTCACGCCACTCGCACCCCCCGGTCCCGCCGTCCCGTACCCGGACGTCGGGGCTTCCACGCAGGGCACCGGAGGAAGTGGCATGCCCCTCTGTTCCGTCCGACGCGCCGTGCGCGCCGTCGTGTTCGCGCTCGGCGCGATCCCGGCGACGCTCCTGGCGCAGCAGTCCACCGGCACCGTGCGCGGCCGCGTCACCGACGCGGCGACCGGCCGCGGCCTCCCGGATGCGCAGGTCGTGGTCACGGGAACCCGTGCCGGCGCGCTCACCGACGCCTCGGGCGCCTATACCATCACCGCCGTCCCCACGGGGGCGCGCAGCGTGACGGTCCGGCGCATCGGCTACCTCCCCTCGACGAAGGCGACGACGGTCGCCACCGGGGGGACGGTCACGCTCGACTTCGCGATCAACCAGAGCGCGATCAACCTGCAGGAGGTCGTCGTCACCGGTACCGCGGCACCCACCGAGCGGCGCCGCGTCGGGACGAGCATCGCGTCGGTCGACACGGCCGCGCTGGTGAAGGCCGCGCCGGTCACGATCGACCAGGCGCTGCAGGGGAAGATCGCCGGCGCGCAGATCACGCAGAACTCGGGCGGTCCGGGCGGCGGCGGCATCAGCGTCCGCCTCCGCGGCACCGGATCGCTCATCTCGGGCTCCGACCCGCTCTACGTCGTCGACGGCGTGATCATCGACAACGGCTCGGCGCAGCTCGTCGACCTGGGCGCCCGCGCCAACCCGCAGAACCGCCTCGCCGACCTGAACCCGGCCGACATCGAGCGGATCGAAGTGATCCGCGGCGCCGCGGCGGCCGCGCTCTACGGCTCGCGCGCCTCGAACGGCGTGGTGCAGATCTTCACGAAGCGCGGCGCCATCGGCCGGCCGCGCATCACGCTGACCACGCGCGCCGGCACCAACGAGCTCCGCGAGCGGCAGCCGTTCAACCTGTACCCGTTCGACATCAACGGCCTGCCGATCGCGCGCTTCGACTACCAGGAGAACATCTTCCGCCGCGCGCCGAGCCTCGAGAACATCCTCACCGTCGACGGCGGCACCGACCAGACGCGCTACTACGTGAGCGCGAGCATGCTCGACGAGGACGGGATCATCCGCTCCACCTCGTCGTCGCGCCGCTCGCTGCGCGTCAACCTGCAGCAGCAGCTCACGTCGACCCTCGTGGCGAACGTGAACGCGAACTACGTGAACACGCGCAACCAGCTGCAGGGCTTCGGCGAGCAGAACTCCTACGGCATCATGGGGTCGCTCTTCTTCGCCCCCACGAACGTCGACTTCCGCCCGGTCAACGGCGTCTACCCGCTCCCGCCCTCGCTCGGGACGAACCCCCTCCTGGCGATCGACCGCATCCGCAACCCGCAGGACATCGACCGCTTCCTCGGCTCGACGCGCCTGACGTGGACGCCGCGCGAGAACCTCTTCTTCGACTACACGCTCGGCTACGACGGCTCGACGCTCACGCAGGGGCAGTTCATCCCGCGCAACGCCGTCCTCGGCGGCGTCGAGATCACCGGGCAGGCGGTGAGCTCGGTCCTGAGCTCGCGCCTCATCGACCAGAACTTCACCGGCCGCTTCACCTGGCCGGCCCGCGGGCGCCTCGAGCTCTCGACGATCGGCGGCTTCAACTACACCGACCAGCGCTTCACCACGACGACCGCCCGCTCGAACTCGCTCGCCCCGATCGGCGAGCTGGTCGGCGCCGGCTCGGTCTTCGCCGCCGGCGGCACCGAGTTCCAGCTCCGCACCTTTGGCGTCTTCGCCGTGCAGGAGCTGGCGTGGGCCAACCGGCTCTTCCTCAACGCCTCGGTGCGCTACGACGGCGCGAGCGCCTTCGCCCCGGCGGAGCGCTTCCAGTGGTTCCCGAAGTACAGCGCCTCGTACGTCGTGCGCGAGAACCAGGGCGGGCTCTGGAACTCGCTCCGCCTCCGCGGCGCGTGGGGCGAGGCCGGCCTGCAGCCGGGGGCGGCGTTCGCCTACGCCCAGTTCAACCAGTACGCGCAGACGCCGTTCGCCGGCCGCCCCGGCTTCGTCAACGACGTCACCCGCGGCAACCCGCGGCTCCGCAACGAGCGCACGCGCGAGTGGGAGCTCGGCACCGACTGGGGCTTCGCCAACGGCCGCCTCGGCGTCGAGGCCACCTACTACGACCGCCGCTCGCGCGACGTGCTCTTCTTCCGCCCGCTGGCGACGAGCACCGGCTTCAGCCAGGAGTTCGCGCCGATCGGGCAGATCAGCAACCGCGGCCTCGAGCTCCTCGTCCGCACCGTGAACGTCGACAGCCGCAACTTCCGCTGGGAGTCGACGATCAACTGGGCGCGCAACGTGAACCGCGTCGAGTCGCTCGCGATCCCCGAGTTCCAGAGCGCCACCGGCTACCCGAACCGCATCATGGTCGGCCGCCCACTCGGCGTCTTCTACGGCTCGTACATCGCGCGGAACTGCGCCACCGGCGCCCCGCTGCTCGACTCGCTCGGCCGCTTCCGCCGGTCCAACCAGCGTCCGGCCGACCTCCCGGCGAGCCTCGACGCCGTGCGCGCCCTCTCGGGCGGCACCTGCAACGACTCGCTGAACAAGGTCCTCGGCGACCCCAACCCCGACTGGATCGGCGGCTTCCTCAACGAGTTCACCATCGCGCGCAAGCTCCGCGTGCGCGTCCTCCTCGACGGCGTCTTCGGCAACGACGTCATGAACCTCAGCACGCGCGCGCAGAACGCCGGCATCGCCAGCAACTCGGCCGAGTTCCAGCGCGAGCTGCTGCCGTTCGGCGACCCGCGCAAGCTCCCCGTCGGCTTCAACGCCCGCACGCAGGGGATCTTCGAGTACTGGGTCGAGGACGG
>ERZ1066123.592-NODE-592-length-26070-cov-14.606804_pt1 | contig 26070 bp, 26 predicted proteins | sample MGYA00382770_ERZ1066123 | MGnify/ENA primary metagenome ERZ1066123 (study PRJEB33369, sample SAMEA5778353) | biofilm metagenome | biome: Industrial cooling water; feature: Water cooling tower basin; material: Biofilm | place: United Arab Emirates | collected...
CGTCGTCATCGTCGTCGCGGTCGTCGTCCTGCCGCGCCGCGAGGACGGCGGGTTGGGGGGCGTCGAGCCGGAAAGCATCGAGCGGAAGCAGCGTCTCATCGGTCATGGCATCTCTCCTCTGCCGTGGGGGCAGGGGAGCAACGGCCGACACCGCGCCCCCGTTCCGACCCTGTCCGGGCGGCGGGCCCGCGTCCGCCGAAGGCGGTCAGACGCGCGGCGGCCTTGCGCCGAAGATCGCGCTGCCCACGCGCACATGCGTGGCCCCATGCGCGACCGCCGCCTCGAAGTCGCCGCTCATCCCCATCGAGAGGCCGGCGAGGCCGTTGCGCCGGGCGATCGCCGCGAGTTCGGCGAAGTGGGGTGCGCTGTCGGCCCCCTCGGGCGGGATGCACATCAGGCCCTGCAGCGGCAGGTCCATCGCGCGCAGCCGGGCCACGAAGGCGTCCGTCCCGTCCGGCGCGATCCCGGCCTTCTGCGGCTCCGCGCCGGTGTTGACCTGGACGAAGAGATCGGGGCAGCGCCCCCGGTCCTGCGCGAGGCGCGCAAGGCGTTCCGCAAGCGAGGGCCGGTCGACCGAGTGGATCGCGTCGAACAGGTCCATCGCCGCGCCGGCCTTGTTCGACTGCAGCGGCCCGATCAGGTGGACCGCGACCGGCCCCCAGGCGTCGCGCAGCGCGGGCCACTTGCCCTGCGCCTCCTGCACGTAGTTCTCGCCGAAGGTGCGGTGGCCCTGCCCCAGCACCGCCGTGATGCGGTCGAGCGGCTGGACCTTCGACACCGCGATCAGCGTGACGCCCGCCGGGTCGCGCCCTGCGGCGGCGCAGGCGGCCCCGAGGCGCGCGGCGATGTCGGCCAAGCCCATGATGTCCGGTCCCTCCAATGGAAAGGGGCGGGCCAGCGGCCCGCCCCGTCCCCGATGGCTGCCCGGCAGGCCGGGCGGCCGGATCAGAAGTCGAACTTCACGCCGAGGTCGGCGACGATGTTCTCCTGGTAGCCGCGGTGGATGACGCCCGCGAGGGTGGCGCCGCCCAGGTCGTAGTCCGCGCCAATCCCGAAGGCCAGATCGCTCTGGTTGGCGTCGTTGTCGTTGTTGGCGACGTAGGCGCGGCCCACGACACCGTTGCCGAAGTCGGCGTTGCCGTAGAGCGTGATCGTGTTGCCCACGTCGACGCCGCCGATCTCGCCGTTGTCGAAGTAGAGCAGGCCGACGTTGGCCGTGTCGCTCAGCGCGTACTGGCCGCCGAGGAAGAAGTTGTCGTTGCCGTCGATCCCGGCACCGTCAAGCGCGACCGCGCCCGAGACGGTGAACTGGTTGAAGGTGTAGTCGGCGCCGACGCTGATCTCTTCCGTGCCGGCGTCCGAGAACTGGTCCGGGTCGACGTAGGACAGGCGGACGTTGAAGTTCTCCACCCCGTACGAGAAGGCGACGCCCATGCGGTCGAACTCGCCCGCGCCGAACGGGCCCGAGTCGAACGAGTAGTACGAGCCCGAGGGGTTGCCGAACGAGGTGCCGATGAACCCGATCTCCGAGTTGTACATCAGCGCAGCGGAGTCGTAGGCGGTGTCGACGTTCCCGACTTCCACGCGGAAGCCCATCATCTCGCCGTAGAGCTTGGCGGCCGACAGTTCGGCACCGCCCTCGGTCCCGTCGTTGTCGCCGTTGTCGTACTGCAGGCGGATCCGGCCGCCGAAGGTCACGCCCGACGCGGTTTCCGTGCTGGCGTCGATGTTGAAGCGCAGGCGGGTGTTGATGTACGTGTCGTTGTCAGCGCCCGAGTCTTCGATGTACTGCACACCGAAGCGGCCCGAGCCCGACAGGACGACCTCGGCCAGCGCCGAGGTGCCCGTCAGGGCCAGCACGGTGGTGGCCAGGAGGACTTTTTTCATTCGATTTCCCTCGTTGTGTAAAGATGCCCAATTCAGGGGAATCCGAATTGGATATGCCCTTGTTTCGCCCCGGAACCGACCGATTGCAATCGCCCCCGGCGGCCCCGCCGGGCGAGACGCGGGCGCTGGTGCAGCTTTGCCACAGTCGCCGGCCGGGGTCCCGGCAAGCGCGCCGTGACGGGCTGCCAAAGCCGTCGCCGGGGAACGCCCCGGGGAACGCCCTTGTCCGTCCGGCACGGCTCGGCTAGAGAGCGGAAGGCTTTGCGGAGGGCAGGATGATCACGGCTTCCATCGCGCGGTCAGCCTCGCGCGCGGCCACCCTCGCCGGGCTCGCCCTTCTTCTGGCGGGCTGCGGCGCGACCGCGCCCGACCGCGCGGCGCCGCAGTTCGACGCCAACCGGCCCGAGAATCCGAACACGATCTGGGACCTGTTCCGCGACAGCGACGACCCGAACACCACGGTGGAGGTCAACAAGTACCTCTGGAACGCGTCGCTGGATGTCCTGAGCTTCCTGCCGATCCAGACGGTCGATCCCTTCACGGGGGTGATCGTCACGGGCTTCGGCACCCCGCCGGGCGGGGGGCGGGCCTACCGCGCCACCATCTACGTGCAGGACCCCGCGCTCGACGCGCGGTCGCTCAGGGTGTCGCTCGTCTCGCAGGGCGGCGGCCCCGTCGCCCCCGAGACCGCCCGCGCGGTGGAGGACGCGATCCTGACCCGCGCGCGCGAGCTGCGCATCCAGGACGGGCGGCTCTAGCCGCCCGCGCTGGACCTTCGGGCCGCGCATCGTGTAACCGTGCGGCGCACCCCGCCCGAAGGCCCCCGTCATGTCCCGCCCCGAGTCCCGCTACGACCCCGCCCGATCCGAACCGCGCTGGCAGGCCGCCTGGGACGCGGCGCAGGTCTTTCGCGCGCGCCGCGATCCGGCCCGGCCCAAGTATTACGTGCTCGAGATGTTCCCCTACCCCTCGGGGCGCATCCACATGGGGCACGTGCGCAACTACACGATGGGCGACGTGGTGGCGCGGCAGAAGGCGATGGCGGGGCATTCGGTCCTGCACCCGATGGGCTGGGACGCCTTCGGGATGCCCGCCGAGAACGCCGCGATCGAGCGGGGCGGCCACCCCAGGGACTGGACCTACGCCAACATCGCCGACATGCGCGCGCAGATGAAGCCGCTGGGCCTGTCGATCGACTGGAGCCGCGAGTTCGCGACCTGCGACCCCGACTACTACGGCCAGCAGCAGGCGCTGTTCCTCGACATGCTCGAGGCCGGGCTGGTCTATCGCAAGGCCGCGGTGGTCAACTGGGACCCGGTCGACAGGACGGTGCTCGCCAACGAGCAGGTGATCGACGGGCGCGGCTGGCGCTCGGGCGCGCTGGTGGAGCGGCGCGAGCTGACGCAGTGGTTCTTCCGCATCACCGCATTCGCCGAGGACCTGCTGGCGTCGCTCGACCGCCTCGGGAGGTGGCCCGAGAAGGTGCGGCTGATGCAGGCCAACTGGATCGGCAGGTCGCGGGGGCTTGCCTTCGACTTCCGCGTGATCGGCGCGCCCGAGGGGCACGAGGTGCTGCCCGTCTACACCACGCGCCCCGACACGATGCTGGGGCCGACCTTCGCCGCCATCGCCGCCGACCACCCCCTCGCGCGCGCGCTGGCCGAGGCCGATCCGGCCGTCGCCGCCTTCTGCGACGAATGCCGCCGCGGGGGCACCAGCGCCGAGGCGATCGAGACGGCCGAGAAGCTGGGCCACGACACCGGCCTCCGCGTGGCGCATCCGGCCGACCCGTCGCTGACGCTTCCCCTTTGGATCGCGAACTTCGTGCTGATGGACTACGGCACGGGCGCGGTCATCGGCTGCCCCGCGCACGACCAGCGCGACCTCGACTTTGCCCGCAAGTACGGGCTGCCGGTGATCGACGTGTTCAAGCCTCTGGGCCGCGACGAGGGCGTCGGCGACACGGCCTTCATCCCGCCGAAGACCGAGCGCGTCACCTACGTGCAGTGGCACGGCGCGCCCGGCACCGACCTGACCTGCCAGGAGGCGATGGACCGCACCCTCGCGCTCTACGAGGAGAAGGGGTGGGGCCGCGCGCAGACGCAGTACCGCCTGCGCGACTGGGGCCTGTCGCGCCAGCGCTACTGGGGCTGCCCGATCCCGGTCGTCCACTGCCCCGCCTGCGGGATCGTGCCCGAGCGGAAGGAGAACCTGCCGGTCGAGCTGCCCTACGACGTGACCTTCGACCGTCCCGGCAACCCGCTCGACCGCCATCCGACCTGGGCCAAGACCACCTGCCCCGCCTGCGGCGGCGAGGCGCGGCGCGAGACCGACACGATGGACACCTTCGTCGATTCGTCCTGGTACTTCGCGCGCTTCACCAGCCCCCAGGCCGCGACGCCGACGGATGCCGAGGACGCCGCCTACTGGATGAACGTCGACCAGTACATCGGCGGGGTGGAGCACGCGATCCTGCACCTCCTCTACAGCCGCTTCTTCGCCCGCGCGATGCATAGGACGGGCCACCTGCCCGCGAGCGCCATCGAGCCGTTCGACGCGCTGTTCACGCAGGGGATGGTGACGCACGAGATCTACCGGACGCGGGACGAGGCCGGCCGGCCCGTCTACCACCTGCCCGGCGAGGTGACGGCCGGCCGGCTGGCGGACGGCACGCCCGTCGAGGTGCTGCCCTCGGCCAAGATGTCGAAGTCGAAGAAGAACGTGGTCGACCCCGACGCGATCATCGCGGCCTACGGGGCGGACACCGCGCGCTGGTTCGTGCTGTCCGACAGCCCGCCCGAGCGCGACGTGGAATGGACCGCCGCGGGCGCCGAGGCCGCGTCGAAGTTCCTCGGCCGCGTCTGGGCGCTGGCCGACCGCATCCGCGCGCTGCCCGAAGGCCCGGCCCCCGCCGAGGACGAGGCCCTGCGTCGCGCGACCCACCGCGCGATCCGCGACGTGACCGAGGGGATCGCGGGCTTTGCCTTCAACAAGGCCATCGCCAGGGTCCACGAGTTCGTGAACCTGCTGTCGAGGGCGCAGGCCTCGGCGGCCGCGATGCGCGAGGCGGGGCTCACCCTCGCGCGGCTCATGTCGCCGATGGTCCCGCACCTGGCCGAGGACGTCTGGTCGATGCTGGGCGGCGCGGGCCTCGCCGCGCAGGCCGACTGGCCCGTGGCCGATCCGGCCCTGCTCGAGGAGGACAGCGTGACCCTGCCCGTCCAGATCAACGGCAAGCGCCGGGCGGAGATCACCGTCCCCAAGGCCATGCCCCCCGCCGAGGTGGAGGCGCTTGCGCTCGCGAACGACGAGGTGGCGCGCTTCCTCGGCGGCCAGCCGGTGAAGAAGCTGATCGTCGTGCCGGGGCGGATCGTCAATGTCGTGGTCTGAGGGGGGGTCCCCTGCGGCGCCGGGGGCCGGGGTCGACCCCGCCGCAAGACCCGGGGCGCGCGCGCCGACCCCATCCCTCCCCCACCGGGGGGAAGAGGGGCGCGCCATCGCCACCATCGGGCCGGCGCGGACCGGTGCGGCCCCTTCCCCCCCGGTGGGGGAGGGATGGGGTGGGGGGGCCGGCCCCTCGGTGGGGCATCGCGTCGCCCGCCGCACCCTGATCCTCGCCCCCCTTGCCCTCGCCGCCTGCGGCTTCGCCCCGGCGCTCGCCCCCGGCGGGCCGGCGGCGGCGCTTCGGGGCCGGATCCGCGCCGACGATCCGGTCGACAGGAACGGCTTCGACCTGGTGGGGCAGCTGGAGGAACGGCTGGGCCGGCCCGACGCGCCGCTCTACCGGCTGTCCTACGCCATCGCGGTCAGGCCGGTGGGGGTCGGCATCACCGCCGAGAACGCGATCACCCGCTACAACCTGACCGGCGCGGTCGACTACGCCGTGACCGACGCCGCCGGCGCGCGGGTGACGGGCGGGCGGGTCCAGGGCTTCACCTCGTACTCGGCGACCGGCAGCACCGTCGCGGGCCTCGCCGCCGAGGAGGATGCGGGGCTCCGCCTGATGCGCATCCTCGCCGACCAGATCGCGGCGCGGCTGGTGGCCACGGCGGGGGACTGGGCCGCCCCCGCCCCATGAAGCTGTCGGGGGCCGAGGCCGCGCGCTACTTCGCGAGGCCCGATCCCGCGCGCGCGGGCCTGCTCATCTTCGGAGCCGATCCGGTCCGGGTCGCCGACCGGCGCGCGCAGGCCGCGGCGGCGCTGGCCGGGCCCGACGGCGCGGCCGAGATGCGGATCACGCGCATGGCCGCCGCCGACCTGCGCCGCGAGCCCGCGCGTCTGGCCGATGCGCTGCGCGAGCGGGGCTTCTTTCCCGGCCCCCGCGTCGTGGTGGTGGAGGACGCGACCGACGCGCTCGCCCCCGCGATCGCCGAGGCGCTGCGGGACTGGGCGCCGGGCGACGCGCAGGCCATCGTCACGGCGGGGGCGCTGACGGGCCGCTCGGCGCTGAAGACCCTGTTCGAGACGCATCCCGGCGCGGTCGCGATCGGCCTCTACGACGACCCCCCTGGCCGCGAGGAGCTGGACGCGATGCTGGCCGCCGCCGGCCTGCCCCGCGTCGACCGCGAGGCCATGGCCGAGATCGCCGCCCTGTCGCGCGACCTTGACCCCGGCGACCTGCGGCAGGTGCTGGAGAAGCTCTCGCTCTGGAAGCACGGCGACCCGGCGCCGGTCACCCCGGCCGACGTCGCCGCCTGCGCGCCCGCCACGCTGGAGGCCGGGGCCGACGACCTGATGGCGGCGGTGGCCGACGGGCGTGCGCCGGCGATCGGCCCCCTGATCCGGCGGCTGGAGGCGCAGGGGGCCAGCGCCGTGACGCTGGCGATCGCCGCGCTGCGCCACGTCCGCACGCTGCACGCGCTGGCGCTCGACCCGAACAGCCCGCGCGGGCGCATGCTGCCCCACAGGGCGCGGGAGGCCGCGGCCCGGCAGGCGCGCGACTGGGGCCCCCGCCGGCTGGAGGAGGCGCTGGCGATGATCCTCGACACCGATCTCGCGCTGCGCTCGGCCAGCCGCGCCCCGTCGATGGCCCTGCTCGAGCGCTGCCTGATCCGCCTTGCGATGATGCGCCGGTAGGGCGATCAGGTTTTCGTTGCGAACCGGCGGCGTGCGCTTACTGTCGGACCGGCAGCGAACGGGCGCGCCAGGGGCCCGGAAAATCCAGGGGGGACCGATGAAGACAGTCAGGATGATGGCGACGGCCGCGCTCGCGCTGGCCACGGGGCTCGCGCCCGCGCTCGCGCAGATGACCGAGGTGGGCGAGGGCGAGGGCGCGCTGGGCATCGTCGCCTGGGCCGGCTACATCGAGCGGGGCGAGACCGACCCGAAGTTCGACTGGGTCACGACGTTCGAGGCCGACACCGGCTGCAAGGTCACGGTCAAGGTCGCCACCACCTCGGACGAGATGGTGGCGCTGATGAACGAGGGGGGCTTCGACCTCGTGACCGCCTCGGGCGACGCGAGCCTGCGGCTGATCGCGGGCAAGCGGGTGCAGCCCATCAACACCGACCTGATCCCGTCCTGGTCGACGGTGGACGACCGGCTCAAGGACGCGCCCTGGTACACCGTCGACGGCGTGCGCTACGGCGTGCCCTACATGTGGGGCCCGAACGTCCTGATGTACCGGACCGACGTCTTCCCCGAGCCGCCGACGTCGTGGAACGTGGTGTTCGAGGAGATGACGCTGCCCGACGGGCAGTCGAACAGGGGCCGCGTCCAGGCCTACGACGGCCCGATCCACATCGCCGACGCGGCCCAGTACCTGATGTTCCACAAGCCGGAGCTCGGCATCACCTCGCCCTACGAGCTGAACGAGGACCAATATGCCGCCGCGCTCGACCTTCTGCGCCAGCAGCGCGGGCTGGTGAGCCGCTACTGGCACGACGCCTTCATCCAGATCGACGACTTCAAGAACGAGGGCGTGGTGGCGAGCGGAAGCTGGCCCTTCCAGGTCAACCTGCTGAAGGCGGACACGCCGGTGGCCAGCACGATCCCGCAGGAAGGGGTGACCGGCTGGGCCGACACCACGATGCTGGCCGCGGAGGCCGAGAACCCGAACTGCGCCTACAAGTGGATGGAGCATTCGCTGTCCTCGAACCTGCAGTCGGACCTCTCGGTCTGGTTCGGCGCGAACCCGGCCGTCCCGGCCGCCTGCACCGACGGGCGCGGGATGCAGACGGCCGAGGGCTGCACCGCGAACGGCATGGACGATTTCGAGCGGATCCGGTTCTGGACGACGCCCGTGGCGGACTGCGCGCAGGGGGAAGGCGCCTGCGTGCCCTACTACCGATGGGTCAGCGACTACATCGGCGTGATCGGCGGGCGGTAGCTCCGGGCCGCCTCGCTCCCCGTTCCCCCGCCCGCAGGGGACAGCGTCCGCCGACCGGCGCGCCAAGGCCGCCGCGGGCGGCCCCCCTCCCCCCCCTCACGGGGCGGGGCGGGGGGCGGGGGGCCACGCCCGGCGATGCCGTCCACACCGCGAACCCGAGTATCCCGCATGACCCCCGCCGTCACCTTCGCCGCCGTCACGCGCCGCTTCGGCGCCGGCCCCGCGGCCGTGCGCGCCGTCGACCGCGTCGACCTCACGGTGCCCGAGGGCGCGTTCTTCGCGATGCTGGGGCCGTCGGGGTCGGGCAAGACCACCTGCCTTCGCCTCATCTCGGGGTTCGAGAAGCCCGACGAGGGGGCCGTGCGCATCTTCGGTCAGGACGTGTCGGGCACGCCGCCGCACCTCAGGAACGTCAACACCGTCTTCCAGGACTACGCGCTCTTCCCGCATCTGAACGTGCGCGACAACGTGGCCTACGGGCTGATGGTCCGGGGCATGGCCCGCCGGCCCCGGCACGAGCGGGCCGAGGCGATGCTGGCGCTCGTGAAGCTCGCGGGCTACGGCGACCGCCGGCCGGCGCAGCTTTCGGGCGGGCAGCGGCAGCGCGTGGCGCTCGCCCGCGCGCTGGTGGGCGAGCCGCGGGTGCTGCTGCTCGACGAGCCGCTCGGCGCGCTCGACCTCAAGCTGCGCGAGGCGATGCAGGACGAGCTGCGCGCGCTGCAGCGCAGGCTCGGCATCACCTTCGTCCTCGTCACCCACGACCAGGGCGAGGCGCTGTCGATGGCCGACCGCCTCGCCGTCTTCAACGAGGGGCGGATCGCGCAGGTGGGCACCCCGGCCGAGATCTACGACCGGCCCCGCACGCGGTTCGTCGCGGACTTCGTCGGCTCGTCGAACGTCCTGCCGCCTTCGGTCACCCAGGCGCTGGGCGGCCCCCCGCGCTGGGCGAGCCTTCGGCCCGAGGCGCTGCGCCTGACCCCCCCGGGGGGCGCCGTGCTCGCCGGCGCGGTCACCGCGGTGCGCTACCTCGGGTCGGCCAGCCGCGTGCAGGTCGCCGTGCCGGGGGCGGAGCTCGGGGTGATGGTCCCCGCCGGCGAGGCGGTGCCCGAGCCGGGCAGCACCCACGGGCTGGCCTTCGACCCCGCGGCCCTTCACCTGATGGAGGAGGCGTGACCGCCGCGATCCTGCCCGCGCGCGGCCTCGGCGACCGGCTGACGGCCGTCTTCTGGCGCCGGCCACGGCTGCTGCTCGGGCTGCTGCTCGGCCCGCCGCTCCTGTGGCTCGGGGTGGTCTACCTCGGGTCGCTCGCGGCCCTTCTGGTGCAGAGCGTCTTCGCGATCGACGAGTTCTCGGGCCTCGTGGTCTACGAGCCGACGCTCAAGACCTATGCCGAGCTCGCCCGGCCCGCCAACCTCGACATCATCCTGCGGACGCTCGTGATGGCGGCCGCCGTCACGCTCGCCTGCGCGGTGGTGGCCTTCCCGATCGCCCTCTGTGCGGCGCGCCATGCCACGGGGCGGTGGAAGGCGGTCTTCTACCTCGGGGTCATGCTGCCCCTGTGGTCGAGCTATCTCGTGAAGGTCTACGCCTGGAAGCTGATCCTCGCCAAGGAGGGCATCGTGACCTGGGCGGCCGAGGGGATCGGCGCGGGGCCGATCCTGAACCTCGTGCTGTCGCTGCCGGGAATCGGGGGCAACTCGCTCTCGACCAGCTACATCGGCACCTTCCTCGTCTTCGTCTACGTCTGGCTTCCCTTCATGATCCTGCCGATGCAGGCCGCGCTGGAACGGGTGCCCGCCTCGATGATCGAGGCCTCGGCCGACCTCGGGGCGACGCGGGGCCAGACCTTCCGCACGGTGGTGCTTCCCCTGGCGCTGCCCGGCGTGGTCGCCGGGTCGATCTTCACCTTCAGCCTGACGATGGGCGACTACATCATCCCGCAGATCGTGGGCACCAGCGCGCGGTTCATCGGGCTTGCCGTCTACCAGCTGCAGGGGACGGCGGGGAACCTGCCGCTGGCGGCGGCCTTCGCGGTGGTGCCGATCGCGATCATGGTCGTCTACCTCGCGGTCGCGCGGCGGATGGGGGCCTTCGATGCGCTCTGACCGCGCGCCCCGGGGCCTCCGGATCGCGGCGGCGGCGGGGCTGCTGTTCCTGCACCTGCCGATCCTGCTGATCGTCCTCTACGCCTTCACCACCGAGGAACGGTCCTTCCGGTTCCCGCCCCCCGGCCTGACCGCGAAGTGGTTCGCCGTGGCCTGGTTCGACCGGCCCGACATCTGGCCGCCGCTCTATCTCTCGCTGCGGGTCGCGGCGATCGCGACCGCGCTCGCGCTCGTGCTGGGCACGCTGGTCGCCGCGGCGATGTCGGGGGCGCGGTTCTTCGGGCGCGACCAGATCAGCCTTCTGATCCTGCTGCCGATCGCGCTTCCGGGGGTCATCACCGGGATGGCGCTGCGGTCGGCCTTCGCCGTGATGGAGGTGCCCTTCTCGACCTGGACGATCGTGCTGGGCCACGCGACCTTCTGCATCGTCATCGTCTACAACAACGCGGTCGCGCGCTTCCGCCGCCTGTCGGGCGGGGTGACGGAGGCCTCGGCGGACCTCGGGGCGAACGCGTTCCAGACGTTCCGGCACGTCGTGCTGCCCAACCTCGGGACGGCGCTGCTCGCCGGGGGCATGCTCGCCTTCGCGCTGTCGTTCGACGAGGTGATCGTCACCACCTTCACCGCGGGCCAGCAGTCCACCTTGCCCATCTGGATGCTGCAGGAGCTGGTGCGGCCCCGGCAGCGGCCGGTGACGAACGTGGTCGCCATCGTCGTCTTCGCGGCGACGGTCGTCCCCATCCTGGTCGCCTGGTGGCTGACCCGCGACGGCAGCGGGCCGGCCGGCGCGGGCCGGTGAAAAAGGCGCGGCGGGTCGCCCCGCCGCGCCGAATTCGACTAGAACCTTGGTGTCAAAGGGCTTGCTCGAAGCCGTCAGTAGAACTCGCGCGCCTCGTCGTCGGTGGGCATCCGGCCCTGCGGCGTGAACCGGTTCACCGTGTCGGGCAGCGCCTGGCTCAGCCGCGACAGCAGCTCGTCGCGCGAAAGACCGGTCTTCTGCTGCAGGTCCGCGACCATGTCGGGGCCGAGCGCCTGCTCGAGCTCCTGCGGCTCGACCCGCTGGTTCTCGCCCGAGCCCACCCACGAATCGGCCTTCTGCCCCATGCCCGCGGTCCGGAAGCGGTCCACGAGGTCCGAGAGCCCGCCTGTCAGGCTTCCCGACTGCTGGCCCCCGAGGGCGCCCGCCCCCGTGCCCGCCCCGGTGCCGCCGATCCCGAGCATCCCGCCCAGTTCGCCCAGAAGGCCGCCCATGCCGCCCTGCGACGACTGCCCCCCCGTCAGGCCGCCCAGCGGGCCCGCGCCCGCCGCGCCGCCCTGCGCGCTTTTCAGCATCTCGCTCAGCTTGCCGCGGTTCTGGTAGCCGGCCACGGCGACCAGCCCCAGAAGCGCCATGAGCGACGGTGTTCCTCTCGACATCCTGCGTCCTTTCGGTTGAAGCCTCGTCAGGCCCGGCGCGAGACCATGCCCCAGACCGCCAGCACGATGATCGCGCCGACGACCGCGGCGATCAGCCCGGCGCCCTCGTTCGGCGCGTACCAGCCCAGCGCCTGGCCGAGGTAGGTCGCGACGAAGGCGCCCACGATCCCGAGGATCGTGGTCAGGATGAACCCCTGCGGCTCGTTCCGGCCCGGGAAGATGAATTTCGCGATGACGCCGGCGACGAAGCCGATGATGATCGTCCAGATGATACCCATGTCGGTCCCCTTGCGATTCCGCCGCACGGAAGGACGGGCCCGGGGGGCCCGCCTGTGCCACGGAGCCGAAACGCGACCGCAAGCGATCGGTTCCCGGCCAAGCGCACAATATCACGTCGGCCGGGTTGACCCAAGGTCAAATGACCGGGCGGCCGCAAGGCCCGCGGACCCATGCGCGCCCTGCCGGTGTCGGTCCCGGCTTCGCGCGCATCGGCGGTGACGGCACCGCGGGCCCCCGGCCCGAACGCGCCGTCGATCCCGCCGCGGTCGTGGCGCGCCGCGCCCGGCAGGACCGGGCCGCTGCCGGGCGGGCGTGCGGCTCAGGCGGGCGGGCCCTCGCCCGCCGCGTGCCGTCCGGCCCAGAGGCCCGTCGCCCAGCACCCGGTCAGCAGGTAGCCCCCCGTCGGCGCCTCCCAGTCGAGCATCTCGCCGCAGGCGAAGGTGCCGGGACGGGCGCGAAGCTCCAGCCCCCCGGTCAGCGCCTCGCGCGTGATGCCGCCGGCGGTGGAGATCGCCTCGTCGATCGGGCGGGGGCCGGCGTGGGCCAAAGGCAGCGCCTTGACCGCGCGAAGGGGATCGAGGCCGCGCCCGAACTCGAGGACGAGGGCGGCCGCGGCGGGCGCGAGGCCCAGCTTGCGAAGGCGGTTGGACAGGCTCTCGCCCGCCCGCATCGCGGACAGGCGCCGCGCGACCGCCGCCTCGGCGACGTCGGGCAGGAGATCGACGCTCAGCGCCGCGCCGTCGCGCACGGCGGCGAAGACGGCGTAGATCCCGCCGCCCTCCAGCCCGCGGGCCGAGACGACGAACTCGCCGCGCGACGACAGCGCCCCGGCGGCCAGCCGCGCGCCCTTGACCGCCTGGCCGAAGTGCCGCGCCATGGGCGGCGACCAGCGGACCGCGAGACCGCCGTTCGCGGGCCGGAAGGGGGCCACGCCCACACCCGCCTGCTGCAATCGGGGTGCCCAGGCCCCGTCCGACCCCAGCCGCGACCAGCTTGCCCCGCCCAGCGCCAGCACCGTCACGCGGGGGGCCAGCCGGCGCGGCCCGTCGGGCGTGTCGAACGCCATCGCCCCGCTCGCGAACCCCGTCCAGCGCCAGCGGGTGCGGACCGTCACGCCCTGCCCCGCCAGCCGCGCCATCCAGGCCCGCAGCAACGGCGAGGCTTTCATGGCGACCGGGAACACCCGGCCCGACGATCCGGTGAACACCGGCTGGCCCAGCCCCCGGCACCAGTCCATGACCTGCGCCGGGCCGAAGGCCGCGAGCATCGGGCGCAGCCAGTCGGGGGGCGCATAGGCGGCCGCGAAGGCCGCCGCGCCCTCGTCCTTCGTGACGTTCAGCCCCGACTTCCCCGCCATCAGAAGCTTCCGGCCGGCCGAGGGCCTGCCCTCGCAGACCGTCACCCGCCGCCCCGCCACGGCCAGCGCCTCGGCCGCCATCAGCCCCGCGGGGCCTGCGCCCACCACCAGCGCCTCGAGGGGCTCGGGATCCTCCATCCGGCGGAGGTCACACCATGCGGATCGCGTCGCGCGGCACGGCCAGCATGTAGCCCCGCCGCGCCACGGTCTTGACGAGCAGCTCGCTCACCAGCTGGTTGCCCAGCGCGTCGCGCAGGCGCTTGATCCGCGTGGCCCCCGCCGCCTCGTCGCAGTCGGCGGGGTCGCGGCCCGAGACCACGCCCTCGATCTGCGCGCCGGTCAGCACGTCGTCGTCCATCCGCGCCTCGGCGAGGACCGCCAGCGTCTCGAGCGCGGCCTCGGTCAGGGCGAACTCCATGTCGTTGATGTAGACCGCGCGCGCCTCGCGGCTGATCATCAGGCTCGAGACCTCGATGCCCGACCGCTGGATCGCCGACATCCGCCGGTTCAGCGCGACGATGGTGACCAGAAACGCCACCGCCGCGATCAGGAGCGCGGTCGCGAACACCAGGAGGACGAAGATCACCATCCGGTAGCTCGCCAGCACCTCCTGGAAGGCGGTGCCCGACTGGGCGAGGATCTCGAGCAGCTTGATCTCGCCGCCCGAGACGAGGCCGTCGTTCTCGACGAACAGCCGCTCGACCCTGGCGTTGAAGGCGTTGGCGTCCGGCAGGGCCAGGAACAGGACCACCGCCGCGCCGAGCAGGATCACCACGATCCCGACGATGCCCAGCGCCACCGCACGGTTGCCCGCGCGCAGGGTCTCAGTAGCGGAGGAAGTACTCTCCGGCACTCGATTCCCTCTCGGCCAGGCCCTCGCGCCCGAATGTGGACAGGATGTTCAGGAGTGTCCATCCGTCCCGTTCCAGCCGGGGCGCGAGATCGCGGGCGGCGGCGCGCTTGGTGCAGCGGTCGGCGGCGATCTCGGCCACGCCGTAGTGCAGGCGCAGGGGGTCGTCCCGCTTGGCCTTGTAGTCGGCGTAGCATTCGGCCTGCGCGGGCAGCGCCGCGCCCAGGGCCAGCGTCAGGGCCAGGAGCGCGGCGCGGCCGGGGCGTGTCATCGGGGCTTCCTGTCGGGGTGTCGTCGGTCCTGCGCGGACCCTGCGCGGGCCGGGGCGGATATTCAATATCACGCGGGCGTCACGGCGCCGTTATGGCATGGCGGTGCGACGTTATTGCACGTCGGGCGCGCCGGGCCGCAGACCCGGTGCATCCGGCCCGCCGCCCCACGGCTGCAGGCCCCTTGCGAAAGGATCCTTGCCATGACCCGTCCCCCCGCCCTGCGCGCCGGGCTGCGCCGCGCCACCGCCGGCCTCGCCGCGACCGCCACCGCCGCGGCCCTGATGACCGCCGCCACGGCCGCGCCCGCCCGCGCCGGCGAGCGCGACCTTGCGAAGCTTCTGGTCGGGATCGCCGCCGTCGCGCTCATCGCCAAGGCCATCGACGACCGCCGCGACCGCCGCGAGGCACGGCGCGAGACGCCGCCCGAGGACCCGGGCCGTCCGCACCCGCCCTTTGTCCCGCGCGAGCCGCGCGCCGAAGACCCGCGCATTCCCGGCGACTGCGCGCTCGAGGTCCGGGGCGGCCGGGGCGACCGGCTGGCCTACGGCGAATCCTGCCTCGTCTCCTACGGGTTCCGCGACCTGCCGCGGTCCTGTGCCTACGAGGCGACGATCTTCGGCCGGGCCGACCGGCTCTATCCCTCGGCCTGCCTGCGCGACGCGGGGTTCCGCCTGCCGCGCGGCTAGGCCATGCGATCCGCGCGGCGGGGCGGGGCGACCATCGTCCCCATGCGGCCCCCCTCGCCGCGCGGTGCCGGAGGGACGGGGACCGAGCAGCCCGTCCCTCCGGTTCGGCTGGACCGGCGGCGCGCGATGCGCTCTGCTGGCCGGATGCGCCGCCCGCCCCCCGACCGGATCCACGAAGCCGCCACCGGCGCGGCGCGCGTCGCCGGCGTGGACGAGGCAGGGCGCGGCCCGCTTGCCGGCCCGGTCCTCGCGGCGGCCGTCGTCCTCGACCCCGCGCACATCCCGCCCGGCCTCGCCGACAGCAAGGCGCTGACGCCCGCCCGCCGCGCGGCGCTCGCCGTGCTGATCCGCGAGACCGCCGCCGTCGGCCTCGGCGCGGCCAGCGTGGAGGAGATCGACCGGCTGGACATCCTGCGCGCCAGCCACCTCGCGATGCGCCGCGCGGTGGAGGCGCTGCCGCTGGACCCGGACCACGCGCTGATCGACGGGCCGTTCGTCCCCGGGGGGCTGCCGTGCCCCGCGACGGCGTTGATCCGCGGCGACGCGCTGTCGCTGTCCGTCGCCGCGGCCTCGATCGTCGCCAAGGTCGCGCGCGACGCGATCATGGCCGGTCTCGCGCGCGACTGCCCCGGCTACGGGTGGGAGCGGAACATGGGCTACCCCACGCCCGGGCACCGCGCGGCGCTGATCCGCCTCGGCGTGACACCACATCATCGCCGGACCTTCGCGCCCGTCCACAACATCTTGTGCCGCAACTCGTCGTCAAGTTATTGATTCACAATGGGAATTGACGCCGAATCATGATTCGTCCATCCTGTGGACAACTCACGGCACAACGCCGGAGGCCCGAGGCGGGACATGGCGACGAGCACGAAAGGCGCGGACGTGGCGCTTCCCCTGAACACGATCCTCGCGGGCGACTGCATCCAGGCGATGCGGGCGCTGCCCGAGGCGTCGGTCGACCTCATCTTCGCCGACCCGCCCTACAACCTGCAACTGCGGGGCGAGCTGCACCGGCCCGACAACTCCCTCGTCGACGCCGTCGACGACGACTGGGACAAGTTCGCGGGCTTCGAGGCCTACGACCGCTTCACCCGCGACTGGCTGGCGGCCGCGCGGCGGATCCTGAAGCCCAACGGCGCGATCTGGGTGATCGGCAGCTACCACAATGTCTTCCGGCTGGGCACCGCGCTGCAGGACCTGGGATTCTGGCTGCTGAACGACGTGGTCTGGCGCAAGTCGAACCCCATGCCCAACTTCCGCGGCAAGCGCTTCACCAACGCGCACGAGACGCTGATCTGGGCCAGCCGCGACCAGGCCGCGCGCTACACCTTCCACTACGAGGCGCTGAAGGCGCTGAACGACGGCGTGCAGATGCGGTCGGACTGGACGATCCCGCTCTGCACCGGGCATGAGCGGCTCAGGGACGCGAACGGCGACAAGGCGCACCCCACGCAGAAGCCCGAGGCGCTGCTGCACCGCGTGATCCTCGCCACCACGAACCCCGGCGACGTGGTGCTCGACCCCTTCTTCGGCACGGGCACGACCGGGGCGGTCGCCCGGCGGCTGGGCCGCGCCTTCATCGGGATCGAGCGTGACGAGCGCTACCGCGCCGCGGCGCAGGCCCGGATCGACGCCGTCCGTCCGTTCGACGCGGGCGCGCTGGACGTGACGGGCTCGAAGCGGGCGGAACCCCGGGTGCCCTTCGGGCAGGTGGTCGAACGCGGGATGCTCAGCCCCGGCGAGATGCTCTGGTCTCTGGGCGGCCGGTTCAGCGCCAAGGTCCGCGCCGACGGCACGCTGATCGGCCACGACGTCAAGGGCTCGATCCACCAGGTGGGCGCGGCGCTCGAGAACGCGCCCTCGTGCAACGGCTGGACCTACTGGCACTTCCGGCGCGACGGGCGGCTCCTGCCGATCGACATCCTGCGCCAGCGCCTCCGCGCCGAGATGGAGGCCGAGGGCCGCGCCGCCGCCTGACCGCTCAGGCGGTGCCGCGCGGCATCGGGTTCGTGCCCCGCGAATAGGGCGTCCAGTCGGCGATGTCGGGGTAGTGGCGCCTCCGCCATTCGCGCACGCGCGGGTTCATCCGCCGCCGCCACAGGGGCGGGATCATGGCGAGCGCCGTCATCACCGGATAGGCCCAGGGCAGCTCCGGGGCCACCTCGTGCGGGTGGCTCTGGAGCAGCGGGAAGCGCCGGTCGGGCCGCGCGTGGTGGTCCGAGTGCCGGTGCAGGTTGATGAGCAGCCAGCCCGTCGCCCGGTGCGCCGCGTTCCAGCTGTGGTGCGGGCGCACCGGCTCGTAGCGCCCCTCGCCCAGATGGCGGCGGGTCAGCCCGTAATGCTCCACGTAGTTGACGAGCTCCAGCTGCCAGACCGCCGACAGCGCCTGGAGCGCGAAGAGGCCGAGGCCCTGCCAGCCGCCCAGCCCCAGGGCCAGCGCCAGCATCAGCGCCTGCAGCGCGCCGTAGCGCCAGAAGGGATTCGCCCGGTGCGCCGGCGGCAGGCCGCGCCGCGCGAGCATCGCCGCCTCGGCCCCCCAGGCCGACCGCGGACCCCGCCACAGCACCCGCGCGAAGAAGCGGTGGAACCCCTCGTTGTAGCGCGCGGACACCGCGTCGCGGGGGGTGCCGACGTACTGGTGGTGGACCCGCAGGTGCTCGGACCGGAAATGGCTGTAGAGCACCGTGGCCAGCAGAAGGTCGGCCAGCCAACGCTCCAGCGCGGACTTCTGGTGCATCAGCTCGTGCGCGTAGTTGATGCCGATCGTGCCGGATACGACGCCCATCCCGAAGAACAGCCCCGCCTTCTCCCACCCGCCCAGATGCGGCGCGCGGGTCGCGTACCAGACCAGCCCGAACAGCAGCAGCGCCTGCACCGGGAACCAGATCAGCGTGACCGCGCGGTGCCAGCCCAAGCGGTCGTCGGGCGTGTCGGGGTCGGCGTTGGCGGTGCCGCGCCCCGCGACCAGGTCCAGCAGCGAGAACATCCCCCAGCCGTAGAGCGGCAGCAGAAGCACCGCCCAGCCGCCCCAGAAGGCGCCGGCCAGCGCCACGGGCACCAGCGTCAGCGACAGCCAGAACGGCAGGGCGGCGGGGACGGGATCGGGCATGGGAAACTCGGCGGCGGCCGGCGCAGGCTAGCGGAAGGGCCGCCGCCGCTCAACTGCGGCCGATGGCTGCATCGGCCCGCTCGTGGGCCCGGCGCATCAGCGTGGGCAGCGCGGCGGGGTCGAAGGCCCGGGCCGGCACGAAGGCCCCGCGCGACGGCGCGCCGCCCGCCACGCGCGCGGCCAGCACCGTCAGGCGCAGCTCGAAATGGCTGAAGACGTGCCGCACCTCGCCCGCGTCCCGCCAGGCGGCGTCCAGCGGGGCCTCGCCCCCCGCCCCGTCCCAGCCGTCGCCGGGCCAGCCCGGCATCCCGCCCAGAAGCCCCCGCGCGGGCCGCGTCTCGAGCAGCCAGGCGCCGTCGTCGCGCCGCGCGATCCAGACGGTGCCGTGGCGGACGGGCCGCACGGCCTTCGGGGCCTTCCGCGGCAGGGCGGCGGCGATGCCCCGGCGGCGCGCCTCGCAGGGGTCGGACAGGGGGCAGATCCCGCAGGCGGGCCGGCGGGGGGTGCAGATCGTGGCGCCGAGGTCCATCACCGCCTGCGCATGGTCGCCGGGGCGCCGCGCGGGCGTCAGGCTCGCCGCATGGGCGCGCAGCAGGGGCCGCGCCTTCGGCAGCGGCTCCTCCACCGCGAAGACGCGGGCCATGACGCGCTCCACGTTGCCGTCGACCACCACGGCCGGCTCGTCGAAGGCGATCGCGGCGACGGCGGCGGCGGTGTAGGCCCCGACCCCCGGCAGCGCGCGAAGCCCGGCCTCGGTCCCGGGGAAGCGGCCGCCGTGATCGGCGACCACCGCCCGCGCGCAGGCAAGGAGGTTCCGCGCCCGCGCGTAGTAGCCAAGGCCCGCCCATTCGGCCATAACCGCCGCGTCCTCGGCCGCCGCGAGGTCCCGCACGGCGGGCCAGAGCGCGGTGAACCGCGCGTAGTAGCCCCGCACCGCCGCCACCGTCGTCTGCTGGAGCATCACCTCGGACAGCCAGACGCGGTAGGGATCGGGGCGCAGCCCGGCGGCTCGGTCGGCGGGCGCGACGCGCCAGGGCAGCACGCGCGCGTGCGCGTCGTACCAGTCGAGCAGGGCCGCCCCCGGGTCCGCGGCGTCACGCATACTTTATGGCTCCGCCTTCCGCGACCCTCTGGAAAGTCCGGGGCCGGCGCGTCTAGGATAGGGGCGTCACAGGAAACCGCCAGATGCAGCGACCGCCCGGCCCCCCCGCCCCCCCGCCGCGCCGGATGCGCGGGTTCGAGCCGGCGTCGGGCCTGGTGCGCGACCGCATCCGCGCCGCGGGCGAGAGCCGCGGATTCGCCGTGGCGCGGCTCCTCACCCACTGGGCCGAGATCGCGGGGGCCGGGATCGCCGCGATGACGCGCCCCGTGAAGGTCGGCCGCGCCCGCGACGGGCAAGGCGCCACGCTGACGCTCCTGTGCCGGGCGAGCCATGCGCCGATGGTTCAGCTGCAGCTTCCCGCGCTGCGCGACCGCGTGAACGCGGCCTACGGCTACGCCGCGGTCGCGCGGATCGCGCTGACCCAGACCGCCCCCACCGGCTTCGCCGAGGGGCAGGCCGACTTCGCGCCGGCCGCGCGGCCCGCCCGCGCGGCCCCGCCGGCCCCGGACGCGGCCGCCCGCCGCACCGCCGAGGGCGTGCGCGACGACACGCTCCGCGCGGCGCTCGAGGCGCTGGCGCAGAACGTCCTGACCCGTTCCAAACCCTGAGAAGGCATCGCCCATGTTCATCCGCACCCTCGCCGCCGCCTTCGCGCTCGTCCTGACCGGCACGGTCGCGCAGGCGCAGGAGGCGGCCGCCCCGGCCCCGGGGCCCGCAGACGCGACCACGATCCCCGACATGAGGATGGGCAACCCCGAGGCCCGGGTGCAGATCACCGAATACTCGTCGTTCACCTGCCCCCACTGCGCCCGCTTCCATGCCGAGTCGATGCCGCGGCTCAAGGCCGAATACATCGACACCGGCAAGGTCGGCCTCACCTACCGCGAGGTCTATTTCGACCGCTACGGTCTCTGGGCCGCGATGCTGGCGCGCTGCGGCGGCGAGAGCCGCTACTTCGGGATCTCCGAGATCCTGTTCTCGACGCAGACGGAGTGGGCGGGGTCGAACGATCCGGCGGTGGTGACCGGGAACCTCAAGCGCATCGGCCGCAGCGTGGGGATGGCCGACGCCGAGCTCGACGCCTGCTTCGAGAACCGCGCCATGGCCGAGGCGATGGTCGCGAAGTTCCAGGCCGACAGCACCGCCGACGGGGTGGAGGGCACGCCCACCTTCATCATCAACGGCACGAAGTACCCCAACATGACCTTCGAGGACATGAAGGCGATCATCGACCCGCTGCTCGCGGAATGACCGGCGACGCGGCACCGCTGGCCGGGCTGCGGGTCGTCGAGCTGGCGCGCATCCTCGCCGGCCCCTGGGCGGGCCAGATCCTCGCCGACCTCGGCGCCGACGTCGTCAAGGTCGAGGCGCCCGAGGGCGACGACACCCGCCGCTGGGGGCCGCCCTTCCTCGACCACGGGGGCGAGCGGACGGCGGCCTACTTCCACGCGACCAACCGCGGCAAGCGGTCGGTCACGGCCGACTTCCGCGACCCCGCCGACCGCGCGCGCGTGGCGGCGCTGATCGCCGGGGCCGACGTCGCGATCGAGAACTTCAAGGTCGGGGGCCTCGCAAGGTACGGGCTGGACTACGCGAGCCTTGCCCCCGCGAACCCGCGCCTCGTCTACTGCTCGATCACCGGGTTCGGGCAGACCGGCCCCTACGCGCACCGCCCGGGCTACGACTTCATCATCCAGGGCATGTCGGGGATCATGAGCGTGACCGGGGCCGAGGGAGGCCAGCCCCAGAAGGTCGGGGTCGCCGTGGCGGACGTGACGACCGGCGTCTACGCCGCGACCGCGATCCTCGCCGCGCTGGTGGGGCGCGCGGTGACGGGGCGCGGCCGGCACATCGACATGGCGCTGATGGACGTGGCGACGGCGGTGATGGCGAACCAGGCGATGAACTGCCTCGCCACCGGGGTTGCCCCCCGGATGCTGGGGAACGCGCACCCGAACCTCGCCCCCTACGCGGTGTTCGACTGCGCCGACGGCTGGGTCATCGTCGCGGTCGGGAACGACGCGCAGTTCCAGCGGCTCTGCGCGGTGCTCGACCGGCCCGGCCTCGCCGCCGACCCGCGCTTCGCCGCGAACGAGGGGCGCGTCACCCACCGCGCGGCCCTGACCGAGGCGGTGACCGGGGCGACCCGCGCCCGGACCAGGGCCGATCTCCTCGCCGCCTGCGAGCGCGCGGGCGTGCCCGCGGGCCCGATCAACGACATGGCCGAGGTCTTCGCCGATCCGCAGGTCGTGGCGCGGGGGATGCGGCTCGACCTCGACGGCCTGCCGGGGGTGCGGACGCCGATCCTGTTCGCGGGCGCGGCCCCCGCCCCCGGCCGGCGCGCCCCGCGCCTCGGCGAGCATCAGGCCGAGGTCTTCGGGACCGGCGTCGCGGCGGGCTGAGGGCGGCCGGGCCGCCGCTTTCGCTTGACGCGGGCGCGGTCTAGGCTAAGGCCCGCAGCCCGAGCCCCGCCGTCCACGACCGGAGATGTCCCGTGACCCAGCGCCTTCACCTCGTCTTCGGCGGGGAACTCGTCTCGCCCGCGAAGAACGTGTTCCGCGACGTGTCGGCGATCCACGTCGTCGGCCTCTTCCCGGACTACGCGAGCGCCTTCGCCGCCTGGAAGGCCGAGGCGCAGCGCACCGTCGACAACGCGCACATGCGCTACTTCATCGCCCATATCCACCGCCTCCGCGAGGTGGGCACCGAGGAGCCCGGGCCCGGGCAGGGCGCGGCGGGCGACGGACGGGGGGCCTGAGGCCCGCCCGATGCCGCGATCGCTCGGCCTGACGCTCTACACCCTGCTCGGCCCGCGCGAGGATGCCCCGCCGGCGCAGCGCCCCGGCCGGCCGGCTGGGCGGCTCGTCTGGCTGCACGCGCCCGACGCCCCCTCGCTTGCGGCGATGACGGAGCTGGCGCGGCGCGTGACCGACGAGGACGGGCATCCCGTCCTTCTGACCGCCCCGCCGCCCGCCGCCCCGCCCCCCGCCGCGCTGCCGCCCGGCGCGGTGCTCCAGCCCCCGCCGCCCGATGCGCCGGGCGCGGCCGCGGACTTCCTCGACCACTGGCGGCCCGATGCCTGCGTGCTGGCCGGGGGCGAGCTTCGGCCCGCGGTGCTGGCCGAGGCGTTCCGGCGCGGCCTGCCGGTCGCGCTCGTCAACGCGACGGTCCCCCGGCTGCCGGCCGACCGGGCGCGCTGGTGGCCGGGGCTGATGCCCGGCCTGCTCGGGCGCATGCACCGCGTCCTGGCGGTGGACGAGGGGGCCGCGCGCGCCGTCCGCCGCGCGGGCTGCCCCCAGGCCGCGATCGAGATCGCGGGGCGCATGGAGGAGGGACGCGCCGTCCTCCCCTGCGCCGAGAGCGACCGCCTCGCGCTCGCGCACCGGTTCGGGACGCGGCCGGTCTGGCTCGCCGCGGGCCTGCCCGAGGCCGAGGAGGAGACCGCCGTCGCCGCCCACCGCGCGGCGCTGCGGCTCGCGCACCGGCTCCTGATGATCGTCGTCCCGCAGGACGGGGCGCGGGTCGACCCGCTGGCCCTGCGCCTCGGGGCCGAGGGCTGGACCGTGGCCCGCCGCGGCCGGGGCGAGGAGCCCGACCCCGAGACCGAGGTCTACATCGCCGACGGCGAGGCGGACTACGGGCTGTTCTACCGCCTGGCACCCATCGCCTACATGGGGGGCAGCCTCTCGGCGGCGGGCGCCGCGCGCGATCCGCTGGAGGCGGCGGCGCTCGGCTCGGCGATCCTGCACGGGCCGCGCCACGGGGCCTTCGGCGCGACCTTCGACCGGCTCGGGCAGGCGCGCGCCGCCCGCGCGGTGGCCGGGGGGGCCGACCTGTGCGACGCGCTGGGGGACCTGCTGTCGCCCGACCGGGCGGCGCGGCTGGCGCAGGCCGCCTGGGACGTCGCGAGCGAGGGGGCCGAGGCGACCGACCGCGCCGTGCGGCTGGTGCGCCGGATGCTGGGCGAGGACTGATGCGCCCGCCCGCCTTCTGGTCCGCCCCGCCCGACCGGCCCGGCCTCGCCGCGCGGCTGCTGCAGCCCCTGGGCGCGCTTTATGCGGCGGGCACCGCGCGGCGGGTGGCGCGGCCCGGCCGGCGCGCGGGCGTGCCGGTGATCGGCGTGGGCAACCTGAGCGCGGGCGGCACGGGAAAGACGCCGACCGCGATCTGGCTCGCCCAGCGCATCCCCGGCGCGGCGGTGGTCAGCCGGGGCCACGGCGGGCGGCTCGCGGGCCCCGTCCGGGTCGACCCCGCGCGCCACGACGCGGCCGACGTGGGCGACGAGCCGCTGCTGCTCGCGGCCTTCGCGCCCACCTACGTCGCGCGCGACCGCGCCGCCGGCGTGCGGCTGGCGGAGGCCGAGGGGGCCCGCGCGGCGATCCTCGACGACGGCCACCAGAACCCCTCCGTCGCCAAGGACCTCGCGCTGGTCGTGGTGGACGCGCGCGAAGGCTTCGGCAACGGGCTCTGCCTGCCGGCGGGGCCCCTGCGCGAGCCGGTGGCGGCGGGGATGGCGCGCGCCGACCTGCTGCTGTCGATCGGCGACGCCGCGGCGCAGGCCGCCTTCGTCGCGGCGTTCCGAAGCCCCGTGCCGCACCTGACCGGGCGGCTGGAGCCGCTGCCGACGGGGATGCCCTGGGCGGGGCTGCGCGCGCTCGCCTTCGCGGGCATCGGGCGGCCCGCGAAGTTCTTCGCCACGCTGCGCGCGCTCGGGGCGGAGGTGGCGCGGGCCGAGGCGCTGGCCGACCACCAGCCCCTGTCCCCCGCCCTGATGGCGCGGCTCGAGGCGGAGGCGCGCGCCCTGGGCGCGCAGCTCGTGACGACCGAGAAGGACGCGGTCCGCCTGCCCGCCGCCTTCCGGGGGCAGGTGCTCGCGCTTCCGGTCCGGCTTGCGGTGGACGACCCCGCGCCCCTCGACGAGGCCCTGGCGGGCCTCGGGCTTGCCCCTATACATCCGCGCTGATCTGCCCTATCTGCCGCGCACGGCCCGACGAGACCGGGCAGCGGGGCGAGGAGGCCCCCTGCCGCCGGCGAGGATGGTGCCGGCCGCGCATGGCACCCACGGGCGACGCGATTCGCCCCCTCACCGGACCGACCCGATGACCGACATGACGATCGCCGCCCCCCTGGCCGCGGCCCTTTCCGCCAAGGGCTACGAGGCGCTGACCCCCGTGCAGCGGGCCGTCCTGGCCGAAGGGACGGAGGGGCGCGACCTGCTGGTCAGCGCCCAGACCGGGTCGGGCAAGACCGTGGCCTTCGGCCTTGCGGTCGCGCCCGAGCTGCTGGCCGGCGCCGACCGCCTGCTTTTCGCCGAGACGCCGCTGGCGCTGGTCATCGCGCCCACGCGCGAGCTTGCGCAGCAGGTCGCGCGCGAACTGGACTGGCTCTATGCCGAGGCCGGGGCGCAGATCGCGACCTGCGTCGGCGGGATGGACTACCGCAGCGAGAGGCGCGCGCTGGAACGCGGGGCGCACATCGTCGTGGGCACGCCCGGCCGCCTGCGCGACCACATCGAGCGGAAGTCGCTCGACCTGTCGGGCCTGCGCGCGGCGGTGCTGGACGAGGCCGACGAGATGCTCGACCTCGGCTTCCGCGAGGATCTGGAGTTCATCCTGCAGGCGGCCCCCGAGGCGCGGCGCACGCTGATGTTCTCGGCCACGGTGCCAAAGGCGATCGCCGAGCTGGCCAAGGACTTCCAGCGCGACGCGCTGCGGATCCAGACCGCGGGCGAGGCGCGCCAGCACGCCGACATCGAGTACCGGGGGATCAACGTGAGCCCGCGCGACCGCGAGCACGCGATCTTCAACCTGCTGCGCTTCTACGACGCGCGCACCGCGATCGTCTTCTGCAAGACCCGCATCGCGGTGAACCACCTGCTCGCGCGCATGGGCAACCGGGGCTTCCCGGTGGTCGCGCTCTCGGGCGAGCTGAGCCAGGAGGAGCGGATGCGCGCGCTGCAGTCGCTGCGCGACGGCCGCGCCCGGGTCTGCATCGCGACCGACGTGGCCGCGCGGGGGATCGACCTGCCGGGGCTCGACCTCGTGATCCACGCCGACCTGCCCGCCAATTCCGAGGTGCTGCTGCACCGGTCGGGGCGCACGGGGCGCGCGGGGGCCAAGGGGGTCTCGGCGCTGATCGTGACCCCGGCCGAGTTCCGCAAGGCCCAGCGCCTGCTGCAGGGCGCCAGGGTCGTGGCCGAATGGGGGAACGCCCCCTCCGCCGAGGAGGTGACGGCCCGGGACGACCTGCGCCTGCTGGAGGATCCCGCGCTCACCGCCGCCGCCGGCGACGAGGCGGCGATGGCCGCGCAGGTGCTGGAGCGGTTCGGGCCCGAGCAGGCGGCCGCCGCCTTCGTCCGGCTGTGGCGGACGGGGCGCGCGGCCCCCGAGGTCCTGCACGACGCGGCGGTCGGCGCGCCCGCGCCCGCGCGCGAACGCGCCGCGTTCGGCGCCTCGGTCTGGTATCGCCTGTCGGTCGGCCGCGACGGCCGGGCCGAGGCGCGCTGGCTGCTGCCGAGGATCTGCGACGCGGGCGGGATCACCAAGACCGAGATCGGCGCGATCCGCGTGCAGGACAGCGTGACCTTCGTGCAGATCGCGGCCGCCGTCGCGCCGCGCTTCGGCGAGGCGAAGACGCTGGACGAGGGCCTGACCATGACCCGGCTGGAGGGGGAGCC
>ERZ1066123.596-NODE-596-length-25993-cov-10.638831_pt1 | contig 25993 bp, 22 predicted proteins | sample MGYA00382770_ERZ1066123 | MGnify/ENA primary metagenome ERZ1066123 (study PRJEB33369, sample SAMEA5778353) | biofilm metagenome | biome: Industrial cooling water; feature: Water cooling tower basin; material: Biofilm | place: United Arab Emirates | collected...
AAACTTTGGAACGGCAGCTTTCAGGCGTGTCCTCGCCTGACTTTATGGCCGCTATTAGGGCGCATTGCGGTCTGGCTGAAACGGGGCCGCTAGCGGACTGGCGGCTTCTGAACTGGAATTCACGATTTATGTCGTTTGTTCAGGTAGCGCTCGCAGTCCAAATCGTCACCGTCTCGGCGAGAGCGTAAAGGCGTGGGTGTGCCAATAGTTGACCCCAGAGGTGCGGTGATGCCAGGTCCGTTTCGTCACGCTGCGTTAGCGCGGCGCGGCAGCTTCCATCCGGGCCGAACGAAGTGGCACGTATAGCCGTTCGGAATGCGCTCCAGATAATCCTGATGCTCGGGCTCCGCAGGCCAGAAGTCGCTTGCTGGTGTCACCTCGGTTATCACCTTGCCAGGCCAAATGTTCGAGGCATTCACATCAGCGATCGTGTCTTCAGCGACCTTACGCTGCTCCTCGTTGGTGGTGAAGATCGCCGAGCGATAGCTCGAGCCGGTGTCATTGCCCTGCCGGTTCAACGTCGACGGGTCGTGAATCTGGAAAAAGAACTCCAGCAGCGCTCGATACGTGATTTTCTCCGGATCGAAGACGATCTCGATCGCTTCGGCGTGAGTTCCGTGATCGCGATACGTTGCGTTCACCACGTCGCCACCGGAATAACCAACGCGTGTGGAGATTACGCCGCTATAGCGACGCAGCAGGTCTTGCATCCCCCAGAAGCAGCCACCAGCAAGCACGGCTCGTTCCTCGGTCATACGATTTCCTCCACTTGGTCAATGTACGCCCCGTAACCTTCGGACTCCATGTCGTCGCGATGCACAAACCGCAGTGAAGCCGAATTGATGCAATAGCGCAGCCCACCGCGATCGGCCGGACCATCCGGAAAGACGTGCCCGAGATGGCTGTCGCCATGTGCAGACCGCACTTCGGTGCGGGCCATGCCATGCGTGCGGTCCTGCAGTTCAGTGACGTGTGCAGCGTTAATCGGCTTGGTAAAGCTCGGCCATCCGCATGCCGACTCAAACTTCTCCGACGAGGCAAACAGCGGCTCGCCCGAGACGATATCGACGTAGATTCCGGACTCTTTGTTGTCCAGATATTCTCCGGTTCCGGGAAGTTCGGTGCCGCTTTCCTGGGTGACCCGATACTGCTCTGGGGATAGCTTGGCGATGGCATCAGGGGTCTTGCTGTACTTGCTCATGGTTTTCTCCTGGGTGGGTCCGATATGCGAACTGTGTCGCCCCCTGCCAAGCTGGAGTTGATGGAACCGGCGTGCATCCTAGGCGAAACCATTTTGTCCAAAGCTGGTGAGCCGACTTAGACGCAGCAGCCCATAACCAATTCGCAACAGGCCGCCGCAACGAAGCAACATGATGCCCCGAGGCTCGTGGCCAAACCGGGAGGCGCGGCAAAAGCCGCTGATCCCGGACCGAAAATGGCTGCAAGTGTGAGTATCTTTTTCATGATGCTCCCTTTGATCTTTGATTGCGCGGCACAAACCTCTGTTCGCTTACGAGGCGGGAGAAGTTACCAACGATGTTGGATTAAGAGACGCTGCGCTTGCCCAGCGCCGCATCGCAGGCATAGTCATCACGGGTGATAGCGGTCCAAGGCATCGCCCACTCCATCGCATCTTTGCAAATCCGAGGGAATCACCATCCAGCCGATGATATCGCTCAACCCCTTTTTTAGATAAGACGCTTTAAATGTTGCCGATATCCATTCAGGCCGGATTGTGGGGATTGCTCGCTGGAGCCGGGTTGCTCATCGGCGCGGCAGTCGCTTTTCTCATTGACCTGCCGCATCGACTGATCGCGGCAGTGATGGGCCTCGGTAGCGGCGTACTGATTGCCGTGCTATCGACCGACCTGATGGAGGAGGCCTTCGCCGGAGGCGGCGCGGTTCCGACCATTGGCGGTTTTCTGCTGGGCGCTTTCGTTTTCAGCGGTGTCAACTGGCTGCTCTCGAAGCGCGGCGCGAAGCACCGCAATCGCTGCGGCGGATGTGTTGAGCAGCCCAAGGAATCGGACGTCAAAGGTAGCGGGTTGGCCATCGCGGCCGGCGCCCTGCTCGATGCAATCCCGGAGTCGATTGTGATCGGCCTCTCGCTGCTCGACGGCGGGAAGATTGGTGTCGGACTTGTCGTCGGCTTCTTCCTGGCGAATGTGCCGCAGGGGCTTTCGAGCGCGGCAGGCATGAAACAGGCTGGCCGATCCGCCAAATACATCTTTTCCGTATGGGGTGGGATTGCCTTGATGAGCGGTGCGGCAGCCGCGCTGGGCAACTTTGCCTCGGGCGGACTTGAGCCGAAAATGGTTGCGATCATCCTGGCATTCGCAGCGGGTGCCGTTCTAGCAATGCTTACCGAGGCCATGATCCCCGAAGCGATCGAGAAAGCGCAAGCATTTATCGGATCGATTGCCGTGATTGGATTTCTCGCGGCCTTTCTGCTGATAAAAGAAACCGCGTAAAAATCTGGAAAACGCCACCACCGGGCGATCGTCCGTGGCCCACGCCTCAAGTTCCGGATTGTGCGGCGCTTCCGCCCTGACAGTGGAGCAACGGTCAAATCCGGGTATCCGCCCTCAGCGGCCCTGAGGCGGCGGGCCCCTAAGATGAACTTGCGCCCAAAACGGTCCAATCTTGTTGTAATAGCCTTACGTTCGGCGATTTGCCCGATCTCAATGGTCTCCTGGCAACACTTTAAGGCATCTCGACGACGCCGTGGCGCTGACGGACACTGATCGGCATCGGTACAGGCGACGCAGACGATCTCACCTCCTCTCCAAGCGTGGACTACCATTCGGCGACAAAAATTCAGCCAACGATAAGTCAGGAGGGCCAGCCGAGACCAAGGTTTCGTCGTCGCGGTTCGAGTTCCGCGAGGTCTGGGTTCATCGACAGTGCAAGCAGCTAGTGCAGTTCCAACGCGTCGCGCGGGGCCGTCGGAATCATTGCGATCTTGCTCGTGACAGCAAAGTGCACGATCAAGCCGGTCGCGTCGGAGGTTGGCGATGACGACGCGAACGATGACTTTCATCCTGCACCTGGTTTAGGGCGCTGATCGATGGCTCAAACGCGGCTTATCCTTCTCGGGGCGGGCCATGCACACCTGCTGCTTACCGAGCAACTCGAAGTGCTGCGTGATGCGGGAATCGACCCGCTGCTCATCGCACCAAAATCGTTCGATTATTCGGGCCTGACGACCGGTGTGCTTTCCGGAGCTCTGCCGCCGGGCGCTAACCGGATCGATGTCGAGGCGCTGGCGAAACGGCGGGGGCTTACTTTCGTCGAGGGCTTCGCGACTGCGATCGATCGCACAGCTCGCGCTATAACACTGTCTGATGGCCAAAAGTTCAGCTTTGACCTGCTTTCGCTCAACATTGGCGGCACGGTTGCGGAGCCCTGCCCAGGGAATGATGCCTGGCCGGTCAAGCCGCTCGCCGGACTGACCGCGCTGCGCGCGCATATCGAATCCAAGCCCAGCTTCCCGCGCCTGGTCATTGTCGGTGCCGGGCTGAGCGGCACCGAGGTAGCGGCCGCTCTCGCCGGCCTGGCGACGCGCATGGGAGTCAAACCGCGCATCACGCTTGCCGGCTACCCGGCAGGCACGGGGCGCGGCTGGCGGTCTCTATATGCCAGCCTCGAACGGCGCGGTGTGGCGCTGCATCCGCGATGGGGGCCGGATGCGGCACCGCCCGAGCACGATCTGATGATCGCGGCGACCGGGCTCGGCGCGGCCGCGCTAGTGCGAGAGGCAGGCCTTGAAACGAGGCGCGGCGCAGGCGTGGCGGTTGCCGCGACGCTTCAATCCGTAGTCGATCCGGCGGTGTTCGCGGCCGGGGATTGCGCGGATTTTCTTCCGCGCCCACTGCCGTGTCAAGGCGTCTTCGGGGTTCGACAGGCGCCGGTGCTCGTAAGGAACCTGATAGCCACCGCCCGCGGAGAGCCGCTCGAACCCTATCGTCCGCAACACCGCTGGCTTGCCATCATGGATCTCGGCGACGAAACCGGCTTCGCGACATGGGGCAGGTTTGCCTGGCGGTCGCGGGCGATGCTCCGATGGAAACGGCATCTGGATTTGGCGTTCATGAACCGCTTCCAGTAACCTGCCTCAGGCTTAGCGGGCAGCGTCGCCCCACACTTCCTTAACGCGCGCATCGCGACCGCAGGAAAGGCGGTAGAAGCGGTATTTGATCGGGTTTTTCTTGTAATAATCCTGGTGATAACCCTCGGCGGAATAGAAGCGGCCGCGCGGCAGGATGTCGGTGGCTATCGGCTTCCCCAGCACCTTCGCGGCTTCGGCCTTGGCGGACTCGGCTGCCTTGCGCTCGGCCGGGCCAGCGACAAAGATCGCGGGACGATACTGGTCGCCGCGGTCGCAGAACTGCCCGCCGCCGTCGGTCGGATCGGACGTCCGCAGCGCGTGCCTGACCAGCGCCGCGTAAGTGACCCGCGATGGATCATAGACGACGCGGAGCGCTTCGATATGGCCGGAATTGCCCGCCGACACCTGTTCGTAGGTTGGATTGGCGGTCCTGCCGCCGATATAGCCCGAGGTCGTCGCCAGTACGCCCGGCACTTTGTCGAAATCGGATTCGGTGCACCAGAAACAGCCGGTAGCCACCACGGCGACGGCGCGTTGACTCGTTTGCGCGGGCGCTTCGTCGGGCGCCGCCGCCGAGCAGGCCGCTACGGCCGTCAGCGTCATTGCCATCCATACCGCGCGCGTCATGCTTGCTTCCCCGGCAGGAACTTCATGGCCACACCGTTCATGCACCAGCGCTGGCCGGTCGGCGTCGGGCCATCGTCGAAGACATGGCCGAGATGTCCGCCGCAGCGGCGGCAATGAACCTCGGTACGGGCGCCGAAAAGTCCCGGATCGGGCTTGGTGCGGACCGCATTCTTGATCGGTGCGGTGAAGCTCGGCCAGCCGGTACCACTTTCGAACTTGGTCTTCGAGGAATAGACCGGAAGCGCGCAGCCGGCGCAGACATAGGTGCCGCGGCGCTTCTCGTCGTTGAGCGGGCTCGATCCGGCGCGTTCGGTTCCCTCCTGTCGCAGCACCTTGAATTGCGCCGGTGTCAGGATCGCGCGCCACTTATCCGGCGTCTTCACGATTTCGAAAGTCTCGGGGGAGGCCGCGGCCGCTTGCCGAGAGCAACCGCCGAGCGCCAAGCCGCCGATCGCGGCGGAAGCGCTGGCGAGAAATGTCCGCTTGGTCACAATCATCTCTGAAAACCCTTATCGTTCTGGGACGTTCCATTTCGTTATGGGGCCGTTTGAGGTTACATTCTCAGCCTGGGAGATGGATTTGACTGAGGCCGGTGGAGATACTGGAGAGGAGTCCTGGGGCGATCTGCTCGCTGCCGCGCAATGCGGCGATGGCAACGCCTATCGCCGCCTCCTGACCGCAGCCACGCCGTTCATTCGCGCGCTCGCGCGGCGCCGCGTCCATGCCGATGACGTTGTCGAGGATGTGGTGCAGGAAGTCTTGCTGACCGTTCACCGCGTTCGCCACACCTACGAGCCCGGCCGCCCTGTCGAGCCTTGGCTCGCAGCCATCACCTCCCGCCGGTCGATCGACGCGTTGCGCCGATCCTCGCGGGTCGGCGCGCGCGAGTTACACAATCCAGTGGCCTATGAAACCTTCGCCGCCCCCGCAGCGAACAATATCGAAGCAAGCGAGTCCGCGAAAACGCTCGCGCGGCTCATGGAAGAATTGCCGCCGCGGCAGAAGGAGGCACTGGAATTGACGAAGCTCAGGGAAATGTCGCTCGCCGAAGCCTCGGCCGCGTCGGGCCAATCGGTGTCTTCGCTCAAAGTCAACGTCCATCGCGCAATCAAGCGGCTGCGAGTCGAAGCCGGGAAGGATCAGTTGGAATGATCGACCGGAAAACCGACGCATTGATCAACGATCTCAGCGCCGACGCGGCGCCGGTGAAGCGATTGGCTACACCGCTGATGCGAGCGTTCGCGACGCTGGCGGGCCTGGCCCTGTTCGGTCTCGTCGCGATCCTTCTGCTCCCCCATGCCGATCCGCTCGCGATGCGCGGGGCGGGCGGCGAAATGCAGGCCGGGATCGAACTCGTCGCTGCGCTGCTGACCGGCACGCTCGCCGTCATCGCCGCCTTTCACGTCGCGATACCGGGCCGGTCGCGCGGCTGGCTCGCTGTGCCGCTCCCAGCACTCGCCCTTTGGCTCGGACTGAGCGGCCTGGGATGCTGGCGGGATATTGTGCGGAGCGGGACGTCCGGCTGGGAGCTGGGGCATAGCATGGATTGTCTGGTCTTTATCGTAACTGCGAGTCTGGTGCTGGGCGTGCCCCTCGCCTGGCGGCTGTCGCGCGCGGCACCGATCGATCCGCTGCCTGTGGCGGCGCTGGGCGGACTCGGCATCGCGGCGCTGTCCGCCTTTCTGCTGCAGTTCTTCCATCCGTTTGCGGTCACGTTTCTCGATCTCGCCGTCCATGTCGTCGCGGTGTTGATCGTGATGGCTCTGGCCAGCCTGCTCCGTCGTCCGATGCTTCGGCCCGCGTAACCTTTGGCGTTATCCGGCGAACCGGGTGTGGAGGTAAGGCCTATGACTCGACTTCGACTGATCGTGACGCTGTCTCTCGCCGCGCTTGCGGCCTGCTCGCCTGCCGATGCCGCTGACGCCGACCATCCCGTGGTTGTCGAGCTGTTCCAGAGCCAGGGCTGTTCGTCCTGCCCGCCGGCCAACGCCAATCTGAACGCGATCGCGGGCCGCCCCGATGTGCTCGCGCTGAGCTTCTCCGTAACCTATTGGGATCGGCTCGGCTGGAAAGATACGTTCGCGCACCCGCGCTTCACTCAACGCCAGTGGGATTATGCGAAAGCCGGCGGCCGTGGCAATGTCTCGACACCGCAGATGATCGTAAACGGGCGGGGCGTGCTGATCGGCCACCGTCCGGATGAGGTCGCGGCATTCATTCGGCGCTTTGATCGCGGCACATCTGGGCCCACCGTCGCTTACGGCAATGGCCGGATAAGGGTTGGCGCGATGAAGGCGGCCAAGCCTGCGACAGTGTGGCTCGTGCGCTACGATTCGAGGACACACAACGTCCCCATCCGCGCCGGTGAGAATGGCGGACGCACCCTCCCGCACAAAAATATCGTGCGCGCGCTCGATCGCCTCGGCCGCTGGACGGGTGCGCCCGCGTCCTTCGCGCTCCCCGCATCGCCCGACCCGGCATGGCGCGGCGCGGTGATCGTCCAACAGGGAAGTGGCGGCCCGATCATCGCCGCAAGAAGGATATGAAAATGACCGATACAGGCGCACTCAAGCCCGCATCGCTGCTGCTGTTGCGGATCGGCACCGGGCTCTTGCTGATGTTATGGGGTGGGCTGCGTCTGATGTCGCCCGACGCAGGACCTGGGCTGGCCGAGAAATATTATTCCGGTTTCATGGGAATGCAGGCGATCCAGATCGCGTTCGGCGCGGCCGAGGTGCTGACCGGCTTGCTGGTGGTGATCGGTCTTTTTCGCCGCATCGCCTATCCTCTGCAGGCGCTCGTGCTGGTGCCGGGCGCAATCGTGCTGTGGCGATATCTTCTCGATCCGATGGGTCTCTATCTGCTCGACCGCGAGACCAGTCAGATCCTCTTCTTTCCATCCATCACTCTCGCTGCGGCGAGCCTGGTGCTGATCGCGTTTCGTGACGCGGATCGCTGGTCGCTCGATGCGCTGATGGCACGGCGCCGCGATACCGCCGCGCGATGAAGGGATTGACCGGCCGGATTGGCCTTCTGCTCCTCATCGGCGGGGGCATCGCCGCCTTCTTCCTGCTCGATCTGGGGCGTTTCCTGACGCTGGACTATGTCAAGGATCAGCAGGCGGCGTTCGCCGATCTGCTTGCGCGTGAACCGGCGCTGGTAATCGGAGGATTTTTCCTCGCCTATGTCGCGGTGACGGCGCTGTCGTTGCCGGGAGCCGCGATCATGACGCTCGCGGCAGGCGCGATCTTCGGGTTGTGGCTCGGCACGCTGGTGGTCTCCTTCGCCTCGGCGATCGGCGCCGCGCTCGCCTTCCTGTCCGCGCGCTATGTGCTGCGCGACTGGGTGAAAGGCCGTTTCCCGAAGGCGGCAGGCGCGGTGGATCGCGGTGTAGAGCGGGACGGCAATTTCTATCTGCTCACACTGAGGTTGATCCCCGTTTTCCCATTCTTCCTGGTCAACCTCGCGATGGGGCTGACGGCGATGCGCCTGCTTCCCTATTTTCTCGTCAGCCAGATCGGGATGCTGCCCGGCACCATCGTCTATGTGAACGCCGGGACACAGCTCGCGGCAATCGAATCCACGCGCGATATTCTCTCGCCTGCCTTGATCGGATCGTTCGTTCTGCTCGGAATATTTCCGTTGATCGCGAAATGGGCGATCGACTGGTGGAAGCGGCGCCAGGTCTATCGAGGCTGGAAACGGCCGAAGCGGTTCGACCGCAACCTGATCGTCATCGGCGCCGGCGCGGGCGGGCTCGTCACCAGCCTGATCGGCGCCACGGTTCGCGCGAAAGTGACGTTGATCGAACAGGCGAAGATGGGCGGCGACTGTCTCAACACGGGTTGCGTCCCGTCCAAGACGCTGATCCGCGCCGCCCGCCTCGCGCACGAGATGCGCACGGCCGATCGCTATGGCCTGACTCCCGCCAACCCTCCGGTGCCGTTCGAAAGAGTTATGGCGCGGGTGCGCGAAGCGATCCGCATCATCGAGCCCGCCGACAGCGCCGAACGCTATACCGGGCTCGGCGTCGATGTGCGGCAGGGCCATGCAACGATCGTCGATCCCTGGACTGTGGCGATCGACGGCGAGAAGCGCCTTACGACCCGCTCGATCGTCATCGCCGCGGGCGGCGAGCCGGTGGTGCCCGACATCCCCGGTCTCGAGGAAAGCGGCTATCTGACGAGCGATACGCTCTGGGACGCGCTAGGCGAGCGCGCAAGCGTGCCCGAAAGGATCGTCGTGATCGGTGGCGGGCCGATCGGATGCGAATTGTCGCAGGCCTTCGCACGGCTCGGCAGCCAGGTCGTGCAGGTGGAAGGCGGTGATCGTATCATGGCGCGCGAGGACGCGGAGGTGTCCGCCTTCGTCGCCGATGCTCTCCGCGCCGACGGTGTCGACCTGCGGCTCGGTAGCAAGGCCGCACGCGTCGATGGCAAGACGCTGGTGCTGAGCGACGGGTCATCCGTCCCCTTCGACGAATTGATTGTCGCTGTCGGCCGCCATGCACGGCTCGGCGGCTACGGGCTCGAAGCGCTCGGCATTGAGACCGACAAGACGGTCGTGCTCGACGATTTCCTGCGCACCCGCTTTCCCAACATCTTTGCGGTCGGCGACGTCGCCGGACCGTATCAATTCACTCATTTCGCCGCGCACCAAGCATGGTTCGCGGCGGTCAACGCTCTCTTCGGCCGGTTCCGCAAGTTCCGGGCAGACTATTCGGTGCTGCCCTGGGTAACCTTTACCGACCCGGAGGTGGCGCATGTCGGCCACAACGAGGCGAGCGCAAAGGAGGCTGGCCTAGCTTGCGAGGTTGTCCGTTACGAGGTTGACCATCTCGATCGCGCCGTGGCGGAAGGCGCGAACGCCGGGTTCGTCAAACTGCTTGTCCAGCCCGGCAAGGACCGCATCCTGGGCGCCACCATAGTCGCGCACAATGCCGGCGAGACAATCGCCGAGCTGGTGTTGGCGATGAAGCACGGCATCGGCCTCAACAAGCTGCTCGGCACGATCAAGGCCTATCCGACGATGGCCGAGGCGAACAAATATGCCGCCGGCGAATGGAAGAAGGCGCACAAGCCCGAGCGGCTGCTGAATCTCTCCGAACGCTACCATCGCTGGATGCGCGGATGATCCTCTCGATGCTCCTCGCCGCACAGGTGCCGGTCGGCCAGTTTCGGGCGGAGGGGCCGCCGCCGTCTCCGTGGCGCGTCGTTCGGATCGACAAGAAGACACCGCCCACCCGCTATCGCGTCGCCAGGATCGACGGCGTTACCGCGATCGAGGGCGTCGCCGACAAGAGCATGGCGCTGCTGGCGCGTCCGGTGACGGTAGATCTCGATGCCACGCCGGTCTTGTGCTGGCGGTGGCGGGTCGATGCGCCCGTTGCAGCGGCGGACATGCGCCGCAAGAGCGGCGACGATTACGCCGCGCGCGTCTATGTCGCGTTCGATATTCCCAACGCCTCGCTGACCGCGGGCACGCGATTCAAACTCGGCATCGCGCGGAAATTGTTCGGCGCGGCGGTTCCGGATGCGGCGATCAACTATGTCTGGGACAATAGCAATCCAGTCGGGACCAGGATGAAGAGCGCCTATACCGACCGCGCCCAGCTCGTCGTCGCCGAGACCGGAACGGGTCGAACCGGCCGCTGGGTGACCGAGCGCGCCGATGTCGCCGCCGACTTTGCCCGCGCGTTCGGCAATGTTCCAGGCAAGCCAACCCAGATCGCGGTCGCGGTCGACACCGACAATACACGCTCGCTCGCGCGCGGTGCCTTCGCGGATCTGCATTTCGTGGCGCGGGACAAGCCGTGCGCCTTTTGAGAGCGGGATTTCTATGATGAGTTCTCGGGCAATCGTGCGTGCCGGAATTTCCGCGGCGGCATTCGCGGTGGCCGCGCCCGCGCTGGCTCAGCAGGCGGGTATACAGGTGGCGGTGGTCCACGCCGAAAATGGCGTACCGGTCGCCGATGCCGAAGTAACGATCGAGAATCGCGAACTCGCGATCCTGCGCCGAGAGCGTACCGATGCGCGCGGACAGGTGCGGCTTGAGGCCCTGCCGACCGGCGGCGCGTATATCGTCGTCTTTGGCGGATCGGACGGGTTCGCGCGGACGCAATCCGCGCCTATCCGATTGCGGTCGAACTTCACCAGTTCGGTCACGCTCCGGCTCACGCCTGCCGACGACGCTGCGATCGTCGTCACCGGCCGTCGGGCGGTTACGGGCATCAATACCGTCAACGCTGAAATCTCGGGTTCGCTCAGCGAGCGCGAATTGCGCGATTTGCCGATCGAGGGGCGCGACGTCATCGGTGCGTTGGTGCGGCTGCCCAACGTGGTGCCCTCGACCGGCTTCTTCCCGGAAGCGCCGGTGATTTCCATCAACGGCTCCAACGCACTCAACACCAATTATCTGATCGACGGTCTCGACAATAACGAGAACTTCCTCGGCGGACCGAAATTTCCTGTGCCGCTGGGGTTCACGCGCGAGGTCACCGTCATCGCCAACAGCTATTCGGTGATTTACGGCCGGACTCCGAACGGCCTGGTCAACTTCACGACGCCCTCGGGGTCCAACGACTGGCGCGGCGAGGCTTATGCGCTGGTCCGCCCCGGCCGCCCATTTGACGCAAGATCGGCCTTTCCGCGCCGCGACTTGAGCGGCAATCCGGTCGGCGAGAGCTTCGAACGGTATCAGGCCGGCGGCGCGCTCGGCGGGCCGATCATCAGCGATCGGACCTTCTTCTACGCGAACCTGGAATATACGCGCGACCACAACGTCCAGATCGTCGACGCGCCCGCGCTCGGAGTGGTCGAAAACGTCACCGGCAACAATCAATTCCTGCTCGGCTCGCTGCGCCTCGACCATCGTCTGTCGGATGACTGGACGGCGACGCTGCGCACGAACATCGGCCGCGTCACAATCGACCGGCCGGGCGGCGCGCTGGGAGGCGGAAACGTCACGTTTCCATCCGCCGGGTCCGACCAGGATCGATTCTCGACGATTGTTGCCGGTTCGCTGAGCTATGCGGGCGACGCCTGGAGCTATGACGGCAGCCTCCAGTATAGCCGCTTCCGCTGGGATTACGGTGAGGCGCGCGGCGGTTCGGGTCCGCAGGTTGCTATCCGCGACGAAAGTGGGCTGACGGTCGGGGTGCTCGGCCATCCGGGCTTCGTGTTCGACGATCTTGAGCAAAGCTGGCAGACGGTCCACCGCCTCCAGCGGCGGATCGGCGATCATCGCATCAGTGTCGGTACGGACCTCCTCCATTCGCAGTTCGCGCTGGCCGGTGGCGGCAATCCCGACGGCAATTTCATCGTCGCGCTCACGCCCGATCAGGTGGCGGCAGTGCGCGGCCTCGGGCGCGGCCTCGATCTTTCCGCCGGGGATGTTCTTGGACTCGACCCGCGCATCATCGACTATTCCGTCGAGCTGCGTCCCAACACCTTCGGCACCGATCAGAATCAGCTAGCCTTCTATGTCGAGGACGAATGGCAGCTTTCGCCCAAGCTGACGGCGACGCTGGGGCTGCGGTGGGACTATGACTCGCTTACCGCCAAGGGCGGCGGCGGCGGTGACTACGATAATTTTGCCCCGAGGCTCGCGGTCAATTATCGTCCCGATGCGCGCTCGTCGATCCGCTTCGGCGCGGGCGTATTCCACGGCAAGCTGATCTATGCGGTGATCTCCGACGCGCTCCAGCGCAACACGACATCGGCGGCGCTGCTCGGCCAGCTCAATCGGCTTCAATCGCTTGGGATCATCCGCGCCGGGGTGCCGCTGGCGCCGCTCACGTTCGATGGCAATCTCGCCGTCTCCGTGCCATGCGATACCGCGAGCGCATGTCCTGGACCCGATGCGGTTCAGGGGCTGCGCGACACCGCCACGATCAACGAGGTCCGGATACTCAATCCCGAAGGCTACGACAGCCCGTACAGCCTGCAACTCAGCGCGGGCTATCAATATCAGCTGACCGATGCGATCACCCTTGGCGTCGATGCGATCTACAGCCGGTCGCGCAATCTCGCGCGGCTGCGCGATCTCAACGCGCCCGCGCCCTTCACGCCGAATATGGCTGCGCTGACCGAGGCGAATATCGCCTTGCTCCGCTCGCAGCCGGACAACGCGTCGCGCTTGGCGCTCGCGCAATCGCTCGGCCTGGTGCGCAGCCAAGCCGAAGCCGATGCCACCCGGCCCGTCACGCTTTCACCCGGCGGAGCGCGGCAGATCACCGTATCCGAAACCGAGGGCAAGGCGCTCTATCGCGCGCTCAATTTCCGCGCGGAGAAGGCGCGAGGGCAGGACGATTACGCGTTCAACCTCGTTTACACCCTGTCGAAGCTGACCAACGACACCGACGACATCAATTTCCGCGCGTCGGACGCGAACAATTTCGGCGCCGACCGTGGACCTTCCGCCAACGATCGCCGTCACGTCATTTCCGCCGTGGGCTATCTTTATCCCTTTGACGGCTTCATCTTCACCGTCGCGGGGCTGTTCCAGTCGGGCCAGCCCGTCAATTTCGTGCCGGACGCACGCATCTTCGGCACGCAGGATCTGAACGGCGACGGCCAATCGTTCGGCGAGAATTTCGTGGGTAATTCGGATCGCTATCCGGGCGCGACGCGCAATTCGGGGCGGCTGCCGTGGTCGGCGACGGTCGACCTCGGCATACGCTACGCCGTGCCGGTTGCGTTTGGCCGGTTTGAGCTTTCCGCCGATGTCTTCAATGTGTTCAACGCAAACAACGAATCGGGCTTTGCGAACGCGGCGACGACGTCCAACCAGGTGCAGTTCGGCGGAGGAGCGCCGTTCGTCCAGCGCAACGCCGGCCCGCCCCGGCAACTCCAGTTTGGCGCGGCGTTTAAATTCTGAGTTCGGAGGCATCTTTGGCGATATTGCAGCAGGCGCAGGGGCTGATCGGCATCGCGTTGCTGCTTATGCTCGTCTGGGGCCTGTCGGAGAACCGGAGTGCCCGCCCCTCGTGGCGCTGGATTGGCGCTGCCTTGCTGCTCCAGTTCGGGCTCGCCATCCTCCTTGTGCGCGTTCCGTTCGTGTGGAGCGTGGTGACACTTGCCAATCATGCCGTCCGCGCGATCGAAAAAGCGACTTTGGTCGGTTCCAGCTACATGTTCGGTTATGTCGGCGGCGCGCCGCTGCCGTTCGCGCTCGGCCCGGGCCAGTCCGCTCCGGTTATCATCGCCTTCCAGATCCTGCCGCTGGTGATCGTCTTCTCGGCGCTTTCCGCGCTGCTGTGGCACTGGGGCATCCTCGCCCGGATCGTGCGCGGGCTGTCCTGGCTTCTCCAGCGCAGCCTCGGCGTCAGCGGCGTCGTGGGGCTGAGCGCCGGTTCCAACCTGTTTCTGGGCGTGGTCGAGAGCCCGCTGGTCGTGCGGGCCTATTTCGAGCGGATGGGCCGGAGCGAGCTGTTCGCGATCATGGTGCTGGCGATGTCGACCATCTCCGGAGCGGTTCTGGTCCTCTACGCATCAACCCTGTCGCGAACCGTGCCGGACGCCACCGGCCACATGATCGCCGCCTCGATCATCTCGCTTCCCGCCGCCTTGCTAATCGCGCGGCTGATGGTCCCAGGCGACGACAAGACCGCTGACGACGAATCGGAGCCGGCGCTGAAATATGACGGCAGCATGGACGCGATCGTCCGCGGCACGATGGACGGCGTCCAGCTGTTCCTCGCGGTAATCGGGGTGATCATCGTCATGTTCGCGTTGATCGCGCTGGCCGATCAGATGCTTGCCGGCCTGCCGCTGGTCGATGGGGCGCCGGTCACCGTGCGCCGGACGCTCGGCTGGGTGTTCTCGCCCATGATGTGGACACTGGGCGTCCCCTGGGACCAGGCACCGCAGGCCGGTGCGCTGATGGGCACAAAGGCAATACTCAACGAATATGTCGCTTTTCTGGAACTGGCGGCGCTGCCGCCCGACACATTCGATCCGCGCAGCCAGCTGATCGTAATCTATGCGCTGTGCGGCTTCGCCAACCTCGCCAGCATCGGCTTGCTCGTCTCCACCATCGGCACGCTGGCGCCGTCGCGGCGGGCGGAGGTCGCGGCGCTGGGCGTGAAAAGCTGGATCGCGGGTAATTGCGCTTCGGCGATGACGGGCGCGGTCATCGGCGTTGTCACGTTCGTCTGAAGGAAGCGCATGTTCGACGCCAAACTCCGCCCGCTGATCGACCCGCCGCTGAACGCCGCGGGGCGCGCCATCGCGGCATTGGGCATCGGCGCGAATGCGTTGACGCTGGTCGGCCTCGGCATCGGGCTTTGCGGTGCGGTGGCCATCGGCCTCGGCGCTTTCGGTTGGGGCCTGGTCCTCATTCTGCTCAACCGCCTGTTCGACGGCCTCGACGGCGCGGTCGCTCGCGCGGCCGGGCCGACCCACCTCGGCGGCTATCTCGACATCGTCGCCGACTTCGCTTTCTACGTTTCCGTGCCCGTCGGGTTCGGCTTCGCGGCAGCCGAAAACCTCCCTTATGCGATGGTGCTGGTCGCGACCTTCGTCCTGACCGGCGTCAGTTTTCTCGCCTTCGCCGTGGTCGCGGCCAAGCGCGGCGACGAGACGGTGGCGCATGGCCGTAAGGCGCTTTTCTATTCGACCGGAATTGCCGAAGGTACGGAAACGATCGTTGCCTTCGTCGCCATGTGCATCGTGCCATCGGCGTTCCCCGCGATCGCAACCGGCTTTGCGATCCTGTGCATTGTGACCGTTTTCCAGCGCAGCCTGCTGGCAGCGATCAGCTTTCGATGAAGTCCGACGGGCCCGCCCTATCGAGTGGTGGATTCCAAAAAGGCAAGCGCGGCGCGCCAGTTTTCTTCCGCGCCACGAGGATTGCGGGCGGAGATCAGCGTCGACGAGCCATGCGCGCCGCCGGATGTGGGTATGAATTGCGTCTTTCGGGGCGAGGCGACGGCATCGAAGATAGCTCTCGCTGCCGCGATTTCTTCGGAATCCTCAGCCGACGTGACGAACACCGGAACAGTCACCTTCGCCGCGGCGCGCCCGACAATGTCTTCGCCGTCGAAATACTCACCCGGCGAAAAAGCCATGAGTCCCGCCACCTTGGCGTCGCTTTCGGCCGCGACAAGGAACAACAGGGATGCGGAGTAACTGCTGCCCCAGAGAACGACAGGGAGTTGTTTGTCTTCGGCCCACGCCAGTGCCGCCGCCAGATCGCGCTTGGAATCGACGTATCCGGCACTTCGGCCGAGTTCGGCTACCGTCCGGTTGCGGCCGCCGAACATATTGCCGCCGGATCGCTGATCGATCGCCAGCGCACTGTATCCGGCATCGACCAGCCGCGGCGCGATCGTGGCATATTCACTCTTGTTCGAACTGGCCTGATGAAACAGCAGGATGAGCGCCTTGGCGTCCTGTGCCGGATAGTAATTGCCGAAGACCTTGACGCCATCGTCCGCCTGAAGCGTTACCGGTTGGACCGTTTCGGCGAATGGGGTCGCGGCGCTACCAGTCCGCGGCACAGGCTCGGCGCGATCGGCAGGCGCGGCGTCGCACGCCGAAGGAGCGAAGCCGATTATCAAGACCGGCAGGAACCGCATACGCATCGTGATCTCCAGCAGCGCTATCCAGCCCTGTTCGACACCGAAGCACCAAAGGTTACCTTTGGGATAGCAACCCTGCCGGCTCCGCCGGCGATTCCGTTCGTCTCTGAACGCGTGAACAAACCCAACGTCAAAAGTGGAGACAGGCATGGCATTCAACGACCTTCGGGCGATCTTCCTCAACTGCACGCTGAAGCGTTCGCCGGAACTCTCTCACACTGATCGCCTGATCAATGTCTCCCGCGCGATCATGAGCGCGCAGGGCGTTTCTTGCGAGATTGTCCGGGCGGCCGATCACGACATTCCTCCCGGTGTCTATCCGGATATGCGGGAGCATGGCTGGGATACCGACGGCTGGCCCGATCTGCAACGCAGGGTGATGGCCGCCGACATCCTGGTCATCGCGACACCGATCTGGCTGGGCGACAAATCCTCCGTCTGCACACGGGTCGTCGAGCGGCTCTACGGTTATTCGGCCGAGCTGAACGACAAAGGTCAATATCTCTACTACGGGAAGACGGGTGGCTGCCTCGTCACCGGCAACGAGGACGGCATCAAGCATTGCGCGATGAACATCCTCTACTCGCTCCAGCATCTGGGCTATCTCATCCCACCCCAGGCAGACGCAGGCTGGATCGGAGAGGCTGGGCCAGGCGCGTCCTACGGCGATGACGGCGCCGGCCTCGACAATGATTTTACGCAGCGGAACACGACGTTCATGAGCTGGAACCTTATGCATGCCGCCCGGATCCTGCGCGACCTGGGTGGCTTTCCTGCGCACGGCAACCAGCGTTCGGCGTGGGATGACGGCGAGCGGTTCGGTCATCCATTTGCCGGTGTCGATCCTGCATCGATCCCGGAACGCTACGGGGAGCAGGCGGATGTCGGGTGAAGGTCCGGCAGCGCGGGAACGCCAAGGCAACCCATGGCGCTTTGTTGTCAATGATTTAGCTCGTTCGCCCGTGGTCGCAGTAGTTCGTGAAATCCAGTATCTGGCGGTGCTGTCAGTCTCATCGCAACTCGTCTCCGATTGACGGAGTTCGCCTCTTCCCAGCTTGAGCTTACGCCATAAGATTCTGCCACTCCGCCAGTGCGGCCGAGCGGCGTAACTTGTAGGTCTGGCGATCGACGAGGTGGCGTTCGAGATTGAAGTGCTTGTGGAGGTTGGCATGGACCGAGGCGAACTTCTGTAAGCTTCGCATCTGTCGAAACCGAATCATCGCTCGCTCTCGTCGCCTGAAGGGCGAGTGGCTGTTCTCGACCCGGTTGTTGGCCCAGCGGCCGATCTCCTGCTTCTCGGGGTTGCCGAGCTCATTCATCGCCACCTTGTACGAGCGCAGCCCGTCGGTCGTGATAGCCTCGGGCGAGCCGTGGCGTTTGAGTGTTTTCTTCATGAACGCCAAGGCCGCAGCCTTGTCGCGGGTCTTGGTAACGTAGCTTTCCAGCACTTCGCCTTCCTGGTCGACCGCGCGCCACAGGTAGTGCATCTCGCCGTTGATCTTCACATAGACCTCGTCGAGATGCCACTTCCATTGTCGGAAGCCCTTCATCCGACTGACCCGCTGGCGCCGCACGTCGGCTGCAAACATCGGACCGAACCTGTTCCACCACTGGCGCACCGTCTCGTGGCAGATGTCGATCCCACGCTCGAACAGTAGGTCTTCGACGTTACGCAGACTCAATGGGAAGCGGACGTACATCATCACCACAAGGCGGATGACCTCTGGGGATGAGTTGAAGTAGCGGAACGGGCTTGTCGGCTTCTTGGGGCGAGGCATCAGCGCGCCCTACCTCATCGCCTCATTTAGCTAGCGGTGCATTTGCTCTGACAGCACCGATGAGACCGATCTACAAGATGACACCATTAACAGCATCTTTTTCGATCGCGTCATCCCTCGAAAGTGCGATCGCATCCGATTAAACTGCGAAGATTTTAGCGCCAAGCTATCAAATGTCGGCTTCGGGTCGAACGCAGACATTCGAGCTAATCTGAACGAACGTCCGCTTTCGGTCACGGCCCCAACTGGTCTGAATGACCGATTTGGGGCGCTGAGCCGACGTTCAACCCACCGATCGGAGATGATCGAGGACTCGGATTGCCCCTTCGACCGGCACAAACAGCCGGGTCTGGTAGCGGATAATTTCGGTGAAGCAGCCTTGAGCCTTGTACCAGTCGAGGCGGGCGGCGCTCCATCCGGTAAGCTCAAGTCGCTGCCCCCCGTTCACGAGGCTCCGTTTGAGCGTCAGCTGTTCCCTTCCTGCGATCTCGAGCGGACGGCCAGTCGCCAAGACCGACGCCACCAGTTCATCGGCCGAAATAGCAGGGCCCTGATCCATTCCGAGAGCCCGGCAAAGCTCGGACAGGCAGTGGATCGGAACTTCGCGGCCGAGAAGCGAACGGCCATCGCTCGCGCAAATCCGACTGATGCGCACATGGTCGGCTGGCAGCTTGTCCCAGACCGGCAGCAGCAGGCCGGTCGCGAGATGGAGCCGCTCATACTTGAGGTTCGACGCCGCCTCGTCGACCTCCGACTGCCACAGGCGCCGGAATTCCTTCTCGTCGACAGGCTCCCAGCTGCTCTCGTCCAGCTGGTCGGCGGTGAGATATCCCCTCTTGAGCGGACGATGCAGTTCGAACCGCGCGATCCGCGCACCCTCGTCGGTCATCATGCAGCGCGCGGGGACGAGAAGTCCGACGCGGCCCGAGCGGCCATTGCGCAGCGGGCGGTGTTGTGGATCGTCGATCCCGTGGTGTTCGTTCAGCCTCGCCAACGTCAGAGGCTTCAGCGCTCGGGCAATCTCCAGCTCGAGCAAGTGCGTCGTCGCGCCCGACAGCGCATCGGCACGAAGCAGAGTGTCCGACAGGACCTCGAAGCTTTCGGCGGTGATGGTTTCGACGCCGAGATCGAGCGTGCCGGCCTGCCGTGCGGCATCGACCCGCGCTTCGACGAGGGCGAGGAACTCGTCGAAGATCGCGTTCTGCAAAGCGATCGGGAGCGCGAGGATGCGATTGAGCCAGCGCTGGATCGTCGGCAGATCGTCGACCATGCCGCCGTCGGGCCCTTCGATCCGGAGCCCGGTCAGCTCCTGGAACCTGGCCAGTCCCACCGCCTCGAGTTTGTCGGTGAACAGCAGCCCGAACCAGCGATTGAGCGCCTCCTTGGCGTAAACGCTTTCCAGGTTATCGGCCGGATCGAAAAGATTCTGCCCGCCCGTCTGGCGCTGCCCGCGGGTGAGCGCGCCGAGGCTGTCGAGGCGCCGGGCGATCGTCGAGATGAAGCGGCGTTCGCCGCGTACATCGGTGGTAACCGGACGGAACAGCGGCGCCGAGGCCTGGTTGGTGCGATTCGTGCGCCCCAGCCCCTGGATCGCTGCATCGGCGCGCCAGCCCGGCTCGAGCAGGAAGTGCACGCGGCGGGCTTGGTTCCGGACAGAGAGATCGGCATGATAGCTGCGGCCCGTGCCGCCGGCGTCGGAGAAGACCAGGATGCGCTTGGCGCCGTCCATGAACGCCTGCGTCTCGGCGACATTGGCGCGCGGGCTGCGTGCCTGGAGCTTCTGCCGCCCGTCCGGCCCGACGATCAGTCGCCGCCTGCGTCCGGTCACCTCGGCGACCTGATCGACCCCGAACCGCTCGATGATCGCATCGAGTGCGGTGGCGATCGGCGGAAGCGCGCAGAGCTGCTCAATCATTCGCTCGCGCGCGGCGAGCGCCGAGCGGCACAGCACCGGGCGGCCTTCCTCGTCGACCATCGGCTCGGAACGCGCATTGCCGTTCTCGTCCGTGAACACCGCCATCAGGCGAACCGGGAAGCTCTTGGCGAGATAGTCGATCACGTATTCGCGCGGGGAGAGGTCGATCTCCAGCGCCTCGCGCTCTTCGTCCGAAAGTTCCGCCAGGCGCCGGTCGAGCATGGCCTCGGCGGTCGAAACCAGTTGGACGACCACGGCATTTCCGTCGGCGAGTGCGGCCTCCATCGCGGGCAGCAGACTCGGCAGCTTCATCGACAGCAGGAGCTGGGCGAAGAAGCGCTGCTTGGTGCCTTCGAATATCGATAGTGCTGCGGACTTGGCTCCGCTGTTGAGCGTGTTGCCACTGTCGCTATCGACGATACGGGTCGCCTCGAGCGCCTCGCGCAGGTTGGCGTGGATGATCGCCCAGGCTTCGGCGTAGGCGTCATAGACCGCGATCTGGGGAGCCGTTAGCTGGTGCTCCAGGATCTCATACTCGACCCCGGCGAACGACAGCGCGCGGGCCGTGTAGAGCCCGAGCGACTTCAGGTCCCTCGCGACGAGTTCCATCGCTGCAATGCCGCCGTCGCGGATGTCACTCACGAAGGCCTCTCGGTTGGCGAAGGCCGTCTCCGGACCCCAGAGCCCGAGGCGCGTGGCATAGGCGAGATTGTTGACGTCGGATGCGCCTGTCGCCGATGCGTAGAGCACTCGCGCCCGCGGCAGCAGGTTCTGCAGCCGCACGCCTGCCACTCCCTGTTCCGAGCCCTTGACCTTGCCGCGCGAGCCTTCACCGCCTGCAGCGTTGGCCATTGCATGTGCCTCGTCAAACACGATCACGCCTTCGAAATCGTCGCCAGCCCACTTCAGGAGCTGGTCGAGGCGCGTGGCGTCGGACCTCCCCGAGCGCAGCGTCGGATAGGTGACGAACAAGATGCCGTCCCCCATCGTCACCGGCAGACCGAGCTTCCATTGCCCGAGCGGCTGAATATCGATCGGAAGACCGCCGAGCGCCGTCCAGTCGCGGCGGGCGTCCTCAAGCAGCGCCTCGTTCTTCGAAATCCAGATGTGCCGCCGCTCGCCGCGCAGCCAGCGATCGAGGATCACGCTAGCGACCTGTCGCCCTTTCCCGGCTCCGGTCCCATCGCCGAGGAAGTAGCCCATGCGGTAGACGGCGCCTTCAGCGCTCGGCGCGAGCGAACAGCCCTTGTCCTGCGGGACCAAGCGGCCGGGCAGGTCGCGCCCATGGGCGCTAACGGCGTAGATCAGGGTCTCGGCCTGAGCAGCCGAGAGCAGACCTCGCGCAATGACCCCGGCGGGAAGCAGCGGGACTTCGGTCGGCACCGGTGCGGTGATCGAGCCCATCGCGACCGATTCAACCAGCGGCGTCGGATGCTCGTTCGCACCCGCAATCGCTATGCGGCTCGGCCGATAAGGGAGGTAGTGCCCAACCTGGTCGGCGATCGGAGCCGGCACTTCGAGCGCCTCGTACGCACAGGGTTCGCTTGGAGCTGCCAGCGCCGCGTGCCGGGGCGGCACCGGCCGCGGCCGGGCCGCCAAACTCGCGAGCCGGAACGGAGCAAGGACCAATGAGGCGGAGGACGACTGAGCCGCGGTTGCGAAGGGCCGGGCCGGGATCGCATCGATCAGCTCACACAACGCGCCGAAGTCGCTGGTGCGAGTTACCACGGGATCTGCCGCGGCTTCGATCTTGTCGAGCACCAGCAGGCGCGTTGTGATGGAGGTGCCGTGCCTCGAGAAGCCGCGCTCCACCGCAACATTGAGCTGCACCGTGACTGGTTCTCGCATCGCGCCGAGGAACCCATGGACATCGAACCACTCGGGCATGACCGCGGCCAGCCGCCCGCCGGGGGCGAGCCGCTTCCAGGCCGAGCGGAGGTGACGGCCGCCCGTATGCCCGTCGTGTCCGCGCTCGATCCCGTACGAGAAGGGTGGATTGACGAGAACAGCGGTCGGCACCTGACGTGGGTCAAGAAGCTCGTCGATGAGCTCGCCGTCATGGCCGCTCACGGCGGCCTGCGGAAATAGGCAGGCGAGGCAATCCCGGCGGAGCGGAGATATCTCGTTGAGGATCAGACGTGCGTCTGCTTTCGCCGCCCAGGTCGCGAGCATGCCGGTGCCAGCAGATGGCTCGAGTACCGCCTCGCCCGTGCGGAGCACGCAGGCTCGCGCGAGAAGCCAGGCGATGCGTGGCGGCGTCGAGAACTGCTGGAGCTCAATCTGCTCCTCGCAGCGGACAGTCTGAGTCGGCAGCAATGCCTCGAGTTGCGCGAACGCTGCGTGAGCGTCGTCGGCTGGCGACGCGGGGGCGAGTCCGGCATGAGCCTGCAACCAGAGCACTTGGGCGAGCTCGATCGCTGCATGGGCATCGCGTACCGACCACCGGCCCTCGGCGTCGGTGCCGCCGAACAGACGGGTGAGGATCGCATTCAGGCCGGCGCGCGAGAGCGCCTGGCCTGCTTCAATGAGCTCGGCGATGTCGCGCGCCGCTGTGAGAACCAAGGGCTCGCTGAGAGAGGGAAAGGCGAATGCCGGTGATGCAAGGGACATGGGACCTCCTGACGAGGCTGCTCACGAACCTGCAGCCTCGCCGGAGCCTGAGCGTCCTCTCCTCTGGCCCAATCAGCTCGCGGCCAGTGCCATCCTCATCAGGACGTCATTCCAGTCCTCGTTGAGGTTCGTCGGCCGCGTGGCGATGGTCCGACGACCGTCGCAGGCGTAGGCTTCGCGGGCGCGCTCCTCGGCCAGGTCTCCGCCCGGGTCGTTATCGACGAAGAGATGAAGCTCGCGCACGCTCTCCGGGATGGTGACGAGCCCGAAGCGCTCGTTGCCGAGAGTTGCCCAGCACGGCACCCCAAAGAGCTGCATCGCCGACAGTGCCGTCTCGATTCCCTCAGCCAAACCGAGGCGCCCTCGACGTGGCGCGGCAAGGCGCACCGCCCCGTTTTGCAGGCTTCCCAGCGCCCGCTTGGGTCGCTCGAAACCGGCCAGGCGGCCCGTCAACGGGTCGAGAAAGGTCCGATGAACCGCGATGACGCCGAGGTCAGTGCGGACGGCTGCCAGCATCGCGGGCAGGAACCGGACCGAGCCGCGCGGCCCGAGCGGGGTCCTGGAGTGGAAACGCAAATCGGATGAAAACTGCGTCAGCCGCCGCTTCAGCAGGTAAACCTCGGCCGGGCTTCCCCTGAGTACATCGCCTCCGCGCCAGAGCCGGCAGGCATTGGGGTCAGGGGTTTCCGTGCGAGGCGCCTCGGACAATGGCTCGCCCGAGCCATCGAAGAGCTCGCGGGCGCGGACGCCACGGAGGCCGAGGGCCGCAATGACCTCGCCGTTCGAGCAGCCGGCAAAGCAGTGGAACAGAATGGCGCTCCGGCCGAGGCTCACGCTCAGGGACGGGGTGCGATCATCATGGGCGGGGCAACGGCACATCCCGCGGTTGCGACGCCATGTTCCGCCAAGGCTGTCGACGATCTCCCGCGCGCGGCGCTCGAGACGCTCCGGTTGATGGCTTTGGGGCATGGTTTCTCCGTTCGGCATGCCTGCTCAGCGCTGCCTCCTCTCCGCGCCCGCGCTGATGCGTTTTCCTACAACCTATGTTCTCTATATGTTCTCGCTCGATTCGACCAGACAAGGAATCGGGACATGAGCCTGCGAGTTGTATCGATCGCCCTCGGCGTGGTGGCGGCGGCGCCGGTGCCGGCGCACGGCCAAGCATCCGCGCCCGCTGTCCCTGTGGATGCCGCCATTGATGAAAGACACCAAGGCTATCGCTTGGCGCAGACGGCCGACGGCTTCCAGCTTGTGGAGCATGGGGTCTGGGATGAGCCCTCCGCGGTTGCCGTGCAGAAATCGGGGCAAACGCCAGTCACGGTCGGCTCCAAAGGAACCGACCGGCTGGCCAGCGGAAAAACAGCGGGGCTCTCCGGGCCGAACGGCTTTCGTCGCGCAGCATACCTTCCCCATGTCTATGCTGCTGAAGCCAAATACGGTTTGCCCACGGGGCTGCTGGACGCGCTGATCTGGACAGAATCCCGCTACAATCCCTTCGCTATCAGCAGGGTGGGCGCTGCCGGGCTAGGGCAGTTGATGCCGGGCACGGCAAAGGATCTGGGTGTTTCCAATCGTTTCGACCCGCTGGCGAATCTTGCCGGCGCTGCCCGATATCTCCGGCAAATGCTGGACCGCTTCGGGACGGTGCACATGGCGCTTGCCGCCTACAATGCCGGTCCAGGGGCGGTCGAACGCGCCGGCGGGATTCCGTTGAACGGCGAGACGCCGGCGTATGTGCGCGATGTGCTTCGCCGTTGGCGATCCTGATTACGTTCAAGCCGCTAGGCAGACACTGGTTCACCCCTGCGCTGCTTGTTGGGGCGCACCTTTTCAGAGCCGGCCTCGCAATAAGCACCCCAAGCCTCCATCAGCTTGCGCCGTTTCTCCAGCATAGCGCCGCGTTGATAGGCGCGCTCGACCTCGTTTGGGTTCTGGTGCGCGAGTGCGGCTTCCGCCACTTCGCCGGGGAAGTCGGTCTTCTCCGCAACCCATGTGCGGAACGTGGAGCGGAAGCCGTGCACGGTCACCGGTTCCTTCATCCTGCGCAGCACGGCGAGCAGGGTCATGTCGGACATTGGGCCGTTGGTGCCAGGGAAAACCAAATCAGTCCCGTCGAGCCGCACGGCCATCGCGCTTTTCAGCACGGCCAGCGCTTGCGGTGAAAGCGGCACGACATGCTCGCGCTTCATCTTCATGTGCGCGGCCGGAACGGTCCACACGGCGTTCTTGGTGTCGAATTCGTCCCATTTCGCCAGCCGCACCTCCTGGCTCCGCGCGGCCGTGAGGATCGTGAACTCCAGCGCCAGGCGACCCCACACTCCGCCACTCGCCCGAAGCCGCGTCAGGAACATGGGCAGCTCGTCGTAAGGCATGGCCGTATGGTTTCGACCGTGAGGTTGCTTGGGCAGGCCTTTGCCCGCCGCCAGTGACCGCGCGGGCGCTTCCGTGGACCTCCAGCCGCGTGCGTGGGCGTAGTCGAGAACCGCGCAAATACGCTGGCGCACTCTGCGGCCTGTTTCCGGCTTAGCCGTCCACACCCCGGCGATGGCAGCAATAATGTCGCCGGCCGAGACATTGCCCACCGGCTTCGTGCCGAGCAAAGGGAAGGCGTATGTTTCGAGCGTGGCGATCCATTGGCCGCTATGCTTGCCGTTGGCCCATTGATGCTGGCGCGCTTCGTGCAGCGCGAGCGCAGCCTCGCGGAAGGTGACCGCCGCCGCCTTCGCCTCGCGCTTCTCGGCGAGGAGGTCGCGCCCATCCTCGCGAATCGCCTTGCGCGCCTCGGCTGCCTTCGCTCGCGCGCTCGCCAGAGAGACCAGTTTCGCGCTTCCGAGGCCTATATCGCGCCGTTTTCCCTCGTGCTGGATGCGTAGCTTCCATTGGCCCACACCCACGCCGGTGACACGCAAAAGCAGCCCATCACCGTCCTGATACGTGCCCGAGCCTTTCGCCAGAAAGGACTTGATCTCGTTTGCCGTCAGGTTGCCCATGATGCCTCCTGGCCCACAATACTGGAGCGGTTCTGGCCCACACTCGTTCGCCAAGCCCACACTGCGGCCCACAATTTAGCGTGGATGCTGGCGGTTCGCAACGGATCCTAAGGGGCGCTTGCGGACGAGAAATCCGCAGAAATCCGGGACTTTTACGGAAGAATGCGGCTGCTTGTGGAAGCAAAGGTGGCGGAGACGGAGGGATTCGAACCCTCGGTACCCTTGAGAGGTACGGTTCCTTAGCAGGGAACTGGTTTCAGCCACTCACCCACGTCTCCGGCTGGCGGCTCCTTGCGGAAGCGCGGGCCTATAGACGCCGGTTTGGTGAGCTTCAAGGCTGTTGGAGGGCGGAAAATGATGACTCGCTCCGTCGCGAATCCGATT
>ERZ1066123.599-NODE-599-length-25924-cov-7.917817_pt1 | contig 25924 bp, 28 predicted proteins | sample MGYA00382770_ERZ1066123 | MGnify/ENA primary metagenome ERZ1066123 (study PRJEB33369, sample SAMEA5778353) | biofilm metagenome | biome: Industrial cooling water; feature: Water cooling tower basin; material: Biofilm | place: United Arab Emirates | collected...
GGAGGGGCTGGCCCGCACGCTGGACGAAATGCTCGCCGCCCCGGAGCGGCGCGACAACGAGACGGTCGCCGCGTGATGCCGAAGGTCCTGATTTCCGACAAGCTCTCCCCTGCCGCCATCGCCATCTTCAAGCGCCGCGGCATCGAGGTGGAGTTCCGCCCCGGCCTCTCGCCGGCGGAGCTGCGCGCCATCATCGGCCCCTTCGACGGGCTGGCGGTGCGCAGCGCGACGAAGGTCACCCGCGAGCTGATGGAGGCCGCGCCCAACCTGAAGGTGGTCGGGCGCGCCGGCATCGGCGTGGACAACGTCGATGTCACCACCGCCACCGCGCGCGGCGTCGTCGTGATGAACACGCCCTACGGCAACGCCATCACCACGGCCGAGCACGCGATCGCCATGATGTTCGCCCTCGCCCGGCAGCTGCCGGAGGCGAGCGCATCCACGAAGGCCGGGAAGTGGGAGAAGAACCGCTTCATGGGCGTCGAGCTGTTCGGCAAGACGCTCGGCCTGATCGGCTGCGGCAACATCGGCTCCATCGTCGCCGACCGTGCGGTGGGGCTGAAGATGAAGGTCGTGGCCTTCGACCCCTTCCTGTCGGAGCGCCGCGCCGTCGAGCTCGGCGTGGAGAAGGTGGAGCTGAACGAGCTGCTGGAGCGCGCCGACATCATCACGCTCCACACGCCGCTGACCGAGCAGACGCGGAACATCATCAGCCGCGACAACATCGCGCGCATGAAGCGGGGCGCGCGGCTGATCAACTGCGCCCGCGGCGGGCTGGTCGACGAGGCGGCGCTGCACGACGCGCTGAAGTCCGGCCACCTGGCCGGCGCCGCGCTCGACGTGTTCGAGACCGAGCCGGCGACCGACAGCCCGCTCTTCGCGCTGGAAAACGTGGTCTGCACGCCGCATCTCGGCGCCGCGACCGCCGAGGCGCAGGAGAACGTGGCGCTGCAGATCGCCGACCAGATGGCGGACTACCTGCTGACCGGCGCGGTCGCCAACGCCATCAACATGCCCTCCGTGACCGCGGAGGAGGCGCCGCGCCTCAGGCCCTACATGGAGCTGGCGCGGCTGCTGGGCAGCCTGGCCGGGCAGCTCACCGCGGGGCAGTCGGACGCGATCCGCGCCATCCGCGTGGAGTACGAGGGACACGCGGCGGAGCTGAACCGCCGGCCGCTGACCGCGGCCGCGCTCGCCGGCGTGCTGACGCCGCTGATGGGTGCGGTGAACATGGTCAACGCCCCGGTGGTGGCGAAGGAGCGCGGCATCGAGGTGGCCGAGACGGTGCACGAGCGGCGAGGCGACTTCGCCACGCTGCTGCGCCTGACCGTGGTCACCGAGCATCTCGGCGAGCGCTGCGTCGCCGGCACGCTGGCCGCCGAGTCACGGCCGCGGCTGGTCGCCATCAAGGACATCCCGGTGGAGGCCGACTTCGCGCCGCACATGCTGTACGTCACGAACCAGGACAAGCCGGGTTTCATCGGCCGGTTCGGGATGGTGCTGGCCAATGCCGGGATGAACATCGCCACCTTCCACCTCGGCCGCGCCGCGCCGGGCGGCGATGCGATCTGCCTGGTCGGGCTGGACGGGCCGGTGCCCGAGGCGGTGCTGGCGGAGGTGCGACGCCTGCCGCTGGTGGTGCACGCGACACCCCTTGCGTTCTGAAATGTGATGGCCGTGCGACCTCCGCCGCTGGCAGACTGATGTCGCCCGCACGAGGAGGAGACGGATCATGGCCGACCGCGAGGCCCTCCGCGCCACCAACCGGATCTTCGAGGAGGAGGTCGTCGGCAAGGGCGACTTCGCCGCGCTGGAGCGCGTCTATACCGCCGGGGCGCGCCTGCTGTCGCCCGGTGTGCCGGCGATCACCGGCCTGACCGGCATCATGGACTACTGGAAGGGAGCTGCCGCGGCGCTCGGCGTGGCGGCGCTGAAGCTGCACACGCTGGAGCTGAGCGTCACTGGCGATACCGCGCAGGAGGTCGGGCGGGCCGAGATCTTCACGCGCTCCGGCGGCGCCGTGCCGGTCGAGGGCAAGTATGTCGTGCTCTGGAAGCGCGGAGCGGACGACGTCTGGAAGTGGGACGTGGATTGCTGGAACACCTCCGCCTGACGCGGCGGCGAATCGGCTTCATACGCGCCTGTTGTCCAGCCGGTTGATTTCATTCGCAACCAGGTTTGCCGCTGCGGCGGTGCGCGGCAGGCGCGGCATCGCCTCAAGCCGCGCGAGCGTCACCAGCGGGCCAGCCGTGAAGGCCGGCGCGTCGAGGATGCGGACGGCCAGGTCCCGGTTGCCGCCACGCAGGGCCTCCGCGGCGTTGCGCAACGCGGTGATGACCGTCTGCGGGGGCGCGTCTGGCGCAATGCCGAGGAATTGCCGCATCTCGGCACGCGCCAGCTCCAGTTGCTGCACCACCCCCGGATCGACGGCCGGCGCGTAGCGCGGGCTGGTGCGCAGCTCCGCCGCCAGGAACTCGAGCTGCGCCGCCGCCTGCGCCGCCCCTGCCGGCTGCCCGGCCCAGCGACTGGTGTCGCCCAGGTTGCGTGGCGCGTAGAGGGCGGCGCCGCGCACCGGGTCGCCAAAGCCCCAGAGATGCCGGCCGACCGGATCCGTCTCGCAGCCGGCAGCCATCAGCAGCGCCATGAGCGCCAGCGCCACCCATCGCCGCGCCGCCGCCGACACGAACCGGTGATCGCCGTGAGCCGCGGCGTCGGCGCCGCGTTCCGCCGGGGCATCGACACCTTGGAGAGACATCATGCGCGGCATCCTGCTTTGGCTCATCGGCATTCCGATCCCGATCATCCTCCTCCTTTACCTGTTCAACGTTCTCTGACGCCGACCGACCGCGTCCCTGCCCGATCCGCGGGGATGCTGCGGCCACCGCCGAGCGAGCGAGGCCGGGAGCCCGCTGCCCGTCTTGACGGCAGGCTCCCCTTGCCGGTTGCGTCGGTGCTCCTCGGCCCGGCCCGGCGGGTGCCATCGACGCGAAGCAGCGGGATGGCACGGTCGCGAAAAGGGGCGCCGCGGGGCGCCCCTCTCCAATTCCGGCACGTACAAGGGCCGCCGTGCTCAGCGGAGCACGATCTCGACGCGGCGGTTCTGCGGCTCGCGCACGCCGTCCGCGGTCGGCACAAGGGGGCGGCTCTCGCCGAAGGCGGTGACGACGATCTCGCTGCGGGCGATACCGCGCGAGACCAGCTCCGCCGCCACCGCGTCTGCGCGGCGCTGCGACAGGCGCTGGTTGTACTGCGGCGAGCCGGAGCGGTCGGCGTGGCCGGCGACCTCGATGCGGGTGGTCTGCACGCGACGCGAGTTCTCGGCCGCCTCGGCGATGATCTCACGCGCGCGGGCGGTCAGGTCGGCACGATCCCAGTCGAAGAAGACCAGGTAGGTACGGGCGGGCGCCGGCGCGGCCGGCGGCATGGCGGCCGGTGCGGGCGGCGCGGCCGGCGGCTGGAACAGGGCGTAGCGCAGGCCGATCATCACCGAGTGGTTGTAGTTCTGCGGTTCGATGGTGCCGCGCGACACCGCGTTGGTGACCGGGTTGCGGAGAGTGGCGGTCAGTTCGGGCCTCAGCGTGCCGAAGAAGCGGTATTCGGCGGTCAGCGTCAGCCCCGTCACGCCCAACCAGGTCAGCGGCGTGGCGATGCCCGCGATACCCTGGAAGGCGAAGGCACCCGCGTCGTCGTTCACGTTCAGGGCAAGGCCGGTCGGCACGCTGTTGCCGCGCACGTTGCGCCAGTCGGTCCAGGCGTAGCCGGCGCCGACGCCGATATAGGGCTGGAAGATGCTGCGGCCGAGGCCGAAATTGGCGAAGTCGAAGTCGTAGAAGACGTTCGCCATCGCCCCATAGGTGCGCTGCCAGCCACCGGTGCCCGAAACGGGGGCCAGCCCGAAGCCACGGATGCTGTCCACCTCGTTGGAGCGGTAGTTGCCTTCGATCTCGGCGCGCACGCCGTTGCCGAAGCCCCAGCCAAGGCTGACCACGCCGGTCCAGCCGGTGTAGAAGTTCACTTTGCCGGCATTGCTGAGGGTGACGTTCTGGCCAAGCCCGAAGCCCGGTCCGGCGAGATCGACACTCGAAGGCGGGTTCACCCAGTTCACGCCGGCGCCGAGGCCGATGTAGAGGCCGCTGACGGGCTGCGCGAGGGCGGCCCCCGGTGCGGCGAGCAGGGTGGCGGCGAGCAGGACGCTCTTGCGAGACATTTGAGAGTACTCCGTTCCGGAATGTCGGCGGCTTCGGCCGCGAAGATGCACCGCGGCACTGGCACGCTCGCCAAACTAACGGCGCGTTCCAAAGTTCGAATTCACAACTTCGTTGAAGAAAGCCGTTGCAGAATGGCCACAGTGCGGCGGCACGGCGGAGCGGGCCGGAACAAGCTGGTCCGGAATTAGAAGGGGGCGCCTTGCGGCGCCCCCTTCCAGGCAGGCTCGGCCGAGGCCGGCGTTTAGCGCAGGACGATCTCGACGCGGCGGTTCTGCGGCTCGCGGACACCATCGGCGGTCGGGACCAGCGGACGGCTCTCGCCGAAGGCCTGGACGGTGATGATGTTGCGGGCCACGCCACGCCTGACCAGCTCGGCGGCGACGTTGTCGGCGCGACGCTGGCTGAGGCGCTGGTTGTAGGCCGGCGAGCCGGAGCGGTCGGCATGGCCGGCCACCTCGATGCGCGTGACCTGCACGCGGCGGGAGTTCTCGGCCGCCTCGGCGATGATCTGCCGGGCACGGTCGGTCAGGTCGGCGCGATCCCAGTCGAAAAAGACAAGGAAGGTGCGGGCTGGGGCCGGGGCAACCGGCGCGACGGCGGCTGGGGCGGGCGGCGGCGCGACGCCGAAGTTGTAGCGCAGGCCGACGAGCAGCGAATGGTTGTAGTTGGTCGGGCTGATCGTGCTCGGCACACCCGGGACAGCCGGGCCAGACACGCGCGTCACGGTCAGGTTCGGGTCGAGCGTGCCGTAGAAGCGGTATTCACCGGTCAGTGCCAGGCCCGGCACCATCGCGCCAAGGCTGTAGGCGAGGCCGGCGATCGCCTGGTAGGCGAACTGGGGATCCGTGTCGTTGATGGCGTAGGTGGTCGAGGCGGTGGTGGCCACGCCGCCCGTGACGCTCTGGGTGTTCACGACCCGGCGCGCACCGCCCATCTCGTTCCAGCCCACGCCGACGCCGACGCCGATATAGGGAACCACCGGCCAGCCCATGTTGAAGTCGTAGAGGGCATTGACCATCGCACCGTAGGTGGAGAGGTAACCGGCCTGGCCGAAGCTGCTGGTGACCCTCGTGGTCGTCCCGCCGACCGTCGAGACACCTGGAACGGCAATCGCCGCGCCGCGGGCTTCATTGGTCCGGTAGTTGCCCTCGAGCTCGACACGCAGGCCGTTGCCGAAGCCCCAGCCGACGGAGCCCAGCGCCACCCACCCGGTATTGGTCTTGATGCTGTTGCCCTGGGTATCCGCATCCATGCGGAAATTCGCACCCACGCCGGCGCCGATGTAGAGGCCGGTGACGGGCTGGGCCTGGGCAGCCGCCATCGGCAGCGCCAGCATCGTCGCGGCCAGAAGGCCCTTTCTCAGGGTCATCCTCATTGTCTCCTCGATCCAACAGAGGCTAAAACTCGCGGCGTGGAACCGTTGCGGATGCCCGATCCCGTCGCTGCTTGACGCCACCCTACCACCTTCGACCGGTCGCGCCACCCGGTAGCGCGCCATTTCCGCATCGATGTGGCTTTATGGTCACAAGACCTGCGTGCAAATTGGCCACAGCCCGTGAGGCCGGAAAGTTCGGGCGCCGGCAACCGGCCAAATCACGCGCCACCGAGGCCGGCGAGCGCTTCGGTATCCGTCGTGGTTTCAAGTGTGCCGAGCGGCAGCAGCCGGGTCGCATGCCCCAGCTTCCGCCCTGGCCGCGCTTCCACCTTGCCATAGAGATGCGGCGCCACGCCGGGCGCCGAGAGCAGCGCGTCCCAGCGCGCCAAGCCCTCCGGGCCGACCAGGTTGGCCATCACCGCATCGTGATGCCGGGCCGGGTCGGACAGCGGCAGCCCGGCCACGGCCCGCACATGCTGCTCAAACTGGCCGGCAAGGCAGGCGTCGATCGTCCAATGGCCTGAATTGTGGGGCCGGGGCGCGATCTCGTTGGCCAGCAGGGAGCCGTCCGGCAGCAGGAACATCTCCAGCGCCGCCACGCCGACCAGATCCAGCGACTCGGCGACCCGCAGCGCGTGGCGCTGCGCCAGCGCCGCCACCGCGGGCGGCACCCGGGCCGGGGCAAAGGAGAGATCGAGGATATGGTCGCGGTGGCGGTTCTCCACCGGGTCGAACACCACGGCCCGGCCATCCGTGCCGCGCGCCGCGATGGCGGACAGCTCGGCCGCGAAGGGCACGAAGGCTTCCAGCACCAGCGGCTTCGGCGCGAGCCGAAGCCAGGCCGCCGCGGCATCCCCGGGCCGGCGCAGCATCGCCTGGCCGCGGCCGTCATAGCCGAGTCGCGTGGTCTTCAGGACGGCTGGCAACCCCAGCGCGGCGATCGCTCCGGCCAGTTCGGCTTCGCTGCGGACAGGGCGCCAGGGCGCCACCGGCACGCCGGCCCCGCCCTCCAGGAAGCCCTTCTCGGCGATCCGGTCCTGGCAGATCCGCAGCGCCGCGACGCCGGGGCGGCAGGGGACAAGCGGCGCCAGGGTTTCCAGGGTCGTGGCCGGCACATTCTCGAACTCGAAGGTGACGACATCCACCGCGGCGGCGAAGGCCTCGAGCGCGGGTCCGTCGTCATAGGGAGCGACCGTTGCGGCGGCGGCGACCTGCATGCCCGGGCTGTCCGGCTCCGGCGCGAAAACGTGGCAGCGATAGCCGAGTCGCGCTGCCGCCAGCGCCGTCATGCGGCCCAGCTGGCCACCGCCCAGGATGCCGATCGTTCCGCCGGGCCGCAGCGCCGCGGTCACGCCGGGCCCTCCGGCACGCCGGCGGTCTGCGCCGCCCGCCAGGCATCCAGCCGCCGCGCCAGCGCCGGATCGGACAGCGCCAGGACCGCGGCGGCGAGCAGCGCCGCATTGATGGCGCCGGCGCGACCGATGGCCAGCGTGCCCACCGGCACGCCGCCCGGCATCTGCACGATGGAGAGCAGGCTATCCATGCCCTTCAGCGCCTGGCTCTCGACCGGCACGCCGAGGACCGGCAGCGGGGTCATCGCCGCGGCCATGCCCGGCAGGTGCGCCGCTCCGCCGGCGCCCGCGATGATCACCTTGAGGCCGCGGCCCCGCGCCGCTTCGGCATAGGCCACCAGCCGCGCCGGGGTGCGGTGCGCCGAGACCACCCGGGTCTCGTGCGGCACCCCGAGCCGATCCAGGGTTTCCGCCGCGTGGCGCATGGTCTCCCAATCCGAGCGGCTGCCCATGATGATGCCGACGAGGGGGGCGCCGGCTGGCGCGGGCTCCGCGCTCACGCGATGATGTCGGGCACGAGGCGCGCCTCAAGCCAGGCGATCTCGTCCTTCAGCTTGAGCTTGCGCTTCTTCAGGCGCTGCAACTGGAGCTGGTCGGACGGGCCGGTCTCCATGCGCGCGATCACCGTATCGAGGTCGCGATGCTCGCTGCGGAGCTCGTGCAGGCGGCGGAGCAGGCTGTCGCGACTCTCGATCATCAGGGCGCGTCGGGGCGGAGGGGGGTGGGGTGCGCGCCCATCCATGGCCAGGAACGGCACAGGCAACCCCATCCGCACCCTCGCGGAGGGGCATTGCCGGATCGGACGGAAGGAAGTGGCTGCATTGGGATTGCGGAAGGCATTACCATGTCAGGGTGCGCGCGCAACAGCGCGGACGGTCCGCCGACTGAGCGCGCCGCGCAAGGGAGACTGCGCATGCTCAACGCGCCGAGGGTCCGCTCGCTCGAAGAACGCCATGCGTCGATCGAGCGGCGGATCGCCGAGGAGGACGGACGGCCAATGCCGGATGCGGGGGAACTGGCACGGCTGAAGCGCGAAAAGCTGCGGGTGAAGGACGAACTGGAAAAGTTGCGACGCGACGAACGGGCCTAAGCAGGCTTTCGTGGCTTGGCCCGCCCGTCGTACGGCCCAAGCCCCTGAGATGCAGCCTGACTAGGCTCCTGTTCGAGCGCAGACCTCCGGAGGTCTGCCTGGCGCAAACGCTGCCCGAGTGACGCACGCCTGGGTGGACGCGCCAAGGTGGGGCCAACTTGCGCGCCGATGGAGCAGCCGGCGACGCCTCAGGCCGCCGAATCCTCGGCGGCCTCGCCGATGGTCACGGCTGGCGTGGCAGGCCGCTCGCCGGCCGCGTAGAGTGCCGCGTTGAGGTCGGACTGCGAGCACAAGCCAAGGATCACCGGGTCCCGCGGCTTGATGTTGGCGGTGTTCCAATGCGTGCGGTCGCGAACCTTGGCGATCGTCTCCTTGGTGGTGCCGATAAGCTTGCCGATCTGCTGGTCGGTCAATTTCGGGTGGTTGCGCAACAGGAAGGCGATGCCGTCAGGACGGTCGTTCCGCTTCGAAACGGGCGTGTAGCGGGTGCCCTTGCCGCGCGCCTTGGACACCGGCAGGGCATGAGGCGCGATCTGCAGCCGCGCATTGGGGTTGGCTTCGCAGCGGATGATCTCGTCCCGGGTAAGCTGGCCGTTCAGCACCGGGTCGTAGCCGATGATGCCCTGCGCCACCTCGCCATCGGCGATGGCCTGCACCTCCAGCGGGTGCATGCCCACGAAGTCGGCGATCTGTTCGAAGGTCAGGGCGGTCTTGTCGATCAGCCACACCGCGGTGGCCTTGGGCATCAGGGGCTGTGTCATCGGGCGAACCTTTCCGCTCGGCGGCGGCACCGAGCAAGGGTGGCGGAAGCCCGGGCCAGGCGCGGCGCTATGTCTTATATAAGGAGCATATAGAGGGGCGCCGGGCTGCCGGCCAAGGGCATCGGCGGCCACGCGACACGCTAATTGTTCATTCGCGGGTCACCATTACGGCGCACGCGAGGGAGGCAGGGGTGATCGACGACCGGGAGGAGCGGCCGCGGCCGCTGAACGCCAACCGCTTCACCCCGCCACCGACCCTGGATGGCTGGAGCGTGGACGAGCTGCGCGACTATGTGGCGGCTCTGCAGGCCGAGATCGCCCGTGCGGAGGCGGCCATCGCCGGCCGCCAGAGCCACCGCAGCGCGGCCGACGCGTTCTTCAAGGCCCCCTGACCGCCAAAGGCCGGGGCACGAGAAAAGGGCCGGCGGTCACCCGCCGGCCCCCGTCATCACACCGGCGCCGGCGCCGTCAGGCGGCCTGGGCGAGGCTTGGCTGCCGGTCCTGGCGCGACGCCTGGATCTCGATCCGGCGCGGCTTCAGGGCTTCCGGAACGATCCGACGCAGCTCGAGCTCGAGCAGGCCGTTCTCCAGCCGCGCTCCGTCCACCACGATGTGGTCCGCCAGCACGAAGCGGCGCTCGAAGGCGCGGCCGGCGATGCCACGGTGCAGGTAGGTGCGGCCCTCCTCCGCCTGCGGCGCGCGGCCGGAGACGGTAAGGGTGTTGTCGCGCACCACGACATCGATGTCACCGGGCGCGAAGCCGGCGACCGCCATGGTAAGCACGTAGCTCTCCTCGCCGGTCTTCTCGATGTTGTAGGGCGGGTAGCCGTTGCCGTCGGCGCCGGAGGCACGGGCGGTCTCCAGCGTGCGCGCCAAACGGTCGAAACCGATGGCGGTGCGGAACAGCGGGGAAAGGTCGAAAGCGTTCATTGCGGGGAACCCCCTTCAGGAAGCAAGGTCCGGTTGTGCCAGCGAACCGTCGTAGCCCGACCCCATTCCGGGCATCAGGGACGGCGATCCGCGCCGGAGCCCCCGAGGGCGGCCCTGGCAGGCGCAGAATTGGAAACCGCCGCCCCCGGGTTCAAGGGGCGGCGGTCCGAAGCGGGCGGCACTCCCAGGCACGCCGGGCGTCAGCCCTTCTTGCGCACTCCGATGCCGGCGAACTTCTTGTTGAACTTCGCCACCTGCCCGCCGGTGTCCATCACCCGCTGCACGCCGGTCCAGGCCGGATGCGACTTCGGATCGATGTCCAGGCGGATGGTGTCCCCCGGCTTGCCGTAGCAGGAACGGGTGGTGAAGGTCGTGCCGTCGGTCATGACGACGTTGATCTCGTGATAGGCGGGATGGATGTCGGACTTCATGGCGGTGCTCACCGGAACGGCTGGCGGCGGCCGGGCGGCCCGGTCCTGCGCGCGAAGCCGGGCGTATAGGGGTGGCGCGGCAGGGGCGCAACCGCGGCCGCCCCTGCGTTCCCCACCGCACATGACGCGGCGGCGCGGAAACGGGTAGCGTGGTCGGCCGCCCTGCACCCGCCCGCCATCCGGCGCTGGCGGGCAGGGGCGCGGAAGGGAGGTCGCCCAGCCATGCAGGAGGCCCGGCTGCTGCTGGAACTGGCAGGCGAGGCCGCGCTGCTGCTCTGGGGCCTGCACATGGTGCAGTCCGGGGTGCAGCGCGCCTTCGGCAGCCGGCTGCAGCGCTGGCTCGGCATCGCCCTCGGCGGCCAGGTCCGCGCCGTGCTGGCCGGACTCGGCGTCACCGCCGCGCTGCAGAGCAGCACCGCGACCGCGCTGATGGTCTCCTCCTTCGCCGCTTCCGGCGCCGTGGCGCTGGCGCCGGCGCTGGCGGCCATGCTCGGGGCCAATGTCGGCACGGCACTGATCGTGCAGGCGCTCGCCTTCGACATCACCGTGGTCTTCCCACCCCTGGTGCTGGTCGGGGTCGTCGCCTTCCGCCGCGGCACGCGCAGCCGCACCCGTGATCTCGGCCGCGTGTCCATCGGCCTCGGCCTCATGCTGCTGGCGCTGCACCTGATGGTGGAGAGCATGGCGCCGGTGGAGGCCTCGCCGACCCTGCGCCAGGGCCTGGCGCTGATCGCGGCGCAGATGCTGCCGAACCTGCTGCTGGCCGCGATCATCGCCTGGGCGGCGCATTCCAGCGTCGCGGCGGTGCTGTTCGTCGCCTCGCTCGCCAGCAGCGGGGTGGTGGGGGCGGAGGCCGCGGTCGCCATGGTGCTCGGCGCCAATCTCGGCAGCGCATTGAACCCGCTGCTGGAGGCCGGCGGCCCGGCCGGCGACCGGGCGCGGCTGCGGCTGCCGGTCGGCAACCTGCTGAACCGTGTCCTCGGCTGCGCCCTCGCCCTGGCGCTGCTGCCGGAGGCGACGCGCTGGCTGGCGGCACTGGACCCGGCCCCGGCACGGCTGGTGGCGAATGCGCATCTCGCCTTCAACCTCGCCGCCGCCGCGCTGGCCTTCCCGCTGCTGCCGGCCCTGGCGCTGCTGCTGCGCCGCCTGCTGCCGGAGCGCGCGGCCGGGGCGGACGCCGGCGCGCCGCGCTACCTGGACGAGGCGGCGCTGAACACGCCTTCCGTCGCGCTGGCCAATGCGTCGCGCGAGGTGCTGCGCATGGCGGATGGGCTGGAGGCCATGCTGAAGGGCTCGGCCGAGGCCTTCGGCGACGGCGCCGACCGCGACGTCGTCAAGACCATGGGCCGCATGGACGACGTGGTGGACCGGCTGCACCACGCCGTGCACGCCTATCTCGCCCGCATTCCGCGCGAGAGCCTGGGCGACGAGGAGGGGCGGCGGCTCGCCGAGGTGCAGGCCTTCGCCATCGCGCTGGAGCACGCCGCCGACGTGGTGGAGCGCGACCTGGTGCACCATGCCGAGAAGCGCCGTCGCCGCGGCCTGACCCTGGCGCCCGAGGAGGCGCAGGCGCTGGAGACGCTGCACGCGACCCTGGTGCAGCAGCTCCGCCTCGCCGTCGCGGTGTTCATGCGCGAGGACGCAGAGGCAGCGCGCAGCCTGGTGCGCGGCAAGGAGGGGTTGCGCGAGGCCGAGCGCGCGGCGGCGCGGCGCCTGACCGAGGCCGAACCCGTGACGGGGGGCGCGCCTGGGCTGCTGCTGGACGCGGTGCGCGACCTGCGGCGCGTCGGCGCGCACCTGGCGGCCGTGGCGCACCCGCTGCTGGACCGGCTTGGCGAACTTCTGCCGAGCCGCCTCGCCGCCGAGGCGCCGGATCAGGCTGCGGCGATCTCGCCCCGCTCGATGGTATAGGTGAGTTCGACCAGCGGGCGCAGCAGCTCGGGGTTGCTCTCGGTGATCAGGATGGCGACGTCGGGCAGCGCCTCGTGCAGGCGCTTCAGTGCGTCCGCGTAGCGCAGCGCCAGCGCCGGGGCGAGGCCCTGGAAGGGCTCGTCCAGCAGCACCGCGGAGGTGCCCACCATCAGCGCGCGGCCGAGCGCCACCATCTTGCCCTGCCCGCCCGAGAGCCCGGCGGCGCGGCGCGGGGCGAGCTCGGTCAGCTCCGGCAGCAGCGCGAAGACCTGGTCCAGGCGGCGGCGCTGTTCCGCCGCCGGCAGCTTCAGCACCTGCGCCGGCAGCAGCAGGTTCTCCTGCACCGAGAAGGTGCCGAACAGCCGCCGCTCCTCCGGCGCATAGCCGATGCCGCGCCTGGGCCGGTGGTGCGGGGGGATGGCGGTGGCGTCCTCGCCGCCCAGCAGCACGCGGCCGGCGCGCAGCGGCAGCAGGCCCATCAGCGCGCGCAGGGTGGTGGTCTTGCCCGCGCCGTTGCGCCCGATCAGCGCCACGCGACCGCCCGGCGGCACCGCGAGCGAGATGCCGCGCAGCACGGGCACGCCGGCGATATCGACGGAGGCACCGTCCAGCGCCAGGGTGGGGGGCGTGGGGCCGTCACGCATGGCGTTCGATCCCGATCACCTCGCGCTGCACGGCGGGGTCGGCCAGCACCTCTGCCGGCGGGCCGAGGGCGACGATGCGGCCCTGCGACCACACCGCAACCCGGTCGGCGAAGCGCTCCACCACGTCCATGTCGTGCTCCACGAAGACGGCGGTGACGTCGGCGTCGCGCAGCACGCGCAGCAGGGTCTCGACGATGGCCATCTTCTCCGAGGCGGCGACGCCCGAGGTGGGTTCGTCCATCAGCAGCAGCCGCGGCTTCAGCGCCACGGCCATGGCGATGTCGGCCAGCTTGCGCGCGCCCTCGTTCAGCGCGTCGGCCCGCGCCCCGGCCAGGTCGAGCAGGCCGAATCGGTCGAGCGTGGCGCGCGCCTCGTCGCGCCAGCGCATGCGCAGCAAGGGCGCCAGCGGCGACCACACGCCGTCGCGCGCGGCCAGCGCCAGGGCCACGTTCTGCTCCACCGTGTGCTCCGTGAACAGCTGCGGCAGCTGGAAGGACCGGGCGATCCCCCGCCGGACGATGGCGCGCGGGTTGAGGCCGGTGATCGCGTCCCCTTCGTAGGCGATCGAGCCGGCCTGCGGGCGCAGGTAGCCCGTGGTCATGTTGATGAAGGTGGTCTTGCCCGCGCCATTGGGTCCGATGATCGCCAGGAACTCGCCGCGCAGCACGTCGAGGTCGATGCCGTCCGCCGCGCGGACGCCGCCGAAGGCGAGGTGCAGGCCGCGGGCTTCGAGCAGGGCGGTCACGACGCCGCCCCCGCCCGGCGCCGCAGCAGCCCCGCGATCATGCCCCAGAGCCCGCCCGGCGCGAACAGGATCACCGCCAGCAGCACGCCGCCGAGGATCATCTGCCAGGCATCCGCCACCGCCGCGCCGGCATAGATGCGCACCAGCTCGAAGGTGACGGCGCCGAGGAAGGGCCCGAGCACGCTGCCCGCCCCGCCGAGGATGGCGATGAAGACCAGCTCGCCCGAGGCCGTCCAGTAGGCCAGCAGCGGCGTCACGTGCCGCGTGGTCATGCCGATGATCGCGCCGGCGACGCCGCCCAGCAGGGCCGAGAGCACATAGGCCGCGAGCAGCACGCGCCGGGCCGAGATGCCCATGAACTCCAGCCGCGTCTCCCGTGTCTTGATGGCCGAGAGGGCCTGGCCCATCGGGCTGTCCAGGTAGAGCCGGGCGAAGGCGCCCGCCGCAAGGGCGAGGACCAGCGCGGTCGCGAACATCGCCCATTCGAAGCCGGGGCGGTCCAGCGCCATGCCGAAGAAGCGCGGCAGCTCGACGCGGATGCCGTCGGTGCCCTTGGTGAGGTCGTAGAGCTTCTCCAGCAGCGAATAGACCACCATGCTGAGCGCCAGGTTCAGCATGCCGAAGAAGATCTCGCGGTAGCGCGAGACGAAGAGGCCGATGAGCAGGCCGGTGAGGGTGGCGATGGCGGCGCCGGCCGGCAGCAGCACCGCCGCATCGGGCATGGCAGGCGCCAGGAAGGCCACGGTATAGGCGCCCATCGCCACGTAGAGGGCATGGCCGAAGCTCACCTGCCCGGCGCGCAGCAGCAGCAGGATGCCGATGACGGCGATGCCTTTCGCAAGGGCAACCGTGAGGATGAATTTCAGCCAGGGCGCCAGCAGCGCCGCCGCCATCAGCGCCGCGGCGCCGAGCAGGCCGAGCAGGGTCTCGCCGCGCCGCATCAGGGGGCCATCCGGTTGCGCAATCCAGGCATCTAGATCCGCCGCGCGACCGTGCTGCCGAACAGCCCCTGCGGGCGCACCAGCAGCACGGCGACCATGATGATGTAGGGCACCACCACCTCCAGCTCGGGTTCGAAGTAGACGGCGATGGAGCGGCCGAGGCCGATCATCAGCGCGGTCAGCGCCGCGCCCTCGGTCTGGCCGAGGCCGGCGGTGGCAACGACGGCAAAGGACAGCACGATGGTCTGCGCCCCGATCCCCGGCACGATCGCGCCGGTGGGCGAGGACAGGGCCCCGCCGAGCGCCGCCAGCATGGCGCCGAAGGTGAAGGTCAGCAGGAACACCCGCCGCGCGTCGATGCCCATCGCCGTCGCGGCTTCCCGGTCCGTGGTGACGGCGACGATCACGCGGCCCGTCAGGGTGCGCCTGAGAAACCAGGCGAGGCCCACCAGCACCACCAGCGCCACCCCGGGCAGCACGAAGAGCTGGTAGGCGGTGAAGGGCACCACGTCGCCGGCGAAGGGCACGTCATAGGTGCCGAGCAGGCGCATCGCCAGGTCGTGCTGCACGGGCTGCACGCCCCAGATCAGCTTCTGCACGTCCTCCAGGATCATGAACAGGGCGAAGGTGACGAGCAGCTGCAGCACCTCCTCCTGCCCGTAGATCCGGCGCAGCACCAGGCGCTCGATCAGCGGGCCGAGGATGCCGCCGACCAGCGCGGCGGCGACCACCAGCGCGGGCAGCGATGCCCAGGCCGGCAGGCCGGCGGAGGCGAAGAAGATGCCGACCGAGGCCGCCGCATAGGCGCCGATGGCATAGAGGCTGCCATGCGCCACGTTGATGATGCGCAGCACCCCGAAGACGAGGTTGAGCCCCACCGCCACCAGGAAGATCAGCCCGGCGGAGGCGAGGCCATCGAGCAATGCGAGGCCAAGCAGCCCCGAATTGTCCCCGAACCACTCGGCCACGCGGCGCGCCTCAGCCGCTGATCGGCGCGGGAACCTGCGCGAGGATGTCGGGCTTCAGCGTCTTCAGCCAATCCACGCTCTTCATGCCGACGGGCGTCGAGACCATCGCCGCGGGGAAGATCACCATGTCCTTCGGGATGGCGTAGGGCGTGCCCTCCGCATGCGTGCTGACGCCGACGATCTGGTCCTCGAGGCCCTGGCCGTCCTCGCGCAGCGTGATGCTGGCGGTCGGCGAATCGAAGGTGAGGCCGCGGAAGGCGGCGGCGAGTTCCATGTCGTTCGGCCAGCCGCCGCCCTTCGCGGCGATCGCCTTCTCATAGGCCGCCTTCAGCGCGTTGAAGGCCTGCACCATGTGGTGCACGGGGTAGATCACCGCCTCGTTGAAGCGGGCGCGGTAGGTCTCGTTCAGCGCGCGCAGCCGCGCCGGGTCCTTCGGCCGCGGGTGGTTGTTCCAATGGTCGCCGCGCGTGCCGATGACATGCCCCGCCGGGAAGGTGCGGCCGAGGATCGGCAGCGAGGCCTCGGCCACCGGCAGCACGAAGGTGGAGCGCTCGAACAGCCGCCGCTCGGCCGCCTGGCGCGCCAGCGTGACCAGGTCGCCGCCCCAGTGGCCTGAGAAGATCACGTCCGGCCGTGCCGCCAGCAGGCGCGTGATCTCCGTGGTGAAATCGGGCGCGCCAAGGCGGGGAAACAGCTCGGCGACGATGCGCACGCCGGGCTTCAGCGCCTCCATGCCGGTGCGCCACATCTCCCAGGAATCGCGGCCCCAGGCGTAGTCCTGGTTGATCACCGCCATGGTGCGGAAATCGGGCTTGGTCTTCAGCAGGTAGAGCAGCGGCGCCAGCACCTCGGGCGTGGCGAAGCCCTGGGTGCGGAAGGCGAAGGGCTGCGGCCCCTCCTCGAAGATGCGCTGGGTGGCGCAGTCCCACAGCACGGTGGTCTTCTGCAGGTCGCGCGACAGCGGCGTGCAGGCCAGGCAGGATCCCGAGGATATCGAGGCGAACATCACGTGTACGCCCTCGCTCTGCACGAGGCGGCGGAATTCTCCCACCAGGTGCTCGGTGCCCGGGGCCTCGTCCACGAACAGGGCCCGCACCTTGACGCCGCCGATGCCGCCCTGCTGGTTGAACTCGTCCACCATCATCTCGGCCGCCTGCCTGCCGGGCACGCCGAAGACCGAGGCCGGGCCGGAGAGGAAGGTGGTGATGCCGATCTTCAGCTCCGCCGGCCGCTGCGGCTGCGCATCGGCATCGGAGCCGGCCATCAGCAGGCCACCAGCGGTCAGGCCGGCGGCGCCGGCCAGCAGGTCGCGGCGGGACAGGTCGGTCGGGGGCATCCAGGCGTTCCTCCTCTGCGCCCGGGCTTCGCCGGGTCGGGGCCGCAGAGGATGCCCGTGCCGGGGCGCGGCGGGAAGGGGGCGGTGCCTGGACGCTGCGGAATGGGCGTGGGATGTCCGCGGCGTGAACATCCTCTCCATCCAGTCCTGGGTGGCCTATGGCCATGTCGGCAATGCCAGCGCGATGTTTCCACTGCAGCGCCTGGGCGCCGAGGTCTGGGCGGTGCACACGGTGCAGTTCTCGAACCATCCCGGCCATGGGCAGTTCCGCGGCGGGGTGCTGCCGTCCGGGTTGATCCGCGACTGCGTCGACGGCATCGGCGCGCTCGGCGCGCTGGCGCGGTGCGATGCCGTGCTCAGCGGCTATGTCGGCGATGCGGAAACCGGCGCGGCGATCCTCGATGCGGCGCTGCGGGTCAAGGCGGCGAATCCGCGGGCCCTGTGGTGCTGCGACCCGGTGATGGGCGATGACGGGCCCGGCATCTACGTCCGCGCCGGCATCCCGGAATTCTTCCGCGACCGCGCGCTGCCGGCCGCTGACATCGCCACGCCCAACCGCTTCGAGCTGGAATGGCTGACCGGCGGGCCGATCGGCACGCTGGCGGCAGCGCGGGACGCCATCGCGCGGCTGCAGGCGATCGGCCCGCGCTGCGTGCTGGCGACCTCGATGCGCACCGAGGCGACGCCGGCGGATGCGGTGGATCTGCTGGCGGCGGAGGATGGCGCGCTCTGGCGGGTGCGCACGCCGCTGCTGCCGGTGCGGGTCAGCGGCGCGGGGGATGCCATCGCCGCGCTGTTCCTGTTCCACCGCCTGGCCAGCGGCAGCGCGCGGGCGGCGCTGGAGCGCGCGGCGGCCGCGATCCACGGCGTGCTGCGGCGCACCGCCGAGGCCGGGTCGCGCGAGATCCTGCTGGTGGCGGCGCAGCAGGAGATCGTGACGCCGTCCCGCCATTTCGTCGCGGACGCGTGCTGACTACGCGCCGCGGTTGAACCCGTGGCCGCGCCCCGTCACCATGGCGCCAAACCGGGAGGGCTTCCAGATGCGCCGACTTCTCCTCGCCACGGCCGCGCTCTGCGGCCTGGCCCTCTCAGCCGATGCCCAGGCACCGCAATCGGCCGGCCCGACCCTTGCCGCGGTGAAGGCGCGGGACGTGCTGGTCTGCGGCACCTCCACCGGCGCCGCCGGCTTCTCGCTGCCGGACAGCCGCGGCGAGTACCGCGGCCTCGACAACGACATCTGCCGCGCCGTCGCCGCGGCCACGCTGGGCGACGGCGCCAAGATCCGCTGGGTGCCGCTGACCACCCAGGCGCGGCTGCCGGCGCTGCAATCGGGCCAGGTGGACGTGCTGATCCGCACCGTCACCTGGACGCAGGGGCGGGACACGGCCAACGGCCTGAACTTCACCGGCGTCAGCTTCTATGACGGGCAGGGCTTCCTGCTGCGCACCGCACTCGGCGTAAAGCAGGCCACCGAGCTGAACGGCGCCACCATCTGCGTCGTCGCCGGCAGCACGAACGAGCTGAACCTGGCCGACTGGGCGCGGGTCAACCGCATCCAGTACTCGCCGGTGGTGTTCGAGCAGAACGACGAGGCGCGGCGCAGCTATTTCAATGGGCGGTGCGACGCCTACTCCACCGATGCCAGCCAGCTCGCCGGGCTGCGCAGCACCTTCCCCAACCCGGCCGAGCACGTGATCCTGCCGGACATCATCTCGAAGGAGCCGCACAGCCCGGTGGTGCGGCATGGCGACGACCAGTGGTTCGACATCGTGCGCTGGACGCTGTTCGCGCTGATCACGGCGGAGGAGCTGGGCATCACGCAGGCCAACGTGGACGAGCACCTGAACAGCCAGAACCCGGAGGTGCGTCGGCTGCTGGGCCTCTCGGGTGACCACGGGCCGCTGATGGGCCTCGATCGGCGCTGGGCCTATTGGGCGATCAAGGCGGTGGGGAATTACGGCGAGATCTTCGAGCGGCACCTGGGCAAGGACACGCCGGTGGGGCTGGAGCGCGGGCTGAACGCGCTGTGGAACAGGGGCGGGCTGATGTACGCGCCGCCGATAAGGTAGGCAGCGGGGGCTGGACATTGCGCTCGCGTCAATGCGAGCATCGCGCCCCTTGCGACTTCAGGGACGTGCTCGATGAGTGACAGGACATACGGCAAAAAGAGCGCGCCAAGCAGGAACGCGCGCAGCACTACCTATTGGTTCTACCGCTGGACCGAGGAAGGCTGGGAGGACATTGCGAACTGGAAGGCGGGCAAGTTCACCTACAGCTGGAAGGGCAGCCCTTCCAACAAGGCGATCTGGGTGTTCGACAAGGAATCGACCTACCGGCCCGGCACCGGCATCATGAAGTCGCGCATCCTCATCGCCTTCGACTTCGGCGCCGACGGCTATGCCACCATCCTCTCGGACACGAAGCACATCGACTTCGAGGACGACAGCTTCAAGGGCGAGGCGAAGCATCCACTGAACATCATCGTCAAGAACAACGAGCCCGGCTCCTACGGCATCGGCACCAAGGTCCGCGAGCAACTGACCCTGGTGCAGGCCCGGCTCGCCAACAAGGATGAGATCGCCGCCGCTCTCGGCGTGTCGGAGCGCGAGGTCACCAAGAAGCAGAGCTGGTAGCCGCAGGCACGGCCAGGCGGGGCCGACCCTCGGGTCACGGCCCTGGCCCCAGCGGCGGCGGCATCACCAGCCAGGCCGTCAACGGCCAAGCCAGCACCGAGGCGGTAGTGGACAGCAGCACCGCCGCCGAAACCACCTCCACCGCCACCCCGTGGCGCTGCGCCAGGATGAAGGCGTTGGACGCGATCGGCATGGCGGCCAGCAAGGTGCCCGCCGCGACCCAGGCCGGATCGAAGCGGAGCCCGAAGGGGCCGAGCACCAGCCACGCCAGCGCCGGGTAGAGCACCAGCTTGCCCGCCGAGACGGCCGCCGCCGCCGTCAGCAGGCGGCGGCGGAAGCGCAGCCGGCCCAGCGTGCCGCCGAGCGCGAACAGCGCCGTCGGCCCGGCGGCGTTGCCGAGGAAGCCGAGGAAGCGGTCCACCGGCTCCGGGATCGGCGTGCCGCTGGCGCCGAGCGCGGCGCCGGCGCCGATCGCCAGGATCACCGGGTTCCTCGCCAGCGCCCGCAGCGCGCGGCCGAAGGGGCCCGGGCCGTCGGCGGCCGTGGCGCGCGCCATCAGCACGTCGCCCAGCATCAGCACCACCGTGACCTCGGCGATGATCGCCATGGCCAGCGGCCCGGAGATGCGCTCGGCGCCCAGCAGCGAGAGCAGCAGCGGCGGCCCGAGATAGCCGACATTCCCGAAGGCGGCGGCAGCCCCCAGCCCCGCCGCGGTCTGCGGCGCGTGGTCCCGATGCCGCGCCAGCGCCCAGGCCGCGGCCATGGTGGCGAAGAACACGGCGAGGCAGCAGCCGAGATAGGCGCCGAAGAAGCGGGGATCGAAGCTCTCCGCCAGCGGCTGCGCCGCCATCAGCCGCAGCAGCATGGCCGGCAGTGCGAACATGAAGGAGAAGGCGCCGACCGCCTCCACCATCACCGGGGGCGCGAGCCGCGTCCGTGCCGCCGCCAGCCAGCCCAGCCCGATGACCGCGAAGATCGGCAGGCTGAGGGAGAGGACGCCGGCCACGCCGGCACCATAGCGCCGCGGTTCCCCGGCGCCAGCCGCGGCGCAGATTTCACGCCATGGCGCGGATGATCAGCGGCATGTCCTCCATGCTGTCCACCACCTCCTTCACGCCCGGGATCTCCTGCACCAGCAGGCGCAGCCCCTCGCGCATCGCCTCGGACCGGGCATAGCCATGGAGCGTGACCACGCCGTCGGCGACGTCCGGATAGACCCAGAAGGTGTCCACCCAGGGCTGCTCGCGCATCGCCGCGATGACCGCCCGCAGCAGCGCGCGGTCGTCGCCGGCCGGCGCCTCCGCCCGCTGCGGCGCGCGCAGGACGGCGCGCAGCAGGTCGGCGCGCGAGACGATGCCCACCAGCCTGCCGTCCTTCACCACCGGCACGCGGCGGACCCCGTGCGCCTCCATCAGCCGCGCGACCTCCCCGGCGCTGGCCGCCTCGCCGACCGCATGCAGCGGCTTCGACATCACGTCGCGCGCGGTCTTGCCGCGGGCCTTCGCGAATTGCGCGATCATCGGCCCGCTGCTGCGGAAGAGGTCGAGGAACCAGCGCAGCGGGCCACGCGGCTGCTCGGCCAGGCGGCGGATCAGGTCGCCTTCCGTGACGATCCCGACCGGCGCGCCGACTTCGTCCACCACCGGAGCGGCGGAGATGCCGCGGGCGGCCAGCAGCTCGGCGATCGCCGCGACCGGCATCTCCGGCGGCACGACGACGAGATTGGTGGACATCAGGTCCCTGGCGATCATGGTGCTCCGTTCCTGCTTCGTGGCGTGGAACCGGCGTGCTCCGGCAGCCGGCAATGGCCCCCGTGCCCATGAGGTTCGCCGGTCGACCGTGCGACGGCCATGCGCCAGCGCAAACCGGCCGGCGATCACCGCTCGTAGATCAGCCGCGCCCGGATCGTGCCGGGCAGCGCCCGCAACTCGGCCAGGACGGCCCCGGCCTGCGCCGGGTCGTCCGCGCTGTCCACCACCACATAGCCCAGCGTCCCCGCGGTCTGCAGGTATTGCGCCGCGATGTTCAGCCCGTGCCGGGCGAAGATGCCGTTGATGGCGGAGAGCGCACCGGGCGCATCGCGGTGCATGTGCATCCAGCGCGCCCCGGTCGGCCGGGCCGGCAGCTGCACCTGCGGGAAGTTCACCGCGCCGAGCGTCGCGCCGGTGTCGGAATAGTCGATCAGCTTGCGCGCCACCTCCTCGCCGATGCGCGACTGCGCCTCCACCGTGCTGCCGCCGATATGCGGCGTGAGGATCACGTTGGGGATGCCCTGCAGCGGCGTGGCGAAGGGGTCGCCGTTGCGCGCCGGTTCCTGCGGGAAGACATCGACCGCGGCGCCCAGCAGGTGCCCGGACCGCAGCGCGTCGGCCAGCGCGTCCAGGTCGAGGATGCTGCCGCGGGCGTTGTTGATCAGCACCGCACCGCGCTTCATGGCCGCGATCTCGGCGCGGCCGATCATGCCGATGGTCTCCGGCGTCTCCGGCACGTGCAGGGTCACGACATCGGCCTCCGCCAGCAGCGCGCCGAGGGTTTCCATCGGCTGGGCATTGCCGTGCGGCAGCTTGCCGGTGTGGTCGAAATAGACCACCCGCATGCCGAAGGCCTCGGCTAGCACCGAGAGCTGGCTGCCGATGTTGCCGTAGCCGACGATGCCGAGCGTCCGGCCGCGCACCTCCGAACTGCCGTCGGCCGACTTGTCCCAGCCGCCGGCATGCGCCGCGCGCGATTTCGCCGGCACGCCGCGCAGCAGCATGACGATCTCGCCGATCACCAGCTCCGCGACGGAGCGGGTATTGCTGAAGGGCGCGTTGAACACCGGGACGCCGCGGTCCCGCGCCGCCTCCAGCGCCACCTGGTTGGTGCCGATGCAGAAGCACCCCACCGTGATCAGCCGGTCCGCCGCGGCCAGCGCCGCCGCATCGAGCTGCGTGCGCGAGCGGATGCCGAGGATGTGCACGCCGGCCAGGGCCTCGGCCAGCGCCGCCCCGTCCAGCGCCTTCGGCACGCGCTGGATGTTGGCGTAGCCGGCGGCATTGAGCAGCGCGACGGCGCGGTCCGCGATGCCTTCCAGCAGCAGGACGCGGATGCGGTCCTTGGGAAGCGAGATGCGGTCGGACATGGCATGGCTCATGCCGTGCCCCGTCGGCCCCGGCAAGGCCGGTTCAGCCCGGCCCGGGATTCCGCGTGCGGTAGCGCGCCACGTCCCCGCCCGCCGGCACCTTCTGGAACACCAGGAAGTAGCTGTGGTTCTTGCGTGCATGCACCTGGCGCAGCAGCCGCGCCACGCCGGGCCGGTTGGACCGCACCAGCACGAAGAGGTCGCGCGCATAGAAGCCCAAGGCGGCAAGGCCGGCCACGATCTGCACATGCGTCAGCTCCTGGCGGTTGGCGCTGACCTCGTCCTGGCACTTCACGATGAGGATCCCGTGGTCGCGCAGCACCCGCCGCGCCTCCCGCGCCGCGTCCAGGTAGAGGTCGAGCACCGCCTGGTGCCAGCGCCCGCCGGTGGGCCGCTCCGCCGCGCCGGCGGCGTAGAAGCTGCGCAGCGCGCCATGGCTGCCCTGGCCACCGCGCGTCGCCACCTTCTCGCGCAGCAGCCCCTCCAGGTAGGGCGGGTCGAGCACCAGGGCGTCGATCGACGCCGCGGCATAGGGCAGGGCACGGCAATCGGTGCCGGTCGCGAGGTCGGTCGCCAGCAGCCTGTAGCGCCCCGGCGGCACCTGCCGCCAGAACACCCCCTGGCCGTAGGTGACGTCCGCCACCAGGGCGCCGTCGGGCACGTGCAGCGCCATCACCGCGGGGAAGAGCTCGGCATTGCCGACGCCGGCATGCGCCGAGAGCACCACATCCGCGGTGGCGCGGCCGGACTGGGTGCGCCGCCGCGGAGGGGCGGGGGTGTCCTCCACGCCCGGCGCCGCGGGCGGGTGCGGTGCCGCTGTGCCATCCGCCGTCACGATCCGTCCGGATCCCCGGGCGGCGGCCGCAGGGCGCGGATCGCCGCCTCCAGCGCCGCCGGATCGGGCGCGGCGATCCAGTCCGCCTCCAGCGTCACGGCGGTGGCGAGCCGGCGCTTGTAGTCGGCGCGCGGCACCTCCCGCGCGCCGAACTGGCTGAGGTGCTCGGTCAGGAACTGCGCGTCCAGCAGGGTGAAGCCACCCAGCCGAAGCCGCGCCACCAGGTGCACCAGCGCCACCTTGGAGGCGTCGCGGGCGCGGCTGAACATGCTCTCGCCGAAGAAGGCGGCGCCGAGGACCACGCCGTAGAGGCCGCCGACCAGCACCTCGCCCTGCCAGACCTCGACCGAATGGGCATGGCCCTGGCGATGCAGGGAGAGGAAGAGCTGCTCGATCTCGGCGTTGATCCAGGTATCCTCGCGCCCCGGCGCCGGCGCCGCGCAGCCGGTGATCACGCCCTGGAAATCGGCATTGGCGGTGACCGTGTAGGGCCCGCCGAGCACCGTGCGCAGCAGCCGCTTCGGCAGGTGGAACCCGCCATCGAGGGGAATGACCCCGCGGCGTTCCGGATCAAGCCAGTAGAGTCGGTCGCCCCCGCGGCTCTCCGCCATGGGGAACAGCCCGGCGCGATAGGCCCGCAGCATGAGATCGGGCGTGATGTCGATCTGTCGGCGGCTCACCCGCACAGTATGCCGCGCCGGCGAAGCGCATGCGAGGGTGGATGCACTGCGGAAGCGGTGCTGCCCGATGCCGCTGTTGCGAGCGGCGGCGATGGCGTGCGGCGGAAGCGTCACGGACGATGCCGGGAAGGGGATCATGCCCGGTGTGAAGGCGCCCCAGCCGCGGTCGGCGGCGATGCCGAAGCCCGGCGGGCCGCCGGGGCCTGGGGCAGGGCCGCTGCCCATCCTCGCCAGGCCGGCGGCGACGTGATGGCTGCCCCGGGGTGTCGTGGCGGCGGAGCTACCACGCGTGGCAGCGGGCAAGGCGGCGCGACCGGCCTGCAGGGCAGGAGGTCGGCGCAGGCAGCATGAGCCGGTGCAGGCGGCGCTTGCGCTGGAGACGCGGATGGCCGGCTTCCGGAACTAACCGCCGAGCCGCCGCGCGACGAACCGCTCCAGCCAGTGGATCGTGTAATCGCCGCGGCGGAATTCCTCGTTCTCGACGATGGCGCGGTGCAGCGGCAGCGTGGTGCTGATCCCGTCCACCACCATCTCGGCCAGCGACCGGCGCAGCCGCGCGATCGCCTCGGCCCGCGTCGCGCCGTGCACCACCAGCTTGGCCACCAGGCTGTCGTAGTGCGGCGGCACGGAATAGCCGCTGTAGAGGGCGCTATCCACCCGCACGCCCAGGCCCCCCGGCGCGTGATAGGTGGTCACCCGCCCGGGCGAGGGCGCGAAGGTCTCGGGATCCTCGGCGGTGATGCGGCACTCGATGGCGTGGCCGTGGAAGCGCACCTCGGACTGGTCGTAGCCGAGCGCCTCGCCGGCGGCGATGCGGATCTGCTCCTTCACCAGGTCGATGCCGCAGACCATCTCGGTCACCGGGTGCTCGACCTGCAGGCGGGTGTTCATCTCGATGAAGGCGAACTGGCCGTCCTGCCACAGGAATTCCAGCGTGCCGGCATTGCGGTAGCCGAGCTCGCGCAGCGCCCGCGTCACTTGCGCCCCCAGCGCGTCGCGCTCGGCCGTGGTGAGGACGGGTGAGCCGGCCTCCTCCACCAACTTCTGGTGGCGGCGCTGGAGGGAACAGTCGCGCTCGCCGAAATGCACGACGGTGCCATGGCTGTCGGCCAGCACCTGCAGCTCGATGTGGCGCGGCCGGTCGAGGTACTTCTCGAGATAGACGCTGTCGTCGCCGAAGGCGGCCTTCGCCTCGGTGCGGGCGACGCCCCAGGCCTCCGCCAGCTCGCCGGGCGCGCGCGCTACCTTCATTCCCCGCCCGCCGCCGCCGGCCGCCGCCTTGATCAGCACCGGGTACCGAACGTCCGCCGCGACGCTCTCGGCGTCTTCGAGCGAGGTCAGCGCACCAGGGCTGCCTGGCACCAGCGGCACGCCAAGCCGGCGCATCGCGTCCTTGGCGGCGATCTTGTCGCCCATCATGCGGATGTGCTCGGGCGAGGGGCCGATGAAGGCCATGCCGTGCGCCTCCACCATCTCGGCGAAGCGGGCATTCTCGGAAAGGAAGCCGTAGCCGGGGTGGATGGCGTCGGCGCCGGTGATGGCGGCGGCGGAGAGGATGGCCGCCATGTTCAGGTAGCTGTCGCGCGCCGGCGCGGGGCCGATGCAGACGCTTTCGTCGGCCAGGCGCACATGCATCGCCGCGGCATCGGCGGTGGAATGCACGGCGACCGTGCGGATGCCCATCTCCTGGCAGGCGCGGTGGATGCGCAGCGCGATCTCGCCGCGGTTGGCGATCAGCACTTTGGCGAGGGTGCCCGCCAAGATCGGCTACTCCACCACCACCAGCGGCTCGCCGTATTCCACCGGCGTGCCGCTCTCGACCAGGATGCGGGTGACGGTGCCGGCGCGGGGGCTGCGGATCTGGTTGAAGGTCTTCATCGCCTCGATCAGCAGCAGCGTCTGCCCCTGCTCGACGCGCCCGCCCAGCGTGATGAAGGGGACAGCCCCCGGCTCGGGTGCCAGG
>ERZ1066123.602-NODE-602-length-25873-cov-6.583120_pt1 | contig 25873 bp, 17 predicted proteins | sample MGYA00382770_ERZ1066123 | MGnify/ENA primary metagenome ERZ1066123 (study PRJEB33369, sample SAMEA5778353) | biofilm metagenome | biome: Industrial cooling water; feature: Water cooling tower basin; material: Biofilm | place: United Arab Emirates | collected...
GGTTGGGCGCTGGTGGTGGTGGTCGCCTTGGGCGTGGCCGCGTGGAAGGCGTCCACTGTTTACACCCGGCTGACCACACCCACGCACGTGGCCGCTGGCCCGCGTGTGACGCACGTCCCAATCGAAAAGGTCCGACTGGGGGACCGGGTGCCGGGGGAGAACCCTGCGGAGGCTCCAGACGACCGCTTTGGCCGCGAGGTCGATCCGTCTACATGGCGACGGGTCGACCTGCGGTGCCAGAAGCGGGACGGTTCGGACGCGGACGTCAGCCTGTTGCGTCCGGCGGCGTGGCTGGAGACCCAAGGTGCGAAAGTCGGTGGGGTGCTACGGATCGATGTTCCGGAGTGTGGAATCGATGGAGACGCCGAGGTGCTGGTGGTCTGCCCGTGCCCGCCGGTGAAGCCAGGGCCAGGGAACGTCGTAACCGGGATTTTTCGGCATAAGAATGCCCATGTGATCGACCTATACATCACAGGCATGAGCGAACCGATCGGAACAACTCCAAATCACAAGTTCTGGAACGAGGATATAACTGCATTCGTTAGAGCTGACAGACTTCGGGTTGGAGAGCATACGTCAACGATGGGCGGCGGGGTGGCGAAGGTAGTTGGTTTGAAGCCAAAGGCAGAGCCGGTTGATGTGTACAACCTCGAGACGTATCCCTGGCACACTTACCATGTCGGCAAAACCGGCGTCCTCGTGCATAATGCCGACCCGAATGGAGCAGGGAATCTTTTTAATTTGCCAACCAGCGTGAACAATGGTGCGCAAGCGGTGCTGTTGCACGGCACTACACTAGAAAGAGCAGAACTTATTCTCAAAAACGGCCCCGACCCTGCCTTTGTTGAACCTGGAGGGTCACGAAACGACCCCGCAGGTGGATTTTCAACCAGTTCGCCAAAAGGGCCATTCCATGAAGGAAATCCTTTGGATTATGCAAATGGAAAGGCAAGCCTCTTTCCCAAAGAAGGCGGTCCCGCAGTTGTGCAAGTCGAAATTCCAGGATACATTCTTAAAAAGGCAATTGTACAGTCTGGCGAAGTCAGATTTGAGCCGGGTAGGGGTCTCGAAGAGTTGCTTGCCGCATGGAAAAGCTTAAATAAACAAATTCGGAGGCCTGAAGACACTATCGCCAATAGATTTAATTTTTGTCCAAGATAGCAACCAAGCTCGCGGGATGTGCCATGGAATTCGCAGTACATCAGTTCTTCAAGATTGTAAAGCGAAACGATGGCTCGCAATTTTATGACACGGATACAATTATAGACATATTACTAGATATAGTTGACTCGTCAAAGCATATTCGTATATCTATAGCCGATCGCCGTGTTGTATTTTCAATTGCTAATAACCACACAACGATAGAGGAGCCCGAGGCGGCCACTTGCTTAAGGTTGTTGATTGCCAGGATTTATAGTCTGCTACTGCCGAAAGCTGAAAACAATCCTTACGTGTTTTCTTCAACCTTGCGTAGCAAATTGCAACGTGATGTTGATGTTTCTGCCTCAAATGTTTTGGGGAACGTTTGGATGCAATTCAATTTAGTGGAATCTGCGAGCTTTCGTCCGATATAACTATTCGATCGTCCTGTACGTGTGCCGAGCGAAATTGTGGTCGTAGTCGTTCCCAAATTGTCGCTGTAAGGATTTGGCCGCCTGAAGCGGCCGATTCCCGAATTGCCCAGAATTTTGGAGAACTCATCCGTGACATGGCTGCACCCGTGATGGCATGACACCACTCGCACAGCGGGGCTCAGACCGGAGGGGTGCGACGTCGCTGGCGACCTTCGTACTCTGCGAGCCAGCGTTCCAGAAGTGCGACGGCGGTGACGAAGTCGTAGCCCGACAGTCGCACCAGGTCGAGGGTGTTCAGATTTTGGTCGCAGGCGAAGTAGTGGGCCAGATTCCTTCGCGGGTTGACGTAAACCAACATCTCGCCGCAGTGCGGGCACAGGAACACGAAGCCCCCCTCCCGCATCTTCGACGGCGGGCCGTCCCGGCCGGAGGGCGGGGATCGTGAAGCGACCGGCCGCTTTGGATGCCCTCGACAAACAAATTGGCGTGGGACTCCGAAAATCAAGGGTCGACCGCCTTCGGGCAGAGTGCTCATCGATGGGCGAACCGTGGAATTTCGCAAAGTTTTCTCTCCTCCGAACGCAGCACCGTTTTCGGACCCCACGAAAGACTCAACCCGCGGGTCGGGGCATGGGGTGAGGCAAAGAGGCTCGTCCAAACGGAGGCCGAGATAGGGTGGCAGGAGCCAGAGGTGGGCGACACGGGGACGGTCGCTTGAGATTTTCCAGTCGCAAAGTCTTACGGGAACTGGGGATATGACGCAACGAAATCAACCCCGGAAACTCTCGCCCCCAGGGTCGGACAGTTTATGAATGATTGTTCAGTACGCCCGGAGGGATTCGAACCCCCAACCTGCGGTTCCGAAGACCGCTGCTCTATCCAGTTGAGCTACGAGCGCGTTTACTGCTATTTGTGCATCTTCAGCTGCCGGTCGATATTCCTCACTTCTGGGCCAACTGCGGACCGCACTACTTTCGGATGAAGAAACTCACGGTAATCGCAGCCACCGCGAGCCGGACGGAACCTCTTCCTCGGAGGGACTGCCGCATGCCTGAATCTACCCAAAAAGCCCCTTCTGACAAGCCAGTATCTCGACCCGCAAGCCATACGACAGCTTCCCGCTCCCGCCTCCGGGAAGTGGCAGAACCGGCCGCGGCCCCGTCGCCCTACCGGAGCGCGGCCCCTCGCTGGAGAGCGGATCGGAGATGACGCGAAGTCGTCGCGGTGGCTAGCCGGCGTCCGCCGGCACGGGCACCGGTACGAGGAAGGTCGTATCGTCCAACAACTGCGAGTTCAGTCCGTTGCCGGTCGTCGCGCGGATGGTTCCCGCCGAGTTCGCCGTCAGGTAGATGCCGCCTTGCTCCCCGTCCCCGAACGGGCGGACGTTCTTCAGGCCGGTGCCCCAGGTGTTGAACCGGCTGATTTCCGGCGTGGACCCCTGACCGCTGGCGGCGAGCACCTCGAAGACGCCGTCGCCGTCGGCGTCCACGACGCCGACCCGGACGCCGCCGGTCACGTTCGGCGGGAAGGCGTAGAAGCTGCTGATCTCGTCGGCCCCGTTGGAGAACACCTTCACGTGCGACCCGACCGACGGCACGGGCACGTCCACGGACCGCAGCCGTTGCATGTCCAGGTAGCGGGTCGGCTTCGGCAACCCGTCCAGGCCCGGCCCGCGCTCGAACCCGCCGGACCCGGTGACGATGTCGGCGAGGCCGTCGCCGGTCGTGTCGCCGGCCGCGACCCACACCCCGCCGCGGAAGGCCGGGTCGTAGGCGAAGAAGCTGCGGATGACGTCGCCGGTCTTGCCGTCGAACGCCTTGACGTGCGGCCCGCCGTTCGGCCCCGCCGCGACGACGATCTCGGCGGCCCCGTCCCCGTTGATGTCCCCGGCCGCCACGCGGACGCCGCCGGCGAAAGACGCATCGAAGGCGTAGAAGCTACGGACCTCGGCCCCGGTCTGGCCGTCGAACACCTTGACGTGCGGCCCGCCCATCGCGGCCCCGGTGACGACGTCCGCGACGCCGTCGCCGGTCACGTCGCCCAGGGCGGTGAAGATGCCGCCGGTGTACGCGCTGCCGTAGGGCGTCAGCGTGCGGATGAGGGTGCCGGACTCGTCCTTGACCAGCACGATCCCCGGCGAGCTGACCGGGACCCACGGGGCCTTGACCGGCAGCGGCTCGGGCGGCATCGGCGGGGGAATCACGACGTCGTCACCCCCGGTTTCCGCTTCCGGCCCGGTCTCGGGAGCCAGCACCGGGTCTTCGACGGGGGGTTCTTCCGTCGGGGTCACTTCCGGTTCTTCGGTGACTTCGCTCGTGACTTCGACCACCGGTTCGACCGGCTCGGGAGTCTCCGGGGTTTCGCCGGTCAGCACGGCGGGAACGTCGCGGCGGTCGAGCCACTCGACGGAGAGACGGGTTCGGGCCATGAGTTCCACCCCGTGAATCGGAGATCAGCCGCCGGGGGCACCCCCGCGGAATCGGTACACGCCGCACAACCGGCAAGGTCGGACGGGAATGGCATCGGCACCGGGGAGTGCGGCACTTGAGGCGGACTGACCGATCCGAGGCCAAGCCGGGGTTCGCCAACCCGCCGGTACGGGGTAAAACAACGGGGTCGGACCCGCGAACCCCGAGTTCTCTTCGCCATGCTGCTGCTGTCCTGTCAGAACCTGTCCCGCGGGTACGACGCCACCCCGCTGTTCGAGGACGTGTCGTTCGAACTGCACGCCGGGGAGCGGGTCGGGTTCGTCGGGCCGAACGGGGCCGGCAAGACGACGCTGATGAAGATCCTCGTCGGCCAGGACTCGCCCGACACCGGCAGCGTTCGCCTCCACGCGGGGGCCCGGTTGGGGATGTTGCTGCAAGTCGCCGAGTTCCCGGCGGGCCGCACGCTGTTCGCGGAAGCCAAGTCCGCGTTCGACGAGATGATGGCCACCCAGAACGAACTCGTCACCGTCGCGGACGAACTCGCCCACTGCACCGACGAGAACCAGCGGAAGCAACTGTCCGCCCGGTTCGACCGCCTGAACGAACTGCTCCGCACCAACGACGCCTACCAGCTCGACCACAAGGTCGCGGACGTGCTCGCCGGGCTCGGCTTCAAGGAAGAGGACTTCCACCGGGAAATCCTGACGTTTTCCGGCGGGCAGCAACGCCGGCTGCTGCTCGCCAAAGTGCTGCTCTCCGCCCCGGACGTGATGCTCCTCGACGAGCCGAGCAACCACCTGGACATCGCCACGACGCGGTGGCTGGAAGACTACCTGTCCCGCCAGCCGCAGGGCATGTTGATCGTCAGCCACGACCGGTACTTGCTGAACAAGGTGTGCAACAAGACGTTCGAGTTGCACAACCGCCGGATCGCGTCGTACCCCGGCAACTACCAGCAGTACGTCCGCCTCCGCGACGAGCGGTACGACCGGCAACTGAAGGAGTACGAGGCCCAGCGCGAGTACGTGCTGAAGCAAGAGGAGTACATCCGCCGCAACAACTACGGCCAGAAGTCCGCCCAGGCCCAGAGCCGGATGAAGGCACTGGACAAGGTCGAGCACATCGAGAAGCCCACGAAAGTGAGCGGGCCGAACATCCGCTTTTCCGAAGTGACGCGGTCCGGCGACGTCGTCTTCCACGCCGAAGACCTCGGCAAGCGGTTCGGCGACAAGGTGCTGTTCGAGAACCTGAACTTCGACGTGCCGCGCGGCAAGCGCCTCGGAATCATGGGGCCGAACGGCTGCGGCAAGACGACGCTGCTGAAGATCCTGCTCGGCGAGGAGGAGCCAACGTCCGGCGAAATCCAGCGCGGGCACCTCGTCTTCCCCGGTTATCTCGACCAGCACTTGAAGCTGCTTCCCGAGGACGAAACGGTCATCCGCGCGGTCTGGCCCGAGCCCGACCCGTCGATCACCGACCAGACGATGCGGAACCTTTTGGGCGGCTTCGGGCTCCACGGCGAGACCGTCGACCAGACCGTGAAAAGCCTCAGCGGCGGCGAACGCAGCCGGGCGGCGCTGGCGAAGTTGACCGTCGCCGGGGCGAACGTCCTCATCCTCGACGAGCCGACGAACCACCTCGACATCTGGGCGTGCGACTCGCTCGAAGAAGCGGTGAAGGACTTCGAGGGGACGGTGATCTGCGTCAGCCACGACCGCTACTTCCTGAACCGCGTCGTCGACCTGCTGATCGTGTTTGAGGGGGGCAAGGTCGAGGTCGTGTACGGGAATTACGACACCTACGAGCTTCTGCGGGCCGCACGAGAAGCGGACGCGAAACCCGCCGCGAAGAAGGCGGAAGTCGCCGAAGCGCCCCGCACGACGCAGAAGCAGGACCGCAAGAAGCGGAAGTTCCCGTACAAGAAGGCCGCCGACGTGGAGGCCGAGATCGCCGCAACCGAGGCGAAGATCGCGGAACTGGAGTTCGCGCTGGTGAGCCCGGACGTGTACCGCGATTCGTCCAAGGTGAAGCAAACGATGGCCGACCTGGAAGCGGCCCGGGCGAAACTTCCCGGCCTCTACGAGCACTGGGAAGAGGCGGTGGAACTGAACGGGTGACGGTCACTTCCAGAAATCGCCGACCGGCACGGAGAACCCGGGCAGGACAGGGTCGCCGGTCAAGGTGTCGCCGGTGTTGAGCGTGGTCGGCGAATCGGGCGCGGTGTACACCTCCACCGTTTCCGTCGTGGGATTGACGTACCACACGAGGCGAACGCCGGCGAAGAAGTAGTCCTTCAACTTCTCCTGCATCTCGCCGCGGGTGTTGGATCGCGAGAGGACTTCGACGGCCAGGTCCGGGGCGAGTTCGGGGATCGGGTCGGTCGGAATCTTACGGCCGGGGAGCTTTGCCCACGAGTAGAACGCGACGCCCGGGATGCGGACCTGGCCGGGGAAGAGTTCGACGGTGCCGTCCGCGCCCGCGACCAATCCGAGATCGTGTGCGCGGACGAAAGGGGCCAGGATTTCGATGAGATAAACCGCCAGGAATGATTCGCGGAGTCCCACGGCTTTCTCCACGAGTGTTCCGTCGATCAGTTCGCAGAGCTTTCCCTCTCGGCGGTCGACGGCGAGCAAGTCGTGCTTCGTGGCGGTGCCCGGCGCGGGCGTGAGCCGCACCCGCGACGGGGCGTAGTCGGCGAATCGGCGCAGGGCGTCGTCGAGGGTTCGCAGCGTCATCGGGTCGCCTCCGAGTTACTTCTTCACCCCGAACTTGTAAACCGTCGTCTGACGGTACTCCTCGCCCGGCTTCAGCACGATCGACGGGAACTCGCTCTTGTTCGGCGAGTCCGGGAAGAACTGGGCTTCGAGGCAGAACGCGCCGTACTGGTTGTAGGCCGCACCGCCCTTGCCCTTGGTTTTGCCGTCGAGGAAGTTGCCGGTGTAGAGCTGGATGCCGGGCTCCGTCGTGAAGACCTCCAGCACCCGGCCGCTCTTCGGCTCCGTGACCGTCGCGACCAGTTTCGGCACGTCGACGCGCTTCTCGCCGTGGACGTAGTTGAGGTCGTACCCGACCGGGTCGCCCTTCGCTTCCTTGATGCGGTCGCCGATCTTCGCGGCGGTGGTGAAGTCGAACGGCGTCCCCTTCACGGGCTCGATCTTGCCCGTCGGCAGCAGCGACGCGTCGCCCGGCGTGTACCGGTCCGCGGCGAGTTGCAGTTCGTGCCCGAGCACGTCCCCGCTGGCGTGCCCGGCCAGGTTGAAGTAGGTGTGGTTCGTCAGGTTCACCGGCGTGGGTTTGTCGGTGGTCGCGCTGTAGTCGATGCGGAGTTCGTTGGCGTTCGTCAGGGTGTACGTCACGGTCGTGGACAGGTTGCCGGGATAACCCTCCTCGCCGTCCTTCGAGACGTAGAAGAGCTTGAGCCACGGCCCCGTCGTGCCGACGCCCGCCTCGGGCCGCCACAGCATCTTGTCGAAGCCGTTCGTCCCGCCGTGCAGGCTGTGCTTGCCGTTGTTCGCGGCGAGTTTGTACTCCTTGCCGTCGAGCTTGAAGGCCGCGTTCCCGACGCGGTTCGCGACTCGCCCCGTGATGCAGCCGAAGTACGGGTGCCCGGCGACGTAGCCGTCGATGCTGTCGAAACCGAGGGCCACGTCCGCGAGTTTGCCGTCCTTGTCGGGGGCGTGAATCTCGGCGACGATGCCGCCGAGGGTGAGGATCTTCACGCGCATTCCGGCCTTGTTGACGAGCGTGTACGCGGTCACGTCGGCTTTCGGCCGCAACACGACTTTCGCCGTCTTGCCTTTGACTTCCTTCTCGACGGCGATTTCCGGCACCTTGCCGAACGGCTCCTCCTCGTAGGCGGGGCCGTACTGCGGTTGCTGGGCGGGGAGCAGGGCCGCGACGCCGAGGGCGAGCGCGACGACGGAGAGGAGACGGGTCATGGGGGGTTCCTGGCGATGCAGAGGAAGGATTCAGACTGTCAAGCTGGTGGGTTCAGCCAGAATACGTGGCGAAAAAAGACGAGCGGCTGTTCGTCGTGGACGCCGAAGTCGACATAGATCGGCGACACCACTCCGCGATAAACGGTCACTTCCATTGAGTGGTGGTGGTACAACGGCTCGCCGAAATCGCGAGGATCGTTTTCGAGACGGGTCAGGATTTGACGCACCGCGGCTGCGATGAGCTTTCCCTGACCCACCTTGATCGCGAGCCGAGTTATGGCTCGCAGATCTTCGCGGGCCGATTCTAGTATCGAAACGTGAAAGCGCGGTTGTCCGGTTCCATTCATTCCGGACATGGTCCTGCCTCCGGTGGCTGGGCCTCGGCTCGGCGAACCATCTCCTCGATTTCTTCGACGAGATCGCGGAAAGGGACGTACGGCCCCTTATTCTCGATGTACCCGAACAAGTCGTCGGCGGTAAACTTCGGCTTCATCGAGTCGAAGATGGCGCGCTTCTCTTCCGGGGTCAATTCTCGGATCGGTTCGTCGGGCATCGGGAAGCCTCCTCGGGGGACGCCCCATTTTATCGCGGTCACTTCTTCGCCGCGATGGCCTTCTGCACGGCGGAACCCAGGTCCGCCGGGGTCGGGGCGACCTCGATGCCGGCGGCCTTCAGCGCGGCGATCTTGTCCGCGGCCGACCCGCTGCCGCCGCTGATGATCGCGCCGGCGTGGCCCATGCGGCGGCCCGGCGGGGCGGTCTGCCCGGCGATGAACGCGGCCACCGGCTTCTTGACGTGCTTCGCCACGTACTCGGCCGCCTTCTCCTCCGCCGTCCCGCCGATCTCGCCGATGAGCAGGATCGCGTCGGTGCCGGGGTCCTTCTCGAACATCTCCAGGCAGTCGATCTGGTTCGTGCCGATGATCGGGTCGCCGCCGATGCCGACACAGGTGGACTGCGAGTACCCCAGCCCGGACAGCTGGAAGACGGCCTCGTAGGTCAGCGTCCCGGACCGGCTGATGATCCCGACGCGGGTCTTGCCGGGGGTCGCGGGGGTGTGAATGTAGCCCGGCATGATGCCGATCTTGCACTCGCCCGGCGTGATGACGCCCGGACAGTTCGGCCCGACGAGCCGGCACCCCGGCTTCGACTGCACGAACCGCTTCGCCTTCGCCATGTCGAGAACCGGAATCCCTTCCGTGATCGCGACGATGACCTTGATGCCGGCGTCGGCCGCTTCCATGATCGCGTCGGCGGCCCCGCCCGCCGGGACGAAGATCATCGAGGCGTCGGCTCCGGTCGCCTTCACCGCTTCGTACACGGTGTTGAACACGGGCAGTTTCTTCTTCGACTCCTTCCCCTCCCAGGTGGTGCCCCCCTTCTTGGGGGTGACGCCGCCGACGAACTGGCTGCCGTAGAGCAGGCACTGGTCCGTGTGGAAGCTCCCGGCCGAGCCGGTGATCCCCTGGGTGATGACGCGGGTGTTCTTGTCGACGAGGATGCTCATGAGTCGGGTTCCAGGGAAAGGTACTCGGATGATTCTGGTTTATCGGGTGGCCGACCCGCGCCGCGAGTCGGCGGGCGGTTTCGTTACTTCGCCTCGAACGCGACGACGGCCCACTCGCCGGGCTTCGCGCCCTTGGCCAGCGTCACGCTGACGGGCCGCGTGCCCTTCGGGTCGGTCAGTTCGCCGCGGACGGTCGTGCCCTCGATTTTCGCGAGCTTGTAGCCGGTGGCGTTTCCGCGAAGACTCGTGAACAGGTCGTGCAGCCCGCTGCGGCTGTAGCCGCGAACTTTGTCGGCGTCGAACCGCGGGCCGGCGAGGTCGCCGCGGGCTTTCGGTTGAACCAGGGCTTCCGCGGCGATGTCCGACTTGTCCAGAACCGCATCCAGGAACGCGGCGGCGGCGAACCGCTGGGCGGCGACCTCGTCGCTCCCGGTCGGCAGGGCGGCCGCGAACTTCGGCGTGACCGCGAACCAGTCGACCGCCCACAAGCCCGTGTCGCGCGACAGCCGCAAGGTGTAGACCTTGTCCGGCGCGGCGGCACCTCGGAAGACGGCGACGTTCGCGGTGACGGCGGTCTGGTCCGCGTCCGGGGTGAACGTCTTCCCGGCGGCGAGTTTCTTCGCCCAGTCGTCGGCGACCGCGTCCGAGTACCCTTGCTTTTTCTCCGCCTCGGATGCGATCGCGGGGATCGGCTCGGCGACCAGCTTCTTGAAGTCCGGCGCGAGCTTGGCGGCGACCGACTGACCGGCGGCCGCTGCGGTCAGGAACTCTTTCGCGGACGCCTCCGCAGACGCCTTCAATTCGGCCGGCGACGCGTTCGGGCTCGGCGGCGTGGTCGTGCTCACGGTCGGCGTGGGGGCCGGGCCTTTCTTGTTGCACCCGGCGAGCGCAACCAGACCGGCAACCAGGACGGGGACCGCGGACCATCGGGACGGCATGTTTCAAACCTCGGGAAGCGCGGGGCGGTTCAGGGGGTGAGAGGTTGTTGGCCGGGCAGCGAGAACAGGTCCGCGACCCGGCAACGGAAGTCGGGGAGCACCCCGTTGCCGGTGAGTTCGTCGGTTGACTTGAGAACTTCAAGAACGTCGGGTGCTGAGTAGACCACGACATTTTTTGCCTCGATGTCTACCAGCCACACGAGTCTTCCACCTGCGTTGAGAAACCGGCTGGCTCGCGCCGGCAATGATGATCGCACGTCTCGTTCATCAAGAACTTCGACGACAAGATCAGGCGATTCCATTGCGAATCGGTCAGACATCGGCCTCTTCGGGTTGTCGAGATACATGGCGAAATCTGGACAAAAGACCGTGTCCGGATCGTGTTCGATCCAGAAGCCGACATTGTTCGACAGCCCACACCCACGTCCGCGGGGTCCCAGGTACGATGCGGCTCGAAGATTCACGAGACCGCAGACTAAACCATGTGCCTTGTATCCGGGATAAGGCCGTTCGATCACAGTCCCACGGTCGAGCTCGAACGCTCGTTCTTCGTTCTCTGGTAAACAGCACCAGTCCCAGAACTGGTCGGCACTGTACCCTGTCGGCAACATACTTGCCTCCGTGCCTGCTCACTTCGCCAGTTCCACGACCATCTTCGCCGCCTCGGTCAGGCCGGGGGCAACCTTGATCATCGGGAGCTCCGCCTTCACGCCGTTCAGGATTTCGCGGGCCTTCTCGACCTCGTTCCCTTCCAGCCGGACGACCACCGGCACCTTGAACCCGACCTCGCGGCCGGCCTTCACCAGCGCGTCCGCGATGCGGGCACAGCTCGCGATGCCGCCGAAGACGTTGACAAAGACGGCCTTCACGCCACTGTCGGACAGCAGGATGCGGAACGCCTCGATCGCGTTCTCCGCGGTCACGCCGCCGCCGACGTCGAGGAAGTTCGCCGGGTTGCCGCCGTGGTGCTTGACGATGTCCATCGTCGCCATCGCGAGGCCGGCCCCGTTCACGAGGCAGCCGATGTTGCCGTCGAGCTGGATGTAGTTGAGGCTCGCCGCCGCCGCCCGGATTTCCGTCGGGTTTTCCTCTTCCTTGTCCCGCAGCGCGGCCACGTCCGGGTGGCGGAACAGGGCGTTGTCGTCGAAGTCGATCTTCGCGTCGAGCACGACCACGTCGCCCTTCACCGTCACCGCCAGCGGGTTGACCTCGACGATGCTGGCGTCCTTCGCGAAGTACACCTTCGAGATGGCCATCAGGATCTTGACCACCGGCACGATCTGCTCGTTCGTGAAGCCGAGGTCGAACGCGATGCGCTGCGCCTGGAAGGGGAGCAGCCCCGTTTCCGGCGACACGGGGATCCGCATGATCTTTTCGGGCGTGTCGTGGGCGACCTTCTCGATGTCCATCCCGCCGGCCGCGGACGCCATCAGGATCGGCAGCCCGGTCGCGCGGTCGAGGACCATGCCGACGTAGTATTCTTTCGCCGGTTCCGCGTCGGCCTGGATGATGAGCTTCTTGATCGGCTGGCCTTCCGGCCCGGTTTGCAGCGTGACGAGCGAGTGCGACAGCATCAGCCCCGCGAGCTTGCCGGCCTTCTCCTTGCTCGGGGCGAACTTCACGCCGCCGAGCTTTTCGGCGTAGCCCTTCAACTGCCCGGCCCCGCGGCCGCCGGCGTGGATTTGGGCCTTCACCATCGCGCCGCCCTTGCCGCCGGTGATCTCGTCCCACGCCTTTTCGGCGGCCTCGGCCGAGTCGACGACGATGTGCCGGGGGGTGGTCGCACCCGCGGCGGCGAGGAGTTCCTTGGCCTGGTATTCGTGAATCTTCATCGGCGGCTCCGGCGAGGCGAGGTGGAATGAGGAGGTTATACGCGCGGGGAACTAGCTTTCCACGTCCCACACGACGACACGCCCGGTGTCCGCGCCGGCGGCGCACGTCAGCCCGTCCGGGGCGAACGCGACGCAGTGCAACGTCCCGAGCTTCCAGTCGAACCGGGCTCGTTCGGCGAACGTCTTCGCGTCCCAGAAGGTGACGGTGCCGTCGGCGGACGACGTGGCGAGCGTGCGGCCGTCCGGGGAGAACGCGACGCCGGTCTGGCGACCCGGTCGCTTCAGGGTCGCGGACGGCTGCACGCTGCCGGAACCGGTGAGGTCCCACACCGCGACCGAACCGGCCTTCCCGGCGCGGTTCGCCAGGCACGATCCGTCGGGGGAGAACGCGAGTTGCCGGCAAACCCGATCCGGATTAGTCGGGTCCAGGTGTAAGATTCGCACGCACTGGTGGCGGCTCCAGTCGAAGACCTGAATCCAAAGCTCGCTGCCGACGGCCAAAAACCGTCCGTCCGGCGAGCACGCCATCGCGGTCGGCGAGCCCGAGTAGTGCAGCGAAATCGGCTCGCCGGCCGCCATCGTCGTCGCCTGCGGCCCGCCCCGCAGCAACGCGGCGACATCCCAGCATGCGATCTGGGCGGAGTTGTTGCGACCCGCGACGAGGAGGGTTTCGCCGTCCGCACTGAAGGCGAAGTGCCGGGGCGAGAAGAATCGGTTGTCGGCCTCCAGTTCCGCAGCCGATCCGTCGGTGAACCGGGTCAGGGCGATCGCGTCGCTGCCGAGTTGCGGCTCGTGCGTGTGTACGGCCAGGATCGACAGGTCCGGGGAAACGGCCGGGTCCGCGTACCGGCCCAGCCCGGAGCCCGCGTCGGTGTGTTCCAGGCGGATCCGCTGGTCCGCGAGCAGGTCCCACCAGCAGACGGTCGTCGCGAAGTGCTTTTGCCCCACGACCGCGGCGAACGACTGCCCGTCCGGGGCGAACTGGATCGACCGGACGAGGTCTTCGCGGTCGTAGTCGGGGTCGAGGGTGAGGAGTCGCATCCGTGAACTGAAGCAGAATACGACCGAAAACGCAACGAGGCGGGGCGAACTTCGCCCCGCCTCGCGGTGCTCGTGGGGTCCGAAGACCCGGCGAGTTAGTCGACCTTCTTCGGCGTTTCCTTCGGCATCGGGGTGGCCGGGGCAACCGGCGCGGCCGGGGTCACCACGGTGCCGTAGCAGCCCGCCGAGCCCCAGCAGCCGGTCGTGATGCCGGTGCAGGAGCCGTAGCAGCTGCTGCCGTAGCAGCTGCTGCCGTGGCAGCTGGAGCCGTGGCAGGACTTCTTGCCGAGGAACCCGCCGAGGAACCCGCCCTTTTCGCGGCCGTGGCAGGAGCCGTGGCAGCTTGCGTAGCCGGTGCAGCCAGCGGACGCGCCCGTGCAGCCGTGGCAGGAGGTCACGACGACCCCGCCGCAGCAGCCGTTCTTCTTGCCGAACGAAGCGGTGTCACCGGAGGTGGACAGCGCCATCATGAGGACCATCGTGTACATCGCGTCAACCCTCGAAGCCCAGTGAAGGGGAACCCAGACACCCAAACCCGTACGCACGAGTTACGGTAAAAAAGCCGTCCGACACCGCCCCGCCGACACAGCGGGGCTCGTCGAGGTGGCATCCATTCCGCGGTTTGCGTTAGCCTGCCGCTTTAGACAGAACAGGAGAGACTGATAATTCACACCGTGTGGGAAAGATCATTGATGAAGATAGTAGATTCGGCCGACGGGGGCGTCAACAGTAAATTGGGGAGGCTACGGAGAATCGCGGAACTGGGGTCCGGATATAACGGCAGGCCATAAACGGCACGAAATTGCCCCGTCCGGAGAAACCGGATACGCTACTCCACAATTCGCACCCAACGTCGCACCCGCCCCCGCGTTGGACTCCCAGGACCGCCCCCGTATCGGGTAAACTGACCTGCGCACCGACCCCGCACCCCAGTCGAGAACCGGAATGGACCCCGCACCCCCGTTGACGGACGACGACATTCTCCCGCCCGTCGAACCCCGGACCGTTTACCGCCTCGGCCTGACCGGCACCGGAATGGCCGCGGCCGCCTGCGGGATCGGACTCGTCGAGGCGTTCGCCGGCGACCTGCCGTGGGTCGCCGCCACCCTCCGCGTCGCCCTGGCGTTCTTCGGGCTGATCCTCGCCGGCTACGCCCTCAGCCTCCGGGCGGGGCTCTGGCAGGCGTGGGCCATCCTGGCCGCGACCGCGGGGTTGGGCTCGCTCGGCCTGCCGAACACCTGGGACTCGTTCCAGATGTTCTTCAGGGTCGCCGCCGTCGTCGCCGGGTGCGGGGCCGGGCTCGCCGCGCTCCCGCTGACCCTGCGGCTGTCGCTCATCTCGGTCGCGGTGCTCGTCCACTTCGGCGGCATCCTCACTGCAACGACGTGGCCGGACCCCGCCCCGTGGCTGACGAACCAGGTCGGCCAGCGGGTGTACATGCCGTACCTGACGTTCATGTACCTGCGGAACGCCTACCACTTCTACTCCCCGGAACCCGGCCCCGCGAGCCACGTGTTCGTGCTCGTGAAGTACGAACTCGACGAGACCGACCCGAAGACCGGCAAGCCGAAGCTCGTCAGCGAGTGGCTGTCGATGCCCCGGCGGGACGCCGAGCAGTTTCGCGACCCGCTCGGCCTGACGTACTACCGCCGGCTGTCCCTCACGGAAATGGTGTCGCAGATCATCCCGGCGCTGGTCACGAACCAGAACATCGAAACGGAAGAGGTGAAGGAACGGCGGGTGGCGTACTCGGTGATCAAGGACCCGCTCATGCCGCAGCCGTACCAGGCCGCGCAGGGCAACGTGGACCCGATCAACCTCCAGTACCGCATCCCGCAGCCGCACGTGTACAAGTACCTGCTGCCGTCCTACGTCCGCCACCTCGCCGGGGCGCACGAGGCACCGGGGCGGAAAGTCGTGAGCATGAAGATCTACCGGGTCGAGCACCGGATCATCCAGCCGCAGGTGTTCGTGAACGGCGGCAGCCCGTTCCACCCGACGACCTACAAGCCGTACTACTGCGGCGAGTACACCCCGGACGGCAAGCTCGTGGACCCGCAGGAGCAGATGCTGTACTGGCTCGTCCCGATCCTGCCCAAGCCCGGCGGCGCGGCCCCCGGCGACCCGGACAAGATCGACTACGACGACCACATGTCCCGCCACGCCGGCTTCAAGTTCAACTGGAAGGACATCACGCCATGAGCACGACGCTTCCGGCCCCGACGAAAAAGCCCCTGCTGAAGACCTGGCTCGACTTCTGGTTCGCCCCCGGCGACCCGACCACCCTCGGGTTCCTCCGGCTGGTGACCGGGTTCATCGTGCTGTACGTCCACCTCGCGTACTGCTTCGACTTCCACTCGTTCTTCGGGCCGCACGCCTGGTGGGGGCTGAACGAGGCGAACCGCGAGCGGCGGGAGGCCCCGACCCCCGTGCCGACGTTCTGGGACGACAAGTTCGGCGGGTGGGACGAGACGCCGAAGTCCGCGTTCCTGCCCGAGTACCCGCACCGCCTCGCCGCGTTCCTGAAGTTCCTCCGCGGCCTCCCGGCCGACGACAAGGCGCAGTTCGCGCAGTCGCTCAAGTTCCTGACCCGGATCAAGGACGCCGTCGAGAACACCGGCAACCCGATGTACGGCCTGGAGGGGTTCGGGTACGTCGCCGGGTTGAGCGGCGACCCCAACACGCGGGCGAAGGAACTGCAAAACATGGTGAAGGGGGACACGAAGTTCGTGACCTCGACCGGCCAGATCGTCCGCGTCCCGACGATGCTCACGAGCCTGCCCTCGGACTCGCCGACCAACCCGGACCGCCTCGAGGTCGCCGCCGAGATCGAGGCGTTCTTCCGCGTCCTGCCGACAGACATCGACGAGCGGAAGTACGTGATCGCGCACTTCGTCGAGGCCGACGCCGGGCGGCTGAAGAACCTGGTCCGGTTCATCAAGGAGCTGGGCGACCTGAGCCCCGAGCAGCGCAAGGAACTCCTCGACTACATGGAGTACTGGAACTTCGAGAAGAAGCAGGCCTTGCGGGTCGGCCAGCCGACGTTCTCCGTGTGGTTCCACATGACCGACCCGACGTGCATGGCCGTCACGCACGGCGTCGTGCTGGTCGTGATGTTCTGCTTCGCGATCGGGTTCTGCACGCGGGTCACGTCCGCCCTGACGTGGATCGCCGCCGTGGGGTACATCCACCGGAACCAATACGTGCTGTTCGGCATGGACACGATGATGAACATCCTGCTCATCTACCTGATGATCGGGAACAGCGGGGCGGCGCTGTCGGTCGACCGGCTGATCGCCCGGTACCGGGCCGGGAAGCTGGGCCTCGGTCGGAGCGGCACGATCGACGACCGGACGCGGGCGTACCTGGAGACGCCGCCGGCGTCCGTGTCCGCCGGGTTCGCGTTGAAGCTGCTGAACGTCCACTTCTGCTTCATCTACATGGCCGCCGGCCTGTCGAAGCTCAAGGGGAACTCGTGGTGGAACACGACGGCGTACTGGGACACGCTGGTGAACCCCGAGTTCACCCTGATCCACTACAGCCTGTACGAGTCGTTCGTCCGGAACATGGTCTGGAACCGGCCGTTCTACGCCCTGGCGTCCGCGATGGGCGTCGGGTTCACGTTCGTCGCCGAGATCGGGCTGCCGTTCCTCGTCTGGACCCGGCTGCGGCCGTTCGTGATGATCATGGGGTTCATGCTCCACGCCGGGGTGGCCATCTTCATGGGGCTGTGGATCTTCAGCCTGCTCATGATGATGATGCTGCTGGGGTACATGCCCGGGTGGTGCGTCCGGGAGCGGATCTTCGGGGCGAAGCCGGCGGCGACGCCGTTCACCGTGACGTTCTCGAAGGCGGACCCCGCCCAGGTGCGGGCCGCCGCCCGGATCGCGGCGCTCGACTTCGACGCCCAGGCGACGTTCGCGGAGGGGGCCGAGTACCGCGTCGTGGTGGACGGCAAGCCGTTCGCCGGCCCCGACGCCGCCAAGGCGGCCGCCGGCCGGATGGCGTGGGCGTCCCCGGTGCGGGTGGCTCTGCTGGTGCCGGGTCTTTCCGGCGTCGTGGCGGGCCTGCTCGCCCCGCAGAAGTAAGTGGGGGGTTCCGTCCCCGTCGGATTCTACTCCGCGGGGTTGTATTGATTCGGGTTCCCTCCCCCTGGGAGGGGGGAGGGTGAGGGTAGGGGTCGCTGGGGGAGTGAAGCCTTCACCCCCACCCCAACCCTCCCCCCTCAAGGGGGAGGGAGAAAGATCAATCCAGGCCGCGAGCGGTATCAACCGACGCGGGCCGGTTCCGCCGTGCGACTGAGCCGGAACCGCGGCAACCCCTCCCGCCGCGGTTCGAGTGCGTCCACCACGTCGACCGCCCGACAAAACCGCCCGCGGTGCCCGGCGATCAGCGACTTCAACCGCCCCAGCGTGCGGCCGACGCCGACGTACGTCCGCCACTTCGCGAGCGGCTTCAACGGCAACCGGGGCTGGCCGGGGTCGAACTCCCACGGGTGGAAGTACAACACCGCCGGGTTCGGCCCGAGTTGGCGGACGCCCGCCGTCATTGCCGCGAGGGGGAACAGCCGAAAGTACCCGCCGCCGGCCACCGGCAGGTTCTGGCCGAGGACGCGCCACGTCGCCGGAGGGAGTTCGAGAATGCTGCCGTGCTCGCCTTCGAGCACGAACGGCGTGCGCGGCGCGTCCGGGACGCCGTAGCGGTCGTGGCGGACGGGGAACACCGACGAATCGTACCGCAGCCCGCTGTCGGCGAGCACGTCCGCGGCCCACGCCGTCTGCCGCATCACGCTGAACGTCGGCGCGCGATACCCGACCACGGCCGTGCCCGCGGCCTGTTCCAGCGCGTCCACGCTGGTCCGCAAGTCCTCGGCGAAGGTCTCCGGCGCGAACCGGTGAACCCGCTGGTGGTCCCACCCGTGCGACCCGACCTCGTGCCCGGCCGCGGCGATGTCCCGCACCAGCGCCGGGTGCGACTTCGCGATTTCCCCGACGACGTAAAACGTCGCCGGCACGCGCCCCGCGGCGAGCACGTCGAGCAGTTCCCGCGTCGTGCGTTCCATCCGCCCGGCGTAGACCCGCCGCATTTCCGGGGAAAAGGGCAACCCCGCCGCCGCTTCGATGCGGTCGTGTTCTTCGACGTCGAAGCTAAGGACGATGGGGTGGCTGGCTCCCTCCCCCACAAGTAGGGAGGATGCCAGAGGTTGACCCAACGTCGAAGGCGTTTTCGCGTGCGGGACCATGCTTCCTCCTTGATGCGGTCCAGGCTTAGTTCAGCCTAGAACCTTTCTCAGTTCTGGCAGCACGCCTCCGACTACTCTCGCACCGTCGTGAACCCAACCTGCGCAACAGACATGAGGCCGACACTGGCGAAAACGAACACCTCGTTCGCAACAAGATACGGCCACGTTGATCGTCCAAAGGAGTGGTAGTCCCAGAACACTCTGGCGCAGATTCGCCCCTGTGGGACGAGCATCGGCACGGGAAGCATCCACCAACTCAAGCAGGTCAACGGAAACATCATCAAAAGCATGTACGCAATCTCTGGGTCGATCTCGCCCCAACATCTCCTCATCGTTCGCCTCGCTACGTGCTGTTGCTCACCCTACCCCGCCGACCATCCGCACGCAAGTCAGAATGTGCAAAACCGTCTAGCCAAGCCCACCCCGCGGTTTGGTACAATCCCCGCATCGCCTGGGTCCACGGCGGGCTCACGCCCCGCCGCTCGCCCGGATCACTCACGGAAGAGACACCGTCATGAAGACGCAGCGGCCCCGTCGTCGGGTGAAATTCCTTCGCCTCGCGATTCTCGTTCTTGCGATCTCGGTCGCGTCCGCCGGGTTGTACGCCGCCCACGCCGCGCAGGTGAAGCGGCAAGCGGGGACGTTCCTCGACCGGGCCCGGGCCGCGGAAGCGGAGAAGAACTGGAAGGCCGCGGCCGAGTTCTACCGGACGTACCTCAACTTCCGCCCGACGGACGTGACCGCCCTCGCCGGGTACGCCGGGGTGCTGGACGAAACCGCGAAGGCGAAGCCCGCCGCGATTCCGGACGCGATCAAGGTCTACGAAAAGCTGCTGCAACTCGACCCGAGCCGCACCGCCGACCGACGGAAGTTGGCGAAACACTACGTCGCGGTCGGGTACGTGACCGGGGCCCGCGACCACCTGCGCGGGTTGCTGAACCCCACCGAGGGGGGCAACCCGAACGACGCGGAACTGCTGGAACTGTACGCCGCCTGCGAACTCCGCGAGCACAAGACCGAGTCCGGCCTCGCGTACCTCGAACGGGCCGTCAAGACCGGCAAGGCCACCGCCGACACTTACCTTCGTCTCGCGGTTCTGCTTCGCAATGAAGGAAAGACCCCCGAGGCGACCGAACGCGCCGACGCGGTGATGGCCGAACTCGTCGCCGCCCGACCCGACGACATTTCCGCTCGGCTCGCACGGGTGAAGTACCGCAGCGCGACCGGGGACCGCAAGCTCGCCCGGGCCGACGCGGACCACGCCCTGCGGCTGCCCGGCGGCCGGCAGAACCCGGACGTGCTGCTCGCCGTCGCGGAACTGGCCGCCGCCGACAACGACCTCGCCACCGCGAAGGACGTGCTCACCGCCGGGGTGAACGCCTCCCCGGACAACGTCCGCCTGCGGGTGATGCTGGCCGACGTGCTCGGGAAGCAGAACGACCCCGCCGCCGCCGCGAAGACGCTCCGCGAGGCCGCCGACCGCATCAAGGAGCCGACCGCCCAACTGCTCGAAATCGCGGACAAGCTCATCGACGTGGGCGACCTGACGACCCCGGCCGACCACGCCGCCCGCCTCGCCGCCGACCCCGCGACGAAGCAAATGGGCGACTACCTCGCGGGCCGGCTGAAGCTCGCGGAAGGGAACTGGCCCGCCGCGCTGCCGCTGCTGCAAAAGGCCGCGTCCGCCCTCGACCGCACGCCCGGCTACGAGTTCAAGGCCCGACTCGCGATCGGCCAGTGCTTCGCGCTGGCGAACAACCCGGACCAGCAGAACGCCGCGTATGCCGCCGCCGTGAAGATGTCCGCCGCCAGCGCCCCCGCCCGGTTGGGCCAGGCGGACGCGCTCGCGAAACTGGGGCAAACGCACTCGGCGATCGAACTGTACCAGACGCTCGTGAACCAGATTCCGGGCACCCGTGCCGCCATCGCCCGGCTGAAGCTCGCCGAGGTGCTGGCGAGGCCCGAGGCCGACCGGAACTGGTCCGCGTTCGACGAAGCCTGCGGCCCGAAGCCGTACACCGCGGACGTCCACCTCGTCCGCGCGAAGGCACTCGTCGCCCGGCAGAAGTCCGCCGACGCGGAAAAGCTCCTCGCCGAGGTCATCGCCGCCGGCGTCGAAGACCCCCGGCCGCGGGTGGCGCTCGCGTCCCTCCGCGGCAACCGCGACCCCGACGCCGGCCTCGCCGTCATCGCGGAAGCGGAAGCGAAACTCGGCGATCGTGTCGACCTGCGGCTGGCGAAGGCCCAACTTCTCTGCCGCACCGCGAGCCGCGACGGGAAGCCGCTCCTCGCCCTGGCGGAGAACGCCGGCGCGTTCGCGAAAGCCGACCGCGCCCGCCTGTACTCGGGAATCGCCGAACTGCTCGCGTCCCTCGGCCACCGGCCCGCCGCCGTGGAACTCTACACCCGCGCCGCCGCCGAGTCGCCGTTCGACATCGCCGTCCGCGCCGCCCTCTTCGACCTCGCCCTCGCCGAAAAGCGTGAAGACCTGCAGGCGAAGATGCTGGCGGAAATCACCGCCCTGGAAGGGACCGACGGCCCGGTGCGGATCGTCGCGGAAGTGACGCGCGACCTGTCCAACCTGAAGCCCGGCGACCCGACCAAGAGCATCCGCGACCGGTTGAAAATCGCCCTCGCCGCCCGCGAAAACTGGGGCCGCGTCCACGCCCTGCTCGGCGACCTCGCGCAACTCGACGGGAAGCCGGACGCCGCCCTCGACCACTACCGGAAAGCCCTCGACCTCGGTGCCCGGCACGACGCCCTGGCGCGGAACGCCGTCGCCCTGCTGCTCGACCGCAACCGCCACCCGGAGGCGCTCGCGCTCCTCGGCCGGTTCGGTGGGGAATACCCGCTCGCCCCGGACCTCGCGAAGCAGCAAACCATCCTCCGCTCGATGTTCGGCGAAGACCCGAGCCGGAACCTCGCGTGGGCACGGTCCCCCGACACGGCCGGGTCGAAGGATTATCGCGACCACCTGTCCCGCGCCACCGTCTTCGCCCTGAACGGTGCCCCAACCGACGCCGCGAAAGCCCTGCGGCAGGCGGTCGCGCTGAACGACGCCGCCCCGGAGGCGTGGGTCGCACTCGTCCGGTTCCTGGCCGCCAGCGGAGAGAAAGACGAAGCCGAAGCCGCCGCCACGGAAGCCGCCAAGCGCCTGAAGGCGAGCGCCGAGAAGGGCGGAAATCCCACCGCGGTCGCCGTCGCGCTCGGGGCGTGCCGGGAACTCGTCGGCGACACGGCGACCGCCGAGACGCTCTACCGCAACGCCCTGAAGTCGAGCCCCGCCGACCCCGCCGCGTTGCGGCACCTCGTCGACCTGCTCCGGCAAACCCACCGCCGGGCCGACGCCGTCAAACTCCTCGAAGACACCGTCCGCGGGGACGCCACCCCCGCCGTGAAGCAGTGGGCGAGACGGTCGCTCGCCTTCGCGAAAATCTCCGCCGAGGACGGGCACACGCACGTCGCCGCGGCCCTGGACCTGATCGAAGAAAACCTCCGGGAAGGGGGCAATCTGCTCGACGACCGCCGGGCGAAGGCCCTGGTCCTCGCCGCCGACCCGTTCCGCCGGGCGGACGCGATCGCGACGCTCACCGAGACCGCGGGCACGATCCCGCTCGGGCCGGAAGAGAACTTCCTGCTCGCCCGGTTGCACGTCCAGGGCGGGAAGCTCGTGGAGGCGGAAACCGCCCTGCGAGCCGCCACCCGTGCCGCCGCCGTCGCCGCCCCGGAGCACCTCGCCACGCTCATCCGGGTGCAACTCGTCCGCGGGGAAACGACCGACGCCAAGGAGACACTGGCGAAGCTCAAACTCGCCGCGCCGAACACCTGGCTCGCCGTCTCGGAGGAAGCCCGCTACCTGGCCCGGGACGGCAACAAGAAGGAAGCCGCCCGGCTCGCGTCGGCGACTTCCGGCCCGGACGACGCCGACCACCTGACGGCCCGCGTCGGCCCGCTGCTGGAAGAGATCGGCTGCCCGGTCGATGCGGAAGCCGCGTACAAGAAGGCGCTCGAGTCCGCGAAGACGCCGACGGCCCACGTCCCGCTGACATCGTTCTACCTTCGCACCGCCCGCCAGCCGGACGCGGTCGCCGTCGCCCGCAAACACGCGGACGGCTGCCCCACCGGAATCACGGCCCGCCTGCTGTGCGCCGCGGTCCGGTCCCGCCCGGACGACGCCGTCCCCGCTTCCGAGAAGGACGCCTGGAAGAAGACCGTCGGCGAAGTCGAGGCCTGGATCGCCGCGAAGCTCCGGGCCGAGCCGACGCACCCGGACCTGCTCTACGCCAGGGCCGAGCTCGACGACATGGCCGGCCGGTACGACGAGGAAATCCGCGCCCTCGAACTGGCCCTGCGGCAAGTGCCCGACCACGACGTGTACCTGAACAACCTCGCCACCGTGCTGGCCCTGCACGCGAAGGACACCAGCGGCCGGCCGCTGGAACTCATCAACCGCGCGATCGCGAAGCGCGGCCCGAAGCCGCACCTGCTCGACACGCGGGCCGTCGTGCTGCTCGCCGCCAACCGCCCGGCCGATGCGCTGCGCGACCTCGCCGTCGCGATCGCACTCGACCCCCGGCCGGTCTTCCACTTCCACGCGGCGCTGGCCTACGAGAAGGCCGAGCAGGAACCCGCCCGCGACGCGGCCGTCGCGGAGGCGGTGAAGGCGGGGCTGACCAAGGCGCTGCTCCACCCGCTGGAATGGGCCGACTACGGGCGGCTGTGCAAGAAGTGATGGCCTCGTCCGGGAGCCGCGAACGGACTTCCGTTCGCGGCTCCTCCAACCGCCCCGGTTACTTCTTCTGGTACACCCGGTGGTTCTTGTTCCCGCCGGACTCCAGGTACGCCAGCAGGTCCAGGAAGTCCGCCTCCGTCAGCACGTCGGCCAGGCTGCCGGGCATCGGGGACACCGGCGACGGCTTCCGCGAGTCGATGTCGTCCTTCTTCACGACGACCCGGTCCGTGTTGAGCGGGTCCGGCTGGATCGCGAGTTCGTCCTTCGTGTCCTCGACGACCCGGCCGGTCACGGTCTTGCCGGACGCCGTCACGATCACCTCGTTCTGGTACTGGTCGGACAGCACCTTCGACGGCTCGATGATGGACTCCGCGATCGCCTTCCGGTCGAACCGGGCCGCGATGGCGGTCAGGTCCGGGCCGATCGCGCCGCCGAAGTCGCCGACCCGGTGGCACTTCGCGCACTGGGCCGCGAGGTAGGCCTGCTTGCCGTTCTCGAAGTTGCGGGCCTTCTCGACCTTGTCCAGGAGCGGCACCACGTCGTCGACCTTCCACGCCTTGACGAACGGCCGCGGCTTGACGCTGTACTGCGGGGTGATGTCCTTGGCGATCGCTTCAATTTGCGGGGTCAGCGCGGTCCGCTCGGCGTCGGACATGTTCGCGACGGCTTCCTTCAGGAAGTTCTTCAGGAAGTTGTTCATGCTGTTCCCGTCGCTGTACCCGCGGCCGGCGTCCTCGAACCACTTGACGACTTCCGGGGACTGCGGCAGGGCCTTGCGGTCCTTCCCGAAGTAGCCGAGGTACTGCTTCCGCTGGTCCAGCGTCCAGAACCCGATCGGGGCGGTCCGGAGGTAGAACAGGTAGTGGAACAGGTCCGGCCCGGTCTTCGCGTCGGCCATCGCCTTGAGCCCCTTCGCGACGACGCCGGGGGCCTGGAGGTAGACCAGCAACTGGAACGCCTCGCGGTTGAAGCGTTCGTCCGCGCCGGGGAACTTCGGGTCGAGTTCGGCGATGACCTTCTTCGCTTCCGCGACCGTCGGGCGACCGAGGCGGGTGAACGCGACTTGCAGCACCCGGAGCTTTTCGAGCTTCTGCTCGTCGGCGAGCTTGTCGATCGGCAACCTGTCCAGTGCCGCCAGGATCGCGGGCTGGTCCGCCTTCTCCCCGTTGCGGCAGAGGGCGAGCAGCGCGTTCAGCGACGCCTCCGGGTTCGTCTCGGCGAGGGCCTTGGCCTTCCACTCCGCGACGGGCTGCGCCTCGACCGCGATGCGGGCGGCGTACCGCAGGAACCGGTCGTCGCTGCCGAGGAACGGCCACGCGGTCTCGACCGCCTTCGCGTCCTTCTTGCCGTGGAACGCTTCGAGCTTGTGCCGGGTCGCGCGGGCCTCGGCCCCGTCCTTGTTCTTCAGGTCCGCCGGCGCGGTGGATTCGTCGCCGGTGTAGGTGACGCGGTAGAGCGCCCCCTGCGTGTTCCGCCCGCCGGTGGTGAAGTACATCGCGCCGTCGTCGCCGATCACGACGTCCGTCAGGTTCAACGGCTTCTTCGCCGCGTCCTTCTTCACCAGCCCCAGCGGCGCGACGAAGTTCTCGAACGTCGCGGTGTACGACGAGCCCTTCGGCGTCAGGTGGACCGCGATGACCCGGCCGTACGTCCAGTCGAGGATGTACATCGCCTTCTGGTACTTGGCCGGGAACTTCGCCCCGATGCCGCTGCCGACCCCGGTCGGGCAGCCGACGCCGATGTCGAGGGTGGTGGGCAGGCTGTCCGGGTAATAGTTCGGCCACTTGCCGGTGCCCGACCGCCAGCCGAACTCGGCCCCGCTGGTCAGGTGGTTCACGCGGGTCGGGCGGTACCAGGGCATGCCCCAGTCCCACTCCATGTCGCTGTCGTAGGTGAACAGTTCGCCGTCCGCGTTGAAGGCGTGGTCGTAGGCGTTGCGGAACCCGGCGAGGACGACTTCCCACTTCTTGCCGTCGGCGTCGGTCCGGACGACGTAGCCGCCCGGCGCGAGGATGCCCGCCGCGTGGCCGTTGCCGTCCCACTGCCGGGGCAGGATGTGGTCTTCCTGCCAGTTCTTGTGCGGGGAATCCGGGCTGAGGCCTTCCGGCAACTTCGTGTGGTTGCCGTTCATCACGTAGATGAGGCCGTCTTGCCCGAGCGCCAGCCCGTGCGGGCCGTGCTCGCCGCCGCCGGCGAACGCCTTCAGGAACTGGCCGGACTCGTACCCGCCGTCGGTCTTGGGGCGAAACTTATACAGCCCGAACCCCTCTTTCCCGCGGGCGTTCAGGTACAGGTGGTCGTGGGCGAACAGGACGCCCATGACCTCGGACACGCCGAGGTCGAGCTTCTGCATCGACTCGACCTTGCCGTCCTTGAGGGTCACCTGCAAGATGGGCTGCCCGCCTTGGCCGCCAATGATGAGCCGGCCCTTGTTGTCCTTCCCGAGCGAGATCCACGATCCTTCCGTGGCCGGGTCCGCGACGTGGACGAGTTCCACCTTGAAGCCGGGCAGCGCGTACAGTTCCTCCGGCTTGGCGGCGACCCCCTTGGCCTTCGCTTCCTTCTTCTTTTCCTGGGCCTGGACGGGCAACTCGGCCAGCGACGCGACGAGGGCGAACCCCGCAGCGGCGAACGCGACGGC
>ERZ1066123.604-NODE-604-length-25860-cov-5.993916_pt1 | contig 25860 bp, 22 predicted proteins | sample MGYA00382770_ERZ1066123 | MGnify/ENA primary metagenome ERZ1066123 (study PRJEB33369, sample SAMEA5778353) | biofilm metagenome | biome: Industrial cooling water; feature: Water cooling tower basin; material: Biofilm | place: United Arab Emirates | collected...
GATACAAACAATTAATGAACAGCTAAGAACAGTAATTACTGAGTATCAAAAAGCATCAAATCTAGAAATTGCCCAAGCTAGCCAAATTCGTGCCCTCGCTCGCACAAAAGCTCGTGAACAAGCAGAAAAAGCAGTTGTTACTTCACTTTCTCAGCTAACTGCCACTGAAAATCAACTGGAAGCAGCTGTAGATAGAAAAAACGAATTAATCGCAGAAGAAAAACGTTTCCGCAATCAGTATCTAATTATATATCCAACACTTCTTGGCGCCCTATTTTTAGGCTTTGTAATTCTAATGGGAATTTTTAGCCAATCAACACTTTGGTTATTATTACAGAAGATAGGAGAAAACTTCGTTACTTACTTACTTTGGGGTACAGTAGCAATTTTAACTTACTTAGGTTTGGTTTGGCTAAAATATAGCACCACCATTCGTGACCGCTTGTTAAAGCTCCAGAAACAAATTAAACGACTAGAAAGTAGTTTAAAAGCAAATGCAGTAGAACTACGTCGGAGTTATAACGAACAGTTAAAGCTAGACTACGACTTTTATGCTCAAAATCTTCGTGTTGAAACATTAAATTATTTGATTAGAACAGCTAAACAAAGAACTGAGACATTACGTCAAACTCTTGATAATTTCTCTCAAATATACAATAATTTAGTGCAAGAACGCGAGCAAGCAAAAACAATTTATTCCGAAACTAGATTGACTGTTTTAACTGATACTGATATTGATGCATACTATCAAAATTTCCTAGCATCAAATTCAACAGATAAATTTACTCAAGAAAAAGTTAGTCGCTCTCAGTCATGGAAAATATCTGCCGAAGACTTTAAAAACCAGCTCATCCCATTTGCTCAGAAACAGTTTGAGCAGCTAAGTAATTTGTCAATAGGCGAAGTATTAAAAAAATCAGATTTAATTTCGGCAAATACTGCCACCTTGCGTTTAAATCAGCTTCATGATAGTGCTAACCTGTTACTCCGACTTCAAGATATTGATACAAACTTAAACCCAACTTCTCAACGTGAAACAAATCTTTGGGTGGCGCCGAAAGATAAAGAGCAAATTTTTGGACATTACAGTCGCTTAAGTAGAACTTTAACAGCTTTAGAAGCAGAAGACGAGCTACGGTTATGCATTTTAACTCGTTCTTTGGGCTTTCCAGCTTATTTTCTCAGTCAAATTGAGTTTTATCGAGACTGCTATGAACGCGCGCAAAGCGAACAAAAAGAGTCAGATGAGCTAGACAATATACCTGATTTAATACCACATGAAATTGGTTCAAATCGTGAGTTTATATTAGCTTATTCTACCTTAATGTTAGCAATTGCTCTAAATATGATATCTCAATCTCAAGGAGAATATAAATTCAAAGGTCAATTACTAGGTGAAGACCGAGAACAAATTGCCTTAGCTTTAGCAACCGAGTTTACCTTTCAAGAGCTATATGAGGAAATTAGAGAAAGTATAGAAGCATTTGAACATGACTTGATTTACCAAAATTTACATAAATTAGGTGATACTTTGGCGAATGATTTAACTCGTAATGAGCGTAAAATGTTAGATAATTTGAAGAAGGAGTATAATCCTTTGAATTAGGGAAAATAGATAGGGACGGGCAGGGATGCCCGTTCCACAAGAATTTAAGTTACTTTCTTAGTTGTTCTTTACGATGTTTATTTTTGTAATTGTTCAACTTCTGTCACACTTAACCCCGTAGTTTGGCTAATTGTTTGTACATCTAAAACACCAAGCAGCGAACGCGCGATAGCAAGTGCTTTTTCTTTTGCTCCTTCTTCTCTACCTTGTTTCCGACCCTTCGCTTCACCGTCCTGTTGCGCTTTTAAAATTGCATTTTTGCTGTCGTGAAGAAACATTTCTCGTTTTTCTAGCACATCTAGCTCCTCTGGGGTTAATTTACTTTCTCTTGCAACTTCAAACGCATGATTTATTTCTGGAACTTCTTCCATAGTAGGCGGAACTGACGTGAGTGTGTTTGCTGCTTTCAGGAAGTACAACCATTTATCTGATAACGTTTCTAATTCGGAAAGTTGTTTGTTGAATTTGGGTAACTCGACGAATACTAGTTCAATATCATCGCTATAATCGGTTAAATCGTCTTTTTCTTTTAATCGGTAGCGAGATATAACTTTATTATTGCCTTCAAACATGTCAAAATCAGTAATAGTCAAGGCTATCACTGGATTCAATAGTGTATAATCCTCACCAAGTCTAAGCTGAATTGAAAAGGCTTTGGCCGCATTATATAGCACCCGCTTCTCAAAACCCAACACATTTAAAACCTGCATCTCAATAATAACGGTTTTATTTCCTGTGATAGTCGCTTTTACGTCTAAGTATGAATCTTTCATACCCTTGATGCGCGGCGCCTGATAAGGGTCAATAATTTCTAAATCTAAAATTACTGGTTTCTCTTGATACAAAATTGTATTTAGAAAACCAATTAGAATATCTTTACTTTGTTTAGAACCAAAGATTTTTTTAAAAGCAAAATCAGTTTTAGGATTTATAAAGGTCACAATAAACCCTCCCAATTAATATTTATTTAAGAACAATAGTATCATTTTTATGGGAAGCTACAGAGCTTTATTTAGAAGAATTTCCTTTGTTACAGCGCAGACTCAGTATTGGCGCCAATTTTAAATCTCTCCTCTGTGTCCTCTGTGCCTCTGTGGTAAATAAAATAACATCTTACTGCACAGGCAGGATGCCTGTGCTACAACATCTACTATAAAGTATAAGTAAAATTATCTACCAACATTCCCGGCGCCATATTACCCCCTAGTTGTCGCGAGTCATAAGTACCAACTTCGGGAATAAATTCTTGGAAGTTAGTAAAATCAACTAAATTTTCACCCCAAAATTTATACAGAGTCTCATCAAAACGCAAATTCTCAATAGGCGCCACAATTTCGCCATTTTCTACCCAAAAGCAAGCATAGCGAGTCATTCCAGTAATACGACCAGTAGGTAAGTCACTCCAATTTAAATAGTGTAAGTTAGATACATATAAACCTGTACCTAACTGAGTAAGAATGTTATCGAAACTAAGATTTCCAGGACATATTTCTGGGGAACGTAACGACTCGGTACTATTGGCGCCGTTAGCTACTTTGTCATATTCTTTGGCAGTACGCGAATTCACAAGTGTCGAAGCCAAAGTACCTTTTTCGATAACGTGTAGTTCAGGTACTGCCATTTCACCTAACTCATTAAATCGTGGTACTAAGCCAAGCTGAAAGTTTTCTTTAAGATTTAATAATGGAGAAAGTTGTTTTTCGCCACGCCATAGTAAAGCTAAAGAACTATGTCCCTGTTGAATATCCGCTTCACTAACTCCACCCCATGACAGCATTGATATTAAATCGGAAACTGCTGCAGGAGCAAAATAGGTTCTATATTCTCCTCTTGGTAATTCTTTTGGTGGATGCGCGAGCAATTTTAACTGTTTTTTCGCATCATTGATTTTTGCTATATAACCATTATCATCCCATTTACTGCCTGCGTAAAAACCTTTTACAGCTTGTCCTTCCGAACTAAAAATCGAGTAGTCTAAAGTAAACGAATCTGTAACAAACCAGTGTTTTTGCCCGCAGGAATCAGCATATCCCTTAATAACTATACCACCTGCATAAATACCTGTAAAATCTAATTCCGAAACAGGCGCCAATATAGTTGATACAACCATATCTAATTCTAATAGCTTACCAGTATTAACTTCACTACTAGTATTATTACCTGACGGCAACACTAAATAAGGGTCAATTGGTAAATAAGGTAATTCTTCACGCAATTCTAATAAAGCAGCGTAGGCAGTTTGCCAATCAATTTCCCAGTTTCCTGTAAACGGAAAGTGACGATAGCAAGTGCGCTGATTATCCATTAAAGTAAGTTGAACATAGCCATCAGCAACACTACCAGTTTGGCGAACTTTCGCATTATTAAAACGAGTAAATTGACTACGCTCACTGCTTAATTTAACAGTGAATGCCTCGCTCTCTAATTTCTTAGCTATTAGTGTTTCAACTAACTTATTAAAGCTTGTTTCTAAAGTAGATAGTTCCGAGATACTCATGGGTTAATTTAATTAAGAATAAAGAATTAGCAGTAGTAGGGTGGGCACTGCCCACCAAAACCCGAATGTGGTGGGCATTGCCCACCTTACGCACCTCCACCAAATACTTCAACATCGGCAAATACGCAAACAGGCGAACCATGACCTACCCATATGGCTTGGTTGGGTTCACCTTTGCCGCAAAATGGAGTGCCATACATTTCCCAAGTTGAGGCGCCACCTACCTTAACTAAACTTCCCCAAAATTCGGGAGTAGTCGCACGATAGTTAGGATTACGAAGCGTTTTGGTTAATTTACCATTCTCAATGAGCTTGGCATACTCGCAGCCAAACTGGAATTTATAGCGACGGTCGTCTATCGACCAAGAACGGTTCGATTCCATGTAAACGCCATGTTCGATATCTTTGATAACATCATCAAATGTACCTTCACCCGGTTCCAGATTCAAATTTGCCATGCGGTCAATTGCTGGACGGTTCCACGAACACGCGCGCGCGCAAGCAACACCAGGTATACCTGCCCGTGCTTGACTTTCTAAACTACCTACACCTCGTTGCAGTACTCCTTCCTTAATTAAATACTCCCGTGTAGCAACGGCGCCTGTATCATCAAAAGCGTAGCTAGCTATTTCACCTGGAACAGTTGGGTCAAAGGTGATATTCATCAACTTAGAACCATACACCAAATTACCAAAATCGCTTTTCTTAACAAAACTACCACCTGCGTAGTTGCGCTCATCCCCCAATATTCGGTCAATTTCTAAAGGATGTCCAACACTCTCGTGAATTTGTAGCATCATTTGGTCAGGCGCCAAAACTAACGAGGTGCGAATATCAGGACACTCTTCAGCGCCGAGTAATTCGATAGCTTCCTCACCAATACGCTGTACACGTTGCCAAAGCTTATCATCTTGGAAACGTTCTAATCCACCTTGATATGTATGTGCTTGCCAACCATTACTAGTACGCTGTTGAACTACTCCACTATCTTGAGCAGTTGTACCATAATAAGTACTAATAAATAGAAATTTTTGATAAACTTCCGAACCATTGCTACTAACAAACCAAGTTTCTCGGTCAGTGGTTATGACTTCTGCAACAGTTTGAACTATCTTGTCGCTAACCTTGAGAGTTTTGCAGGTGCGGACGAGTATATCATTGATTTCTCCAGAACCGATTGCATCAAACGGCTGTGTATAAGGAGAAACATATTCACCTACCACCTTTGGACGCGCGGTTGTAGTTGCAAATTTATATACCGACCATTGTTGTGCTGAACGAGCTTGTTTATATGCTGTTTCTGCCGCTAGTTGTAAAGCATCATGTTGTAACGAATTTGTTGCAGCATAACCGATACAGCCATCAACTAAAACCTCAACCATTGCTCCAAGAGTGGTTGATTTGCCATTGCGTTGTGGTATGCCATCACGAACATTTCGCGTAGCAGATGTATCTTTTACTGCTCTAATACCAACCCAATCAGCGGCAATATCTATATTGTTTATTGCTTTTGTTAGTTCAATTAACATATCAATTTATTAATTTAAGTAAATAACTATTTTTAGCGCCTACTTATTTCTATAAGTAATAACATAAGTGCTTTTATCAAAAGTAGCAGAATTCGTCAAGCATTTATACAAATTTAGATTCTAACTTTGAAATGGAAGAACAGGCAGGATGCCTGTTCCACAAGATGTTACTTTTACATTGCCTAGCTTCTGTGCCAGGTTGTGCCAACTTTTGTATCAATTAAGGTGACACCTTGTGCTTGTAGCTCGTTGCGAATGCGGTCGCTTTCGGCAAAGTTTTTGTTTGACCTTGCTTCGGTGCGTTGTTTGATTAATTTATCAATGTCCGCATCGCTTAGTCCAGTACTACTGGTTTCGTCAACTTCTAACTTGGCTTTTAAACCGAGAACGTGCGCGAGTGTAACTAATGTGTTCCAAGCTGTCTGTAGTTCTGCGGTGGGAGTTTCGATTTTACCTTGATGTACCAAGATATTACCTTCACGAATCAGCTTTTTAGCTAGTTCAAAAAGCACAGCTAAACTACCCGAAAAGTTGAGGTCGTCATCCCCGAATTCCTCAAAGCGCTGAATCAGAGTTTTATCAACTTGATTATCATTATCGGTAAAACCAAGTTTTTCACCAAACTGTTCGCCAAATAGCAACCCTTCTTGAAGAGTTTTCCAGTTATTAACGGCGCCTACAATTGCTTCTTCGGTAAAATCTAATGGTTTACGGTAATGTGCCTGCAAAACAAATAATCTTATCGCCATTGGGTCAATAGGTTGTGGGTACTTTGCCCATTTCCCATCTAGCAGTTCGCGAATGGTTATAAAATTACCCAGTGACTTCGACATTTTTTTGCCATCTACAACAACCATACCGTTGTGCATCCAATAGTTTGCCAATGGTTTGTGTGTGGCGCCTTCTGACTGAGCGATTTCATTTTCGTGGTGGGGAAATACTAAATCTCCACCACCACCATGAATATCAATTGTTTCACCAAATTGCGTGCGAATCATCGCTGAACATTCAATGTGCCAACCTGGGCGCCCCTTACCCCATGGTGAGTCCCAACTTGGTTCACCAGGTTTAGCTGCTTTCCACAACGCAAAATCAAGCGGATATTGTTTTTTCTGACTTTCTGGGTCTTCTACATCTACCCTACCACTGGCGCCTGCTTGCATTTGTTCAAGATTACGTCCTGATAACTTCCCATAAGTATGGAAACTGTGAACTCGGTAGTAAACATCACCACCTGCGGCATAAGCCAAATCTTGGTCTTCAAGATTCTTAATTAAAGATTCAATTTCTGGAATATGTTCGGTTGCACGAGGGTAAAAATCCGCATCCATCACGTTTAAACGGCGGATATCCTCGAAGTAGGCATCGATAAAGCGATTTGAGACTGCCTCCATCGTCGAACCTTGTTCGTGCGCGCGGTTGAGAATTTTATCGTCAATATCAGTAAAATTTTGAATGTAGCGTACTTGATACCCGCGCCATTGGAGATAACGACGAAGTACATCCCAAACGATGTATGAACGCGCATGACCTAAGTGGCAGTAGTCATACACTGTCACTCCGCAGCAATACATTTTTACCAAACCTGGTTCAACAGTCTTAAAAGGTTCCTGGCGCCGGGTGAGGGTATTGTAAACGGTTAGGGTCATAGCGATTTATGAGTCTCAACAAGAATGAGTAATAATAATTTTAGTCATTGGGACGATGCCGCCCCCGCATCCCTATGCTAATGTTTTCGGTACTATTTACGCTACACATTTATTTAAATTAAATTCCTTTGTGTCGCATTATGCAAACACTTACCTCTGAATCTCAAACAATGGACGCACCCAAACAAGGATTACCAGTAACAATTATTACTGGATTTCTAGGTAGCGGCAAAACAACATTACTAAATCACATTTTGACAAACCAGCAAGGTTTGAAGACAGCCGTATTAGTAAACGAATTTGGCGAAATTGGTATTGATAACGAATTAGTCGTTTCCACCGACGAGAACATGGTGGAATTAAGCAACGGTTGTATTTGCTGCACCATCAACAGCGATTTAGTCGATGCTGTCTACAAAGTTCTCGAACGCGACTCTAATATCGATTATTTGGTAGTAGAAACAACCGGACTCGCCGACCCCTTACCAGTTGCACTAACCTTCTTAGGCACCGAACTACGCGATTTAACTCGCCTAGACTCAATTATCACCGTAGTTGACGCAGCAAATTACAGCTTAGATTTATTCAACTCCGAAGCAGCACACAGTCAAATTGCCTACGGTGACGTAATATTACTTAACAAAACCGACTTAGTAACAGAAACCGAATTAACAGACTTAGAAAGAAAAATCAACGAAGTCAAAGAAGGCGCCCGTATCATCCGTACAAAAAAATCTGAGGTACCATTAGGTTTAATACTCAGCGTAGGTTTGTTCGAGTCCGATAAATACTTTGAAGTGGACGACCACAAACACGACCACGACCATCACGAACATAACCACGACCACCACGACCACCACGACCACCACGAACACGACCATGACCATTCAACCTGCGGTCATGATCATAGTCACGACCACGACCACCACCACCATCACTCCGACCACCTAGAAAACGATGGGTTTACATCAATTTCCTTCCAAAGCGATAAACCTTTCATAATTAGAAAATTCCAATATTTTCTAGACAACCAACTACCCACAAACGTATTCCGAGCCAAAGGAATAATGTGGTTTGAAGAAAGTCCCAAACGTCACATATTCCACTTATGCGGCAAACGTTTCACAATGGACGACTCCGAGTGGCAAGGCGCCAAGAAAAACCAAGTAGTATTAATAGGTCAAAACCTAGACAAAGAAACACTACTCCAACAAATAGAAAACTGTTTAGCAGTACCTTCTGCAACGCGCGGGCAAGGATTCGGCAAATAGTGCTGAGTTTTGAGTGCTGAGTTTTGAGTGCTGAGTGCTGAGTGCTGAGTGCTGAGTATTGAGTGCTGAGAAAATGCAAGTTAACTCTTGTGGAACGGGCATCCCTGCCCGTCCTAACTATAGACCATATGGGCTAATAAAAGGCGCCTAAAACATTCCCCAAAAAGATGCAATACATGAAATTGTCAAGCAAGCTATTATTAAAGACGGTTGGAATATAACTAAGAGCGATGACCCCTATGTAATTTCTTATGGTGAAAGATTCTTGTTTGTAGACCTTGCTGCAATTAAATCAAATAATATCAAGCAGATTCAGGGTAGTTTTGTTGGCGCCGAAAAAGGTAATACAAGAATAGCGATTGAAATCAAAGAATTTCGAGGTAAATCAATAATTATTGATTTGGAGCAAGCAATTGGGCAATATATTTTGTATCGCTTATTATTAAATAAAGTTGACCCAGGACGTGAAGTATATCTGGCGATTACAGACATAGTATACGATGAATTTTTTAGCGAGCCTATAGGCGAACTAGTGATTAACGTTGGTGGAAAAATGTCAAAAAGTAAGTCTAGTAATATTGAGTAAACAATACACTTGAGTTGAAAGTAAAATTAAAACTATTCTCAACCAATATTATTTACTAGACACTGATAAAATGCAAGTTAAATCTTGTGGGATGGGCATCCTTGCCCGTCCCTCCTAGATACCGTATGGTTTTATAAAAGGCGCCTGTTCTTTGAGTGTTCATATACCCTGCCAAGTTAAAGCACATTATATTAAGTTATGTTACAAATATTTAAATTTTTAGTGTGTGTACATTGCCCACTAAAGTAAGCTATAGTATTAGATAAGGTAAGCGTAAGAGCGAAAACTAGTTATGTCAGAAGCATCATTCGCTAAGGATAGCCGTATTGATTTGAGAGTAACTCAAGAGCAAAAAGAACTGTTAGAACGTGCGGCAAGCCTCAAAGGTATCTCTTTGAGCGCATATACTTTATTCCATCTTTTACCTCTTGCAAAGCTTGATATCGATACTCATGAACGGTTAGTTTTGTCTGACAGAGACAGGGATTTATTTCTTTCTGTGATGGAAAACCCACCTGAGTTAAAAGGAAAATTAAAAGAAGCCATTGACAAGTATAGAGAAGAATATGGTATTTGATGGCAAAATTAAATGGAACTTTTTACCAATTGATAAAAAGTTTCAAAAAGAGACTTTTGACTGTGGCTATCCAGTTTTAAATGATTATTTAAAGAAATATGCACGTCAAAATCATAATAAGGGGATAGCCAAGGCTTTTGTTGCACTTGAGGCATCTGGTAGTTTGAAAATAGACGGTTATTATACAGTCAATGCAAGTGTAATTGAGTACAAATCAATACCAGAATCTATGAATCGGGGAATTCCAGCTTATCCAGTTCCGGCAATGTTGATTGGGAAATTAGCTGTAGACAATTCAGTTAAAGGGCAAGGGCTAGGGGGAAAATTATTAGCAGATGCGTTACTTCGTGCCGTTCGCGCTTCACAAGAAATTGCTATATACGCAGTCAGAGTTGACGCAATAGATAACCAAGCTAGGCAATTTTATCTCAAGCATGAATTTATTTCCTTTACAGATAATCCGCTGTCATTATTTCTACCTATGGAAAGCATACTTAGAACATTTAAATAAAGCATTTTGCCATTCACTCTTTTTCTAATAAAAAACTGAGATTCTATTATTACGTTATTTAATTTTTTCGTGGTTAAAATCAAAAGCATAAAAGATTAATGTTGGGTTACGCTGTCGCTGCACCCAACCTACTTTTTTTTATTTGATTACATCCGTTACATCCGTTATATCCGTTGCAAATGCTCTGCAACCCGTAAAGCGTTTGCCACAATAGTCAAAGTAGGATTTATTGCCGTGCTAGATGGAAAAAAGCTAGCATCTACTACATACAAATTATCAACATCATGCGCGCGGCAATTTACATCAAGAACACTAGTTGTTACATCAGTGCCAAACCTACAAGTACCTAATTGGTGATTTACAACTTTTAATGGCATTGGTACTTCTAATATAAGTGGAAAACCCGCGCGCTGAAGATACTCTTTGAATTTTTGCTTTAAACGGCGATGTGCTTCTAAGTTATTGGGACGATATTTTACTTGGATTTTACCATTAGCTACAGTAACACGATTATTTAACTCTGGTAAATCTTCACTTTGTGCCCACCAGTCAACAGAGTGTTGAGCCATTATTTTTAATAATTGATTTGGTATAAACTTAGGAAAATCAGGACGCATCATTTCCCATTTATGTTCACCCATTAAATGTACATGTCCTAGAGGGTATTTATCATCTGGAGACCCTAAGTAAAAATCATTTACTGCAAGTGTTTTTTGAAATACTGAGTCGTTAGGAGTTTTAGAAATCGCATATAATTTTGTAGTGTTATGCTTCATTAAATTACGTCCAACTAACCCTGATGAATTAGCTAAACCATTAGGATGTTTATCGTTTGCAGAATTTAATAGTAAAGCAGCAGAATTAACGGCGCCGCATGATACAACAACAATATCAGCGCTAAATGTAACTGTTTCCCCTGCAATTACTGTTTCTACTCCTGTTATCGTTTTGCCGGATGCATCAGTAATTAGCTTCTCGCATTTTGCGCCAGTCACAAGCGTAATATTTGGATATTTAAGCGCAGGTTCAACACAACAAGTTTGTGCATCAGCTTTTGCACCAAGCAAACAAGGATAACCGTCGCACGTATCGCAACGTATACAGCTACCATTTAAAGGATTTTTACTATCCCTATCAATTCCCATTGGCAAAGAAAATGGATACAAACCTTGTTTACTCAGTTTATCTGCTACTTGTTGAATTCTAGGTGCATGGGGTATCGGTGGAAAAGGATACTCACAATTAGTAGCTGGTTCCGTTGGGTCTTCCCCTCGTACACCATGTACTTTGTAAATTTTCTCTGCTTCGGTATAGTACGGTTCAAAATCTTGATAGTTTAAACACCATGCTGGAGAAATCCCTTCATAATGCTGCATTTCATGAAAATCTTCTTGCCGCATTCGTAATAATGCCGCACCATATACTTTAGTACTACCGCCAACTCGATGATACTGCGTTGGTTGAAACTGGTTGTTTTTGTCATCGTACCAACGTTCTTCTGTACGATATAACGCTTCTATATAAACTTGCTTTGGGTTCCAGTTTGCTTTTTCTTTGGGAATATACTCACCGCGTTCTATAAGTAAAATATTTTTACCAGTCGGCGCCAAAGCATACGCTAAAGTTCCACCACCGGCACCAGTACCAATTATGATAATGTCGTAGCGTTGCATAAAGTTTGTTAAGCTTTTGTAAAGACAAGAAGAGATAAAAAGAAGGGTAGTTGTAAAACTTACCCTTGGAGGATGTTTTAAAAGTCAAAAATTGTCATTCTGAGCGCAGCGAAGAATCTAAATGTCGCGTTTTCAGATGCTTCACTGCGTTCAGCATGACATGTAAAGGTATTAAAACATCCTCTTAGATTTGAACAAATTTAGAAGTTGTTTAATCACCTGAAGATAGTTGACCACCAGTTACATCAAGCAAGGCGCCTGTGACAAAGCTGCCGTCTTGGGATGCGAGAAATACATATGCAGGCGCCAGTTCTTCAGGTTGTGCAGAACGCTTCATTGCAGCATCAGTATCAAAATTATCTACTTTGTCTGCGGGCATCGTTGACGGAATATTTGGTGTCCACACAGGTCCAGGAACTACTGCATTGACGCGGATTTTACGTTCAGCTAAGTTGAGCGCTAATGCTTTTGTGAAAGAATGAACGGCGCCTTTGCTTGTAGCATAGTCTACCAAAAACTCTTTACCAATTTTGCCGACAATACTACCTGTGTTGATAATGGCATCACCTTCATTTAGGTGAGGAAGTGCTGCTTTTGCCATGTAAAAATAGCCAAAGACATTTGTTTCTAGAGTTTGACGAAACTGTTCTTCAGTGACATCTTCAAAACGCTCTTGATACATTTGGTAAGCAGCATTATTTACCAGAATGTTCAACTTACCAAACTTTTTCACAACTTGTTCAATTGCCTGATAACAAGACTTTGAGTCGCGAACATCACCTTTAATTGTTAGACACTGCTTACCTTTTGCCTCAACAAGCGCGCGTGTATCAGCAGCATCTTCATCGTGTTGATTGTAGAAGATAGCAACATCGGCGCCTTCCATTGCATAAGCTATCGCAACCGCACGACCAATTCCAGAATCACCACCTGTAATTAGTGCGACCTTACCCTCAAGTTTATTTGCTGGACGGTAATTAGAAAGGTCAGAATCAGGTTGGGGAGTCATATCCCTTTGACTAGCAGGATAGTCCAGTTGCAATGCTGGAATTTCCTCTGGCCCAGGACGGTATTCTTTTGTTTGCATAATAATTTCCTTACTTAAAGATATGAACAAGTTTATAGAAGCACTGCTTGCAAGTGCTTGGTTGCGAAAAAGAATTACCGTGCTATATATTAAGTTTTGTTACGGTCAATTAAGATATTAGTCCGTATAATAAAGCAAATCTTCCTACTTAGGATTAGTTATACTAACTATCTCAAGTATCAAAAAAATCAATATGTGTTTATTTAAAATCTAACCTAAGAGGGATTTTTATTGTGTGGTGTAGAGACGCGATTTTTACATCGGGTTGCGCGGAATGATATATTTTTCTTCAATGTATATACATTACTCAGAAAAATCAGCTATCCTATCATGATTTTATTAAAGGCTCAGAAGTTGAATTAAATAATTCGGATGGAATATTAAGTTCTAAATACTCATTAAACAATTCAAAAAATCGGTCTAAAGCTTTACGTTCATCTTCTGAATAAAAAAGAATTATTTTGTCCCAAGATTGACTAGAACTAATATTAAACTTTTCCTAAACCCATGATTGAAATTCAGTAAAACCTTTTTCTTGCTCGGTTTGATCAATTCCTAATTCACGACGAGCAAGTATATAACCAGCAATACAAGAGCGGAGATTACTAATTGCTGGTTTGCCCAGATACATAGAAGATCTTTTTTTAATTTTTGAGATGAGTTCGTAAAGATTGCTCATATTTCTTGAGGGTGAATGTTGTCAAAAATAATTTCTTCACCGTTTATTTCTACACACCCAGACTAAGTATAAAATTGTTTTCTACTACACTTTACTATTTTCTGTAATTTGACAAAACACGCAAATGTAGAGACGTGATATATCGCGTCTCTACACAATTAAAACAAATTTTACAAATGTGAACTACTTTCTTGGTACCTGTAAACCGCGACGTTCGAGCATTTGTCGCACTTCAGGACTTGGGTTGTAGTTGTAACCGTAAGAAGAACGCTCGGAGTCATCAAGAACTTGAGGTGTTAATAAAACAATTACCTCGTTACGTGTATTCTCTCGGTTTGTTCTTCTAAAGAGTGAACCAAGCAACGGAATATCACCCAAAATAGGAAGTTTAGAAACAGTTGTTCTATCTTGGTCTTGGATGATACCACTAAGAATTAAAGTTTGACCATCACGCAAACGAATTACACCAGAAGTAAGCGAACGTTCAGACACAAGAACTATTTGTCCAGCACCAGTATTTTGTGATGCAATGGGTGCGCTAACGGCAGGAGCGACCGAGAGAGATACAAAACCATTATCATCAATTCGGTCAACTTTAACGTTTAGTGTTAGACCAACTTTTTGTTTGTCAATTGTTCTCTCAGTTCTAGAACCACCAGGAGTATCAACTATTCTTTCTGTTATGTTTCCTACTACTTCCTGAGTCAAGTTTACCTGAGCTTGTTGACCTTCCTGAACAATCAAAGTTGGATCAGTTAAAATCTTCGCATTGCGGTTTTGTACCTGAGCTTGTATCGAAGCAAGAAAACGTTTGGGAAATTGATATAGTGATGGTAATCCAAACTGGGAGGTAGCACGAGTACCTTCAGCAAAAGCAGCCGTTTGTCTTCCGGTAGTAGGGTCAGTAGTAATAGTAACTGTATCTGGTGTACCAGGTGTAAAGTCTGTTAAACCAGGAGTTGTAGGTGAATTAGTTGTTGGAGAAATTGGATTAAGGAATGTTGCGTTTCCTGGTATATCAGTTACAACTCGACCATCCTGAAGAACCCTTAAACCTGAACCGCCATTAGGTACTGTAAAAGTACCATTCGCATCGAGTAATGGCGCAGAACCAGCATATGGGTTAGCAATTGTTGGTGTGCTAGTTAAACTACCGCTTGCTTCAGCACTAGTTGCTGGTCTGGAACCCCCAAAGTTCAATGATGCAGCGCCACCATCACTTACAAAATAGTTATTACCTATACCAAAAGAGAAACTAGTGTTAAAGTCTTTAATTCCTGACAAATTAATATCAACAATCTTGACGTTTACTGCTGCTTGGCGCCGCCTCACATCCAACTGGCTCAATTGTGCCATTGCTAATTCAACTTGCTTTGGCGTACCAATTAAAGTTAGAGAGTTAGTACGTTGGTCTCCTAGTGCTTGCAAACCTCGAAGTAAGGGTGAAGAATACTTTGAATCTTCTAATGACAAACGTTCAACTCTTGTTTCTGTAGTAGTTTGAGTTTGCGTTGTAGCTACACCTTGTCCTACAGGTACTGCGCTGACGCTGGTAACTTGGCGTTCTCTACTGATGGCACTTTCGGCGCCTAAACCAACTAAGAAGTTCAATGCAACATCGACTGTTACTTGGTTCAGTCGTAAGTTCCGCATTACTGTATCACGGCTGGAGTTTGGCAGTCTGGGACCTACGAAGATTGTGCGTCCACTGCGGTTTGCTTCTAGTCCGCTTAAGCGTAAGACATAATTAAATACGTCTTGTACGGGTTCGTTTTGGATATCTAGGGATACTTTGAGTCCTTCTCCAGGCCCCGAAGCTGCTGGTTGTCCTCCACCTGCTGCGGTTGGGTCTACTGATGAATATGCCAGGTTCATGTTGGCAGCGCGCGCAAGTAATGATAGGACTTCACGAACTGGTGCATCGCGTAGTACTAAGCGAGGTACTCGTTCTTGTGTTCCTAAATCAATTACGCTGGGTGATGCGTCTATTGCGGAAATTGCAATGTCTCCTACTGGTGGCGCCACTGCACGTGGTAAGAATGGTGGTGCGACGTTGGAAGGTTGACCGGGACCTGTTGTGGGTGCGGTTTGAGCGTTGCTAATGCCAGCAGGTGGTGCCAGTGGCGCTGTGGGTACTGTGGGAGGCGTTGCTGCTACAGTTCCGTCACCAGGGGTAAAGCTTAGGGTTAAACCATCGCGACTGCGTGCTACTGGTTGGGTGCCAGGAGTTCCATTGCTACCTGTAACTACGACGCGAACGCTGTTGGCATCGAGTTGGTTAATTGCTACTGAGGCAATACCAGGGGCAGGATTATCTTGACGAAAGTTGTTACCTTCTGGTAGACGTAATTGGGTGTTAATTATGTCGGCGACTAGGGTGTTGCCGCGTTTGGTTGTAAATACTTGGGCGCGTTCTCCAGAAGATGCTTCTAATACTAGGTTGACTCCTGAATCAACGGGGTTTAGTTTTACGCGGGTTACTTGTGTAACTTGCGCGAAAACTGGCTGTGCTGCGAAGATTGCAGCAGTGGCGCCAAGGACGAAAGCACTATTTATATTACCGTGAAGTTTCACGTTCATTCCTCACCTGAAAATAAAGTAAAAGTTTGTGTAGTTTTGTGGGTGTTAGATTTGAATCAAAGTTTCACATTGCTGCAATTATTTGAGTTGAATTGAACCTGTTCGCGTGTTTTTTTTACGTATATAGAAATAGAGGGATGAATCACAAAGGCACTAAGGACACAAAGGAAGAGAGATGCTTCGTTCCTCAGCATGACATTGGTATTAAAGATGCTTCGTTCCTCAGCATGACACTCTTAACTCAGCACTCAGCACTCCTAACTCCTAACTCCTAACTCAGCACTCAGCACTCAGCACTCATCACTATTTCGGCGCCTCTGCTGGTTTTGCTTGCGCTGCTGCTGTTTCTTCGGGTGTAAGTGGCATTAACGCTTGTAGCTGGAAGTTTGTAGAAATTTGGACTGGGCCAATCATTCGGATTGGTTTTCCTAGTGCGTCGTTGGCTACTTCTTGGTTGAGTTTTGAGTCGTAGTCTTTTACTAGCAATAATGGCTGTAATCGCTCGATATTGCGAAGAATTGACTGGGTTTGATCGTATGTACCCGTAAACTCAATGTTTATTTTGCTACGTTTTAATTTGCCGTTGACTAATGCTCCAAAAGTTCCATCGCTAATGATTTCAGTCTTTTGAGCATCGGGAGTGTATTTCCGCATTTTGGCTTTGACGGCGTTTGCTGGTAGCAAATCGTTACCCGATTCGACTAGTCGGTTCAAATCTATTAGCAGTGTGTCTAAGGTCTTTTCGTTGGCAAATAAGCCTAATACCTGTGTTTGCTGAACTTTAGCTTGAGCTAGTTCTTTTTTTACAGTGTCAATTTGTTTGATGCTGTCTTTTTTTTGCTGAATTTGACCTTGTAAGTCGGTTTGCTTGGTTTGCTGCTGTTGGAATGTTTCCCAACTTGGTAAAACCATGTTCATTCCTACAAAAGCGGCTCCACCAAGTCCCAAAAGACCGATTAAGATACCGCCAATTTTTGGTGTAAAACTTATACCAAAAACGACGGGGTATGGAGGGGCGGCTTCTTCAAACCCACCACCACCTTCAAAATCTAAATCTTCACTATAAGTCATCGCTGAAGCGCTCCTGTTTGTTGCAAACTACGAATACGAGCCACTAGTCCAACTGTACCTTTTTGTTCTAATTCGCGCATCAGTTCAGATGCTGGAACATCACTCAGACTAGATTGGATAGTGTATTTCACTACCTTTGGTAGCTTTGCTCCTTGGGGAAGTCCACCTGGAGGCGCCGGAGCTTCTGTTAACTCGGCGTTTGTGATTCGCACTTCTTTTGCTTTTAAGAATCGCGATTGTTGTAATGTCACCAAAAAGTCGTTGACATCAGCAAACGAACGCGCGAATCCTCCTAGTTCGATTGCTCCTGCTTGGCTTTGTGTTTGCCCTGCTGGTGGGGGTGTTGATGCTGCCGCAGGCGCCGAGGAAGCCGCAATATGTTTAACGTTATCCAACTGTACAGAGGCAGGAATACGTTCTCGAACATCTTGAAGTATCGCAGACCAAGGACGAATTTGGTCGAATACTGTCACCAGAGCTTGGGTTTCACTCTTAACTTGAGTGATTTCTTGTCTGATTTTATTAATATTCCCAATTTCAGCTTCCAATTTTTGGTTTTCTTGCTCTAATTGGGCAATATTTTGCTGTAACTGTTCGTTCTGCGATTGCAAAAACCACCAGCCAGTTCCAACTAGTGCCAGTGTGAAAGCAGCAATTGCTCCACCTATGTACAAAGGAGTTAAATCTCCAGGTGACATGGGAGCTTTTTTGATTCTGCTGCCATCGTTTTTTGGAGCAGGCGCCCGGTCTTTGAGAAAATTAATATCTAAACTGTACATTTGCTTATACCTCCCTCATTCCAAGACCAAGAACTATCCCTAGTCCAGGACGTTGCATTGTTGGGTATTTTTCATCGTCGATAGCAAGAGAATTGGCGCCAACTGGGTCAATTTGGGTAGTAGGCAAACTCAAGCGTTGAGTAAAGAACTCATCCATCTGTGCTAGTCCACCACCAGGTCCTGCCAGCAATATTTGCGCGACTTCTAGATTTTCACTTTGATTCAAGTAGAAATCTATTGAACGACGCAATTCATCGGTAAGTTCTCCTAAAACCCTCATCATCGCTGCCATACCAGGGTTAACAGCGGTTTGCCCAGTTTTACCACCATCCATTCCACTCGAAGGAATTGTCATCCCTTGTAACAGTTCCATATCGCGCGATGCTGGTAAATTCATCGCACGTGATAACGCCATTTGCATTTGATACGTACCAATTGGTACTGTTCGTGAGAACTGCGGTACACCGTTGACAATAATCGCAATTTCCGTGCTATCGAACTCAATATCAACCAACACAGCTGCTTCCTGTGGACTAAATTGCCGTAATTGTTCACGAATCGTCCGAATCAGCGCAAAACTGCTTATCTCCAGAACATCAACTTGTAACCCTGCCTGCTCAAATGTCCTGATATACGTATCAGTCACATCCTTGCGCGTTGCTACAAGTAATACCTGAACTTTTTCAATGCCATCTTCATCGACAAAGTAACCAAGTTTCTGATAATCTACATCAGCTTCTTCGCGAGGATATGGCAAATACAACCCAGCTTCGTGGTTAAGTACCATTTCTCGCAGTTCTTTATCGTCTAACTCTGCTGGCACAGGTATTAGACGCACAATAGAATCACGACCAGGTACGGCAGTTGCGACTCTAGAAACTTTGATTTTACTCTCAGCAAGTGCCTGCTGGATAATTTGTGCCATCGCTGGTGGGTCAGCAATTTGACCGTCAACGAAGACACCTTCGGGAACAGGAACCGATGCTAAAGCATCTAGTTTTAGACCTTGACGCTGTTTGCGAATACGGGCAATATTAACCCGTTGTGGCGCCAGCTCGATGCCCACCCCTTTATTAGATTTCCCAAATGGACTGTTAAAGCGTTTAAGCACAGTTTTGACCGCAGAACTGAAGAACTATGAAATATTTTTATGATTAAAGTACGAACTATCCAGAAACCGGGTTTCTTTCTCAAGGTCTACATAAAAACCAAAAATCTCGGAACAGAAACCCGGTTTCTTTGGTTTCTTTGCGAACTATCTAGAAACCAGGTTTCTTTCTCAAGGCCTACAAAAAACCAAAAATCTCGGAACAGAAACCTGGTTTCTTTGGTTTCTTTGCGAACTATCTAGAAACCAGGTTTCTTTCTCAAGGCCTACACAAAAACCAAAAATCTCGGAACAGAAACCTGGTTTCTTCGATTCCTTTGGTTTCAATAATGATTTAGTTACACATACCCACTTACGAATTAATTTATTTAACCTATAATCACCGCAATTCTGTATTCGTCTTTTACCCTTATTAACCCAAAAACCATCTCTTACAATGATTAGAGTCCAAAAGTTTAAAAAACTAACAGTATGTGCCCTACTTGGCTTATTGACAACCTGGATTGTCAGTTGTAGTACAGGCAACAGTGGTAACACTACCAATCAAACCTCAGAAAGCGGCGCCAAAATAGAGTTTTGGACTATGTCGTTGAAACCAAAGTTTAACGACTACTTTCAAAACTTGATTACGAGTTTTGAATCTCAAAATCAAGGTATAAAGGTTAACTGGGTAGATATACCTTGGGATGGGATGGAGAACAAAATCTTAACAGCTGTTTCCGCAAAAACGCCACCTGATGTGGTGAACCTAAATCCTGGTTTCGCATCGCAATTAGCTGGACGAAACGCTTGGTTAGACTTAGACGCGAAAATTCCCGCTGATGTTCGTTCCTCCTATCTGCCCAACATATGGAAAGCGAGTACGTTAAACGGCAAGAGTTTCGGTATACCCTGGTACCTCACAACTCGGTTAACCATTTATAACACTGATTTATTAAAACAGGCAGAGATAGCAAAAGTGCCCAGTACATATACTGAACTCGCACAAGTTGCTAAACAAATAAAAGACAAAACAGGTAAGTATGCCTTTTTTGTAACATTTGTCCCACAAGATTCAGGGGAAGTACTTGAGTCTTTCGTACAAATGGGAGTCAACTTGCTGGATGCATCGAACAAAGCAGCATTTAACACAGAGCAAGGCAAAGCAGCATTTCAATATTGGGTAGACCTGTATAAAAACGGTTTGCTCCCCAAAGAAGCACTTACGAAAGGACACCGACACGGCATAAACTTGTACCAGTCAGGAGAAACAGCAATGTTAACTTCTGGTCCAGAATTTCTTAAAACAATTGCCCAAAATGCACCTAAAATAGCTCAAGCAAGTTCCATAGCACCTCAGCTTACAGGTGAAACAGGCAAGAAAAACGTTGCTGTCATGAACGTCGTTATCCCCCGCGACACCAAAAAACCTGACGCAGCAGTAAAATTTGCCCTATATCTAACCAACGACCAAAACCAATTAGCTTTTGCCAAAGCAGCCAACGTCTTACCCTCAACTGTAAAAGCATTAGCTGACAGCTACTTCAAAGAAGTGCCAGCAAATGCTGAAACCTACGACAAAGCACGCACAGTCAGTGCCACCCAACTACAACAAGCAGAAGTACTAACACCAACATTAAAGAACTTTAACGTTCTACAAAAAGCAATCTACGATAACCTCCAAGCAGCAATGCTAGATGAAAAAACCGTAGACCAAGCAATCACAGACGCCGAAAAAGAATGGAATAGTCAACAAAGTTAAATCCCCCCAACCCCCCTTAATAAGGGGGGCTAAGAAACCCCTCTTGTTCCCCCCTTATTAAGGGGGGTTAGGGGGGATTTTCTTCACTCTCTCATTCCTAAAAAGTGACCGATTAAATACAGCGAACCACACAGAACTACTAAATCTTTCGCCGCCTTATCTGTAAAATTATCAAAGTCAAAATAATTTAGTTCAGGTAAGGCAAAAGCTGCATCTAGTGCTGATTTTAAATCTGTATAAGTTTGGCAACTTTTCAATGGACCAATTTGACTAGCGAGTTGTGCTAAATCTTCTGATTTTGCCGAACTAGGGTCAGGAACAGGGACTATATATAATCGGTCTGATGGTCTTAGTAATGCTTTGAATATTTCGTCATGCTCTTTGGTCGAAAGCATCCCTACAACCCAACTCACTGATTTAACATTTAAAGAATCTATGTAATTACGTAATACTACGGCAGAACCAGAATTATGGGCGCCATCAAGCAGTAATTTATAGGTTGTGTTGTTGCATTGCCACTGAGTCCACTGCATTCGACCGGGCCATTTTGTCAAAGCCATTCCTTGAATAATGGCGCCTTCTGTAATTTGCCAGCCCAGGTTCTGTAAAATTTCTAATGCAGCTAATGCTAAAACCGAATTAGATAGCTGAATTTGCCCTGCTAATGGTAAAGGATATTTAATTGGTTTTGAATCAAATATTGATGAATATTCTGCCCATCCATCGTCTAGCTGACTCGCTGGTTGCGGAATATAAGTAGGACAATCTAGTTTTTTTGTCTGCGTTAGTACTACTTCTTGTGCATCGAGTGGTAATTGTCCAACTACCACAGGACAACCTGCTTTGATTATTCCGGCTTTTTCACGAGCTATATCAGCAACAGTTGGGCCAAGCTGCTGCCAATGTTCTCTACTTATAGATGTAATTATAGATACTAGTGGTTGAGGACAAACATTAGTGGCATCAAGGCGCCCTCCTAACCCAACTTCAATAATGGCAATATCAACTTTTTGCTGTGCGAAATATAACCAAGCAGCTGCGGTAATTAATTCAAAGAGTGTGGGAGACTCCTCATTTGGGTCAATTTTACCCTTAACCTCAAGTAATAAATTAGACCAGTCTTGCTGTGATATTGGTTCTTGGTTCAGAGTAATACGCTCTGTCCAATCAACAAGATGAGGAGAAGTATAGCGTCCTGTTCGATAACCTGCTTCTGTAAGAACCGAAGATAGGTAAGCGCATACTGAACCTTTACCGTTTGTCCCCGCTACGTGAATAACCGGAACTTGCAGGTGAGGATTTCCTAAGTTCTCTAAAAGCTTATATATTCTTTGGAGTCCTAGATGTACCCCAAAGCGCTGGAATGGTTTGATTATGGCGTCGATGTTCACAATTTATAATGAATGCCCACAGGCTCTGAACCTGGGGGCTTTGATTTTATGCTTCTCTGTTCAAAAAGGCTTGAACCTGTCTTAATGCAGCCGCTCCGATGTTGAATGCTGCCCAACCTGCTGCAACTGCGATAGGCGCCAACACTACTGCTACACGATAATCGATATCCATTATCAAGTCCCCTCTTTTAAGTTAAAGATTTAAGTTTTGTCAATTCTTCTCATTTTATTTTTAGCTAAAATGGTAAATTTTTCAAATTCTTCCTCGGTTTTATGTAAAGAATATTTACAATTTCCTAAAATCCCAGGTCACAACCTTTACCTGCGTGTACCAAAGCTAACTTTTTGTAACGTTCGGCGTGTTCGATTAATTCAGCTGCTTCAGAAGCAGAAACCTCACGCACGACTTTTCCAGGAACTCCCATAACGAGTGACTGCGGTGGTACATTTTTTGTTACAACAGCACCAGCACCGATAATACTGCCCGCTCCTACCCTTACACCATCTAAAACAATGGCGCCAATGCCAATTAAACAGCCCCGCTCAATATAAGCTGAGTGAACTACCGCACGATGCCCAACGGTAACATAGTCTTCTAATATCGTTGGCTTTCCTGGGTCACCATGCAAAATAGCTCCGTCCTGAATGTTCGTACATTCGCCAATTTCAATTCGCTCGACATCTCCCCGCACTACGGCAGAGTACCAAATGCTCGCACCCGCTTTTACTGTTACAGAACCAATAACCGAAGCAGTAGGAGCAACGAAAGAAGCTTGAGAAATGTCGCTTAAAGACCAGTAGGAAGATGTTGACACGATAGAATATAGGTAAATTAAGGAACGAAAGTGCTGATAGCCAAGTGGGAAGAATTAGTCATAAGTATTAGATTATAGTTTTTATTTGTAAATCTAAACTTAAAGCTAAAAACTAACGAACCCAAACCATGAAATGCTATATGTTGTGTTACGTTCGCAACTTCTTCCACCCCAGTTCATTACTTTTATATTGGTGATTATGCTTATGTAGTAAGTTTAAAATATAACTAGTGTTATTCAATGCTGGTGATTAACTGGTGATAAAAAAATATGTTTAAATGCACTTCATGATGAACTCAGCTTTGCAGTACCCAATATTTGGTCCCGAAATTCAGTGTCCTCATTGCCGTCAAACTATTCCGGCACTGACACTTACCGACACCTATTTGTGCCCTCGACATGGTGCATTTGAAGCCAACCCCAAAACCGAAGAACTCATCCATCTCCAGTCAGGAAGACATTGGCGCCGATGGAACAACGAATGGTATCGCCAGCACACGCACCCAGATGGAATTCGTTTTGAAATTCATGAAGCCTTGGACAAACTTTATACACAAGGTTATCGGGCAACGCGAGTTATTATTGCCCGACGTTATCAGGAATTAATGGGTGGGTATTTAGAGCGAAGTACTCCCTGGCGTTCTGGACAGTCAGAAGGAGCATCCGCGCGACTTTACGGTTTACCCGTAGAGTTTAGCCCCGACCCAGATACTGAACCTTGTTGGGAAGTTATTAATTTTGATTTAGAAAAAGAACCAGGAGTCCCTGTTAGGTATCCGTACTTCCGATTATTTGAATAGTTAAGAGTGCTGAGTGCTGAGTAATTAAGTGCTGAGTAATTAAGTGCTGAGTGCTGAGTTGTAAGTTATGAGTTAACTTAATAACTTCTAGAAGTATGAGCAACTTGAGCATTTTTACTCCTAACTCCTAACTCCTAACTCCTAACTCAGCACTCAGCACTCAGCACTCAGCACTCAGCACTTTTAACTCTTATGCATCATGCTTCAATTCGGACGGCAAATATTCATCGCGCGATTGCTTTCTACGAGCAGTTGGGCTTTTCTATTGCTGAACGTTTTACTACTGGTTACACATTGGCTTGTTGGATGGAAGGATTAGGTAGCAGAATTGAATTAATTCAAATCCCTGAACCAAATCCTGCTCCAGATGCATTTGCAGACGAACACTATGTAGGGTATTATCATCTCTCATTCGATTTAACTGATTTGGCACCTGATTTGCCCAGTTGGTTGGCTTCGTTACAAGAACGCTTTGCTGTACCTTCTCAAAGTTATCCTGATGGACTATTACCATTTAAAGTTCTTTTAGAGCCAACACAGCAGCAAATAGGCAGCAGCATCTACGAAGTTACTTTTATTGCCGATGCAGACGGTTTGCCTTTGGAATTTATTCGTGTTCTTTCAAAGAAAAATTAGCAGTAAATTTGACTAGATTAAAGTTTTAAAAGTAACTTTAGTTACGTGTTTTCACTGTTGTTGAGTTTGTTATTATAATTTTCTTATATGGGTGTTAATGCGCTAAATACGGCTATAAAGTCGAATTTAACCGTATTTCCTTTGTTTCACCTGTCTGTAGAATAATCTTATCTGTAATGTTGCCGAGGCGACATAATCTCTCTTTAGGATTATACTATAGTCATAAAAAAATCTGTAGTTGAGTTTACAGATAATATCGTAAGATGCATGTTCGTGTTTTATAAATTATACCAGTATCGTTTTCCACTGCTACTATTAAGTCTTTGGTTGATTGTGGTTGTGCTACTAAGCAATTATTCTGTTAGTGGCGAATCAAATGCTGCGTCTAATCAAATATCTAATCAAGTATATACACGTAAAGAGATAACATCTAACTTTAAAAGTTTAAATATAAATAATCCACAAAAGCAATCAATGAATGAAGATGCACGTAAAATAGTATTAGAAAATGGTCTTACTGTAATAACGAAAGAAGTTCATACCGCTCCAGTCGTAACGGTGCAAGTTTGGTATAAAATTGGTTCCCGAAATGAAGAACAGGGTGTCAGTGGTATTGCTCATCAACTTGAGCATATGATGTTTAAAGGTACTGCTCGGCGCCCAATTCAATTTGGAAGATTATTTAGTACGCTCGGTAGCGACTCCAACGCTTTTACAAGTTACGACCAAACAGCTTACTACAATACTGTTGAACGTACAAAGTTAAACGCTTTGCTCGAACTAGAAGCAGATAGAATGCACAACTCTCTCATTGATGCTCCTGCACTCGCAAGCGAAAAACGAGTCGTCATTTCTTAATTAGAAGGTTATGAAAATAATCCCGAATATCGTCTTAGCCATGCTGTAATGCACGCTGCATTCCCTGACCATCCTTACGGACTATCGGTAGGGGGTAAAAAATCTGATGTCGAAAAATTTACAGTTGAAAAAGTTCAAGAATACTACAATAAATTTTATAGACCAGATAATGCCGTTTTAGTTATTGTCGGTGATTTTCAAACCGAATCAACCATCGCTGACGTTAAAAGAATATTTAATAACAGTGCTGAAAATAAGAAAAGTGCTGAGAAAAAAGTGCTGAGTGCTGAGTATAAAGAAGAACGCAACACTTATTACTCAGCACTCAGCACTCAGCACTCAGCACTCAGCACTCAGCCCTCAGCACTCAGCCCTCAGCACTCAGCACTCAGCACTCAGCACTCAGCACTCAGCAC
>ERZ1066123.610-NODE-610-length-25628-cov-8.036327_pt1 | contig 25628 bp, 24 predicted proteins | sample MGYA00382770_ERZ1066123 | MGnify/ENA primary metagenome ERZ1066123 (study PRJEB33369, sample SAMEA5778353) | biofilm metagenome | biome: Industrial cooling water; feature: Water cooling tower basin; material: Biofilm | place: United Arab Emirates | collected...
AAGTGATGTGGCGACGGTCAGGTCGGCCACCCGAAGAAGCGACGCGTGTTCTCGAGCGCGATCGCGCCCAGACGTTCGACCGGCAATCCGCGCGCGTCTGCGATGCGGGCTACGGTGTTGGCTACCCACGCGGGCTCGTTTCGTTTCCCGCGATACGGCACCGGCGCAAGGTACGGGGCATCCGATTCGACAAGCAACCGGTCGGCGGGCACGAGCCGCAGCAGTGCGTCGTCGGTGTACGACTTGAAGGTGATGACGCCGCTGAACGAAATGAACCAGCCGACGTCGAGCGCCGTCTCGGCGAGTTCACGTGAACCGGTGAAGCAGTGCAGGACGCCGCGAACGCCGGCGGCGCCCGCCTCTCGCACCATGCTGATCGTATCCGCTTCGGCTTCGCGCGTGTGCACCACGACCGGCTTGTCGAACTCGCGTGCGAGGGCGAGCTGCTGTTCGAAGACACGACGCTGCACGTCGCGCGGACTGAAGTCGTAGTGATAGTCGAGGCCACATTCGCCCACCGCGACCGCGCCGCGGTGCAATGCGTCGCGCAACGCGGGCGCGGTCTCGTCATCGCGCCAGTGCTGGGCCTCGTGCGGATGCAATCCGGCGGTGAACCTCACCAGTCCCGGATGGCGCGCCGCGATGTCTGCCGCGCGCTCGGCCATGGCCGGCGACTCCCCGATACAGACGATCGCGCGGACCCCGGCATCCCGGGCCCGCGCGATCACGTCGTCCACATCGTCCCGGAACTGTTCGCTGCCGAGATGGACGTGGCTGTCGGCAAACTCCATCGCGCTGGCGCGCTCAGCGCGCCGGCGCAGCGTTGCGGGCCTTGGCGGTCTTGCGACCCGCCGAGCCGCCAGACGCGAGCGCCTGCATCTCTTCGGCAGCGCCAACGCGATGCTGCCGATCTTCTTCGGCGCGCGGGTAGCGCGCTTCGATGTAGAGCAGCAGCGACGAGGCGACGTACATCGAGCTGAACACCGCGATCACGACACCGAACGCCATGACGATCGAGAACGGACGCAGCACTTCACCCGCGAAGAAGAGCAGCGCGAGCGTGGCCGCGAGCGTCGTCGCGTGCGTCATGATCGAACGGCCGAGCGTCTCGTTGATGGACCGGTTGATGAGGTCGTACAGCGACGCCTTGCGGTCCTTCTTGAGGTTCTCGCGAATACGATCGAAGATGATGATCGTGTCGTTGGCCGAGTAGCCGAGCACCGTGAGTACGGCCGCGACCACCGTGAGCGACACTTCGATGTCGAACAGCTTGATGAACGCCATCGTGAGCAGCACGTCGTGCACGAGTGAGAGCACGGCGGCGGTACCGAAGCGCCAGTCGAAGCGAATCGCGAGGTAGACGAGCGAGATGATGGACGTGAGGATGAGCGCGAGAATGGCGCCGCGGCGCAGCTCCGCGCCGACCTTCGGGCCGACGGCCTCGGTGCGTACCACCGTCACCTCGTCCGCGCCGTAACGCGTGGTGAGCGCGTCGCCGATGCGCTTGGCGATCCCCTCGGCACCCGCCGCCTGCGACTCCACGCTGGCCGCGTCCTGCGCTCGGATGGTGTAGTCGGTGGCCTCGCCGTACTGCGTGATTTCGGCGCCGGAAATGCCAGCCGATTCGACCGTCGAGCGGAGTGTTGCCACGTCGGGCGGCTGCTTGAAGGTCAGCTGCATCAGCGTGCCACCGGTGAACTCGATGGAGTAGTTGACGCCGCCGGTAAAGCCGAAGGACGCGAGACCGAGCAGGATGAAGGCGACCGTCAGAGCGGCCGCGATGCGCCAGAAGCGCAGGAAGTCGTAGCGGGACTTGTAGAAGATGCGGATCATGGCCGGCTCAGATGCTCAGGGCCTTGGCGCCGCGGGTCTGCTGCAGCCAGAGCATGAAGAAGGTCTTGCTGACGAAGAGCGCCGTGAACAGCGAGGCGACAACGCCGGCAATGAGGGTCACCGCGAAGCCACGCACCGGGCCCGAGCCGTACTGGTAGAGCACGGCGCCGGAGAGGATCGTGGTCACGGCCGAGTCGATGATGGCCGAGAGCGCGTGGTTGAAGCCTTCGTCGATGGCGAGACGCACCGACTTGCCGCCGTCGATTTCTTCGCGGATGCGCTCGAAGATGAGCACGTTGGCGTCCACGGCGATACCGACGGAGAGCACGAAGCCGGCCAGCCCGGGGAGCGTGAGCACGGCGTTGAAGCCGGCGAGCACCGCGAGCGTGTAGAGCACATAGAGGATGAGCGCACCCACCGCCAGCATACCGGCGAAGCGGTAGTAGCCGATCATGATGAGCACCACGAGGGCCACGCCGAGCATGAGCGCGCGCACGCCCTTGCTGATTGAGTCCTCACCGAGCGACGCACCGATGTTGCGCACTTCGGTGATCTTGAGCGGTACGGGCAGCGCGCCCGCGCGCAGCACGAGCGCGAGGTCCTGCGCCGCCTGCAGCGTGCCACCACCGAGCGTGATCTGCCCGTTGCGGCCGATGGCGCTCTGAATAGTGGGCGCAGTCATGACCTTGTCGTCGAGGACGATGGCCATGTTCTCCTTGAGGTGCTTGGCGGTCTCGTTGCGGAAGCGACGGCCACCCTCGTTGTTGAGCGTGAACGTCACCACGTTGCCGTCGACCGGGTCACTGTTCGGACGCGCATCCACGAGGTAATCACCCGTGATGATGGGCTTCGTGTCCAGCATGTAGAGCTCGCGGAAGCGCTGCGCACCGTTCTCGACCTCTTCGGCGCCCCACTTGAGCTGCTTGCCGGGCGGGAGCACGGCCTGCACCGACGGCGTGGACAGGGCGCGCTCGAGCAGCGGGAAGTCTTCGGCCGCCACGATGTACTGGCCAGGAATCGCACCGGGCGCGACGCGCGACGCGAACAGACCGCGGCCATCGGTTGGCGGCGCCGCACTGTCGGCACCAGCGGCCGCACTGTCACGCGAGGCCGAGTCACCCGCCGCGCTATCGCCACCAAACAGCGAGGTCACGCCGACGCGCTTGGCGGTGTCCCCCGCGGACGTCGACGTGGCGGCCGTGATGCCCGCCGCTGCCGCCGCCTGATCGAGACGCGCGACCACGCGCTCGAACGCCTGCGTGCGATCGGTGACCTGGAACTGCAGGAACGCCGCTTCGGACACGACCGACTGCGCGCGCTCCGGATCGTCGATGCCGGGAAGCTCCACGATGAGACGATCAGTGCCGATCTTCTGCACGACCGGTTCGGCGACGCCGAACTCGTCGATGCGCTGACGAATGACCTTCAACGCGCGATCGAGCGCTTCCGCCTTGTCGGCCACCGCCTGCTTCGACTCATCGACTTCGAGCGTCAGGTGCATGCCACCCTGCAGGTCGAGTCCCTTCTTCAGCGGGACGCGCTGCACGGTGTCGTACACGAAGACCCCGTCGCGCTTGACACGCTCGATGACGGTTCGCGGAAACAGCGTCCACGCCGAGACGAGGACGCAGCCGAGAATGATGAGGAGGCGAGAACGCAGGTTCGCCATCGCGGCTGGTGGTTGGAGATGAGAAACGGGCGGGCGACGCGTCGGACACGCGCCGGCGACCGCACGAAAAGATGCGAAGCCTCGTAACTTAGGGGACCAGCGCGGCCCGCGCCACGGCCTCGTCGACGGCCAGCTGCGCCTGCAGCGCCTCGGCGTCGGCGAAGCGCCGCACTTCACGCAACCGCTTGCGGAAGCGAATGGTCACCGGCTGCCCGTACCAATCGCCGGCCGCGTCGAACACGTGGGCTTCGAGACGCCGCTCGGCCTCTGACCAGGTGGGCCGCCCTCCCAGGTTGAGCATCCCACCGTATTCCGCGTCCGGGAACGCCACCTGCACGGCGTAGACGCCGTCCGGCGGGAGCAGCTTGCGTGGTGACAGGGGCGCCAGGTTGACGGTCGGGTAGCCGAGAGCCCGGCCTCGCTTGTCCCCATGCACGACGGTGCCGGACACCTCGTACCAGCGGCCGAGGCCATCGGCCGCGCGCGCGAGGTCGCCACCGGCCACCGCGCGACGAATCGCGGTGGACGAGACAGCGTACCCTTCGCTTCCCTGCACCGGCGCGACGAGTTCGACGCTGAAGCCACGCGCGTGTCCGAGCGCCTGCAGGACCGCCGCGTCCCCCATGCGATCGCGCCCGAAGCCGTGGTCGTGTCCGATGAGCAGTGCCGCAAGGTGACAGCGCGCCCGCAACACATCGTCGACGAACGCCTCGGCGCTCAGCGCGGCGAGTTCGGGCGTGAAGGGCACCACCGCCACGACCTGCACCCCCGTTGCGCGCAGCGCGTCAAGCTTCTCCTCGCGCGTGGTCAGCAGCGACGGCGCGGCCGACGGATTGACGATCTCGAGCGGGTGCGGATCGAAGGTGACGACGACTGACGTCAGCCGCTCGCGTTCGGCCAGCGCCACGAGGCGTCGAATGACATCCTGATGGCCACGATGCACGCCGTCGAAGGTACCGACCGTCACCGCCGCGCCATGTGTCCCACCGGCAAGCGGGATGGGCGAGAGTCCGTCGGCGACGATCATGCGTCGGCCTCCTGCGGGAGCACGACGCGGGGTTGCCAGCGATCACCCGCGGTACTCGCGGTGCGCTCGCCGATTGCGACGATCCGCGCGTCAGCCGCGTCGCTCGCGAGCAGCACCACGCGATCACCGGCGACACGCGCGCCCACGGCGCGTCCGTGTCCCACGTCAATGCATTCGTCGGGCGTGAGCACCTGTGTCGCGAGGTGACCGAGGGCCACGAGCGGTGAGACGGGCTGAGGTGGCATGTCGCGTTGCACGGCGTCGAGCGGTACCGCCGCGTGCACGTGCAGTGGGCCGCTCGACACGCGCCGCAGCGACTCGCAGTGCGCGACGGTACCGAGCGCGGTGCCCAGATCACGCGCCAGCGCGCGCACGTACGTGCCTCCGCTACAGGTCACGTCAGCCTCGAGCCAATCGGGCTCCTGTGCGAGAACGTGCCAGCCGTACACGTGAATGGAGACGGGCGGCAGCGTGACGGCGTCGCCACGACGCGCCACCGCATACGCGCGTTCCCCGTTGACGTGTTTGGCCGAATACGCGGGTGGCCGCTGCTCGATGGTACCGGTGAGCGACGTGATCGCTGTGGGCAACAACGACCACTGCGGCGACGCCCCCTGCGCGACGACAGTCCCCGTGACGTCATCGGTGTCCGTCGCGGTCCCGAAGCGCACGCGCGTCCGATAGACCTTCGGCTCGCCGAGAATGTACGGGAGCAGTCGCGTGGCATGGCCGACTGCGCAGACGAGCAACCCGGTCGCGAATGGATCGAGCGTCCCGGCGTGCCCAACGCGCCGCGTCCGCAACGCGCGACGAACGCGCGCGACCACATCGTGCGATGTCACGCCGACCGGCTTGTCCACCAGCAACAGGCCGCTGCCGGCATCGGTGACCGTTCCACCGACCGACATGATGCGATCAGTCCGGGTCGCTCGACGCCTCGCCAACCGGCGACGTGTCTGCACGCACCTGCGCGAGCAGCTCCTCGATGCGCTGCGCCTGCGCGATACTGTCGTCGGCGCGGAAGTCGATTTCGGGCGCCACGCGGAGTCGCAGGGCACGCCCGATGGTGCCCCGCAGATGATGCGCGACCGACTTGAGACCTTCAAAGGTCGCCGCACGCTCGGCATCGCTGCCGAGCACGCTGACAAACACCTTGGCGTGCCGCAGGTCACGCGTGACATCGACCCCCGTGACCGTCACGAGTCCCTGCAGGCGGGGATCCTTCGCCCCGCTCCGCAGAAACATCGCCACTTCCGTCCGAATGCCTTCGGCCACGCGCTCGGCGCGGCGCGGATCTCCACCCGTCATGGTCGGTGCCTCACGACGAGCGTGAGGCGTCGTCGAGCGTACGCGCGACTTCCTCGGTGCGATACGCCTCGATCACGTCGCCAACCTTGAGGTCGTTGAAGTTCTCGACGCCGATACCGCACTCGTAGCCTTCCTTGACTTCCTTCGCATCGTCCTTGAAGCGACGCAGCGACCCGAGGTTGCCATCGTAGAGCTCGATGCCATCGCGGATGACACGCACGCGCGCCCCGCGAATGATGCTGCCCGAGCGCACGTAGCTGCCGGCGATGGTGCCGACGCGCGCGACCTTGAACACCTCGCGCACTTCGGCCTCGCCGATGATGACTTCGCGCGACTCCGGACGCAGCATGCCTTCGAGCGCCGCGCGCACGTCGGCCACGGCCTCGTAGATGATGCGATAGAGCTTGATGTCGACGCCTTCCCGCTCGGCCGCCGTACGCGCGTTGTTGTCGGGGCGCACGTGGAAACCGATGATGATCGCGCCTGACGCCTTCGCCAGCAGGATGTCGGATTCGGTGATGGCACCAACACCGCGATGCACGATGTCAACGGCGACTTCGCCGGTGGACAGCTGCCCGAGTGCGTCGGCCAGTGCTTCCGCCGGACCACCCTGGTCGGCCTTGATGAGCAACCGCAGTTGGCGCTTCTCGCCCGCCGCCGCCTGCGACATGAAGTCCTCGAGCGACACCGAACCGCGCGACGTACGACGGCTGCGCGCTTCGCGATCGAGCCGTTCGCGACGCTGCGCGATTTCACGCGCCTGCGCCGCATCGTCGACCACGATGAGCTGATCGCCCGCCATGGGCACGCCCGCCAGACCGAGGATCTGCACCGGAATGGCCGGACCGGCCGCCTTCACCTGACGTCCACGCTCATCGAGCAGGGCACGGACGCGACCGGCGAACATGCCGCAGATGAAGTCGTCGCCGACTTCGAGCGTGCCGTTCTGCACGAGCACCGTCGCGACGGCACCCTTGCCCGGATCGAGCTGCGCTTCCACCACGGTCCCCATCGCGTTGCGATCGGGGTTCGCCTTGAGGTCCAGAATTTCGGCCTGCAGGAGGATCTGCTCGAGCAGCGCCCCCACACCCGTGCCGTGCTTCGCGGAGATCTCCGATGACAGCACCGTACCACCGAAGTCTTCGAGCACGACTTCGTGCTGCAGCAGGTCCTGCTTGACCTTCGACGGATTGGCCTGCGGCAGGTCGACCTTGTTGATCGCCACGATGATCGGCACACCAGCGCTCTTCGCGTGCGAGATCGCTTCGATCGTCTGTGGCATGACCTGATCGTCTGCCGCCACCACCAGCACCACGATGTCGGTGACCTGCGCACCGCGCGCACGCATGGCGGTGAACGCCTCGTGACCCGGTGTGTCGAGGAACGTGATCATCTTGTCGCCCGGGAGCGACACGTGATACGCACCGATGTGCTGCGTGATGCCACCGGCCTCGCCGGCGACGACGTTGGCCTTGCGGATGTAGTCGAGCAGCGACGTCTTGCCGTGGTCGACGTGACCCATGATGGTGACGATGGCCGGCCGCGACTTGAGCGCTTCCGGTTCATCGGCCTCGGTGGCCTCGCCCAGATCGGCGACGTACTCCTCTTCGCGCACGGCTTCGAACCCGAACTCGCTCGCGATGAGCTCGATCTGATCGAAGTCGAGGCGCTGATTGATGGTGACCATGAGGCCGAGCGTCTTGAACGCGAAGCCCACGATCTGCGTTGCCGAAATGCTGAGGATCTGCGCGAGTTCCGACACCGTGATGAACTCGTTGACGCGCACCGTGCGCTTCTCGCGCTCCGCGGCTTCGGCGCGTGCGGCCTCGAGTTCCTCGCGTGCATCGAACCGACCACGACGGCGCGCGCCGCTGGGGCCACGCATGGCCGTCATGGTCTTGCTGATGTTGGCCGTCACGGCTTCCTGATCGACCGCGCCGCGCTTGCCCTTCTTGCCGCGACGTGAGCCCGCCGAACCGGCTCCTCCCTGCTGTGCGCCGCCGCTCCCGGGTGCACTCGTGGTGGGCGCGGCGCCGGGGCGACGATCGTCACGGCGCATGCCGCCGCCGGGGCCGCCGCCAGGGGCCGCGCTGGCAATCGGGCGCGCGCCGAACGGCGCCGAGGTCCGCGCACGCGGAGCGCCCGGCGTAATCGGACGCGGACGGAGCCGCGACGGATCGCGAGGCGGGGTACCGGCGCTCGGCGAAGACGCCGCTGCGGCTGGCGACGCCGACGCCACGGGTGTTGGAGAGGCCGACGCGACGGGGGTCGGGACGGCGCGCGGGGCCGCCGGCGGCTCGACCGCGGCGGGTGCCTCGGGCGCACGCAGCTCCGCACTCCCGCCGGCCTCGGGGTCGGCCCCGGGGGTTGCGGTCGTGGATTCGGCGGCAGCGCGCTCGGCGGCGGCACGTTCGGCGGCCGCCCGCTCGGCGAGCGCGCGCTCGGCGGCTGCCTGCTCGGCCGCGTGACGCGCCGCTTCGGCACGCTCGCGCGCGATGCGCTCGGCTTCCTCGCGCGCGGCGATCTGCGCGCGCTCTGCTTCCCGCTCGGCTTCGCGCTCCGCCTCGATGGCCCGCGTGGCCTCGGCTTCCGCATCGGCTTGCTGCTGCGCGGCTTCGACATCGGCGCGGCGACGACGGCGCACCGACGGCGCATTCGCGTCATCGACCACCTCGGCAGGCGCCGGCGCCGGTGCGTCATCGGCCTTGCCGCGACGACGACGCGGCTTCGCCTCGGGCACCGGATTGGCCGCTTCCGCTCGCGTGCGCTTTTCACGCTCCCAGCGAAGCCGGGCGCGCGCGACCTGGTCGTCGGTGAGCAGCGACATATGGCTGCGCACCGGAACGTCCATCTGCCGAAGCAGGGTGATCACATCGTCGGCTGTGAGGCCGAACTCCCCCGCCAAGTCATGCACACGAAGCTTACTCAAGCCTTCCTCCTCTGCGCGTCTGGCGCGCGGTCGCGCGGTCGGTCGGTCTCCGAAGAGGAGACCTCGCCGATCGCGTCGCGAATCCCGCGGGCCAGCGCTCTATCTACAATACCGATGGCCGCCGTGGCATCCCGCCCCACGATGGTCCCCAGTTCGGCCGCACTCGGCCACTCAACGATCTCCACCCGCTTCGCTCGCAGCAGCGGCACGACCTTGTCGAGCGTGTGCCGCGAGACGTCCACCGCCACGATCGCAAGAACCACATTCCCGCGTCGCGCCTGCTCCCGCACCTGCTCCGCACCCGTGATGGCCAGCCGGCCTCGGACACCGAGGCCGATCAATCCCAGCACCTTGCGGCGACGGGCGACGGCCGCCGCCTCGGCTGCCGTCGCCTCGTCCGTCACCCGGCCTTCCCGCTGCGACCCGCGGCGTCGTCGCTCTCGTCTTCCGTCGTCAGCTCCTCGAGCATCGCCATGATGCGATCGGCTTCAGCCGCCGCAATCCCGGGCAGACGCAGGAAGTCTTCCTTCTCGAGATCGAGAATGTCGTTGAGCGTGCGGTAGCCGGCCTCTTCAAGCACGGCAACCGTTGCGGGCGGCAGTCCGGCGAGCTGCCCGAGCGGCACGTCTTCGTCTTCCGTCTCCTCGGGGAGCGGGGCGAAGAGCGGCATGTCTCCGCCCTTCTCCAGCCACTCGCGGCTCGAGTAGAGATCGATCTTCCAGCCGGTGAGCTCGGACGCCAGTCGGACGTTCTGCCCGCTGCGACCGATGGCGAGCGACAGCTGATCTTCGTCGACGACCGCCTGAATCGTGCGCGTCAGCGGATCGCTGAACACGCGTGCGACACGCGCCGGCGCGAGCGCCAGCTTGGCAAAGCGCTCCGGCTCTTCCGACCACGGCACGATATCGATGCGCTCGCCGCCGAGTTCGTTGACCACGGCCTGCACGCGCGCGCCCTTGAGGCCGACGCACGCGCCGACCGGATCGACGGCTGCGTCGCGCGACATCACCGCGATCTTCGTGCGGCTGCCCACTTCGCGAGCGGCGGCGCGAATCTCGACGATGCCCTGCTGGATCTCGGGCACTTCCAGCTTGAACAGCGCCGTCACGAACATGGCGTCGCTGCGGCTGAGAATGAGACGCGGTCCCTTGGGCGTATCCTCGACGCGCTTGAGTACCGCGCGAATCGTCTCGCCCTGATGGTAGTGCTCCCGATGATTCTGCTCGCGATACGGGATGATGGCCTCGGCCTCCCGGAACTTGTTGAGAATCACCACGAGCTTGCCACGCTCGATCTGCTGCACGTCACCGGAGAGCAGCTGGCCGACGCGCTCGCTGAACTCGTCCTTGATGCGCGTGCGCTCGCCCTCGCGCACCCGCTGCAGGATGCGCTGCTTGGCCGCCTGCACCGCCGAGCGGCCGAACTCGGCGAACTCGACGGGGATTTCCATGACGTCGCCGAGCTGGAAATCGGGATCTTCGAAGCGCGCTTCCTCGAGCAGCACCTCGTGCGACGCGTCGGTCACCTCTTCGACGACCGTCTTGAGCAAGACGATGCGAATGGCGCCCTTGTCCTCGTCGATCTCGATTTCGGCCTGTACGTTGGCCCCGTGCTTCTTCGCGAGCGCGGCGTGAATGCCGTCCTTCAGGAGCTCGTGCAACTCGGTGCGATCCATCTGCTTCGAGTTGGCAAGCTCGCGGAAGGCGGCGAGAATTTCGGCGGACCCGACCATCGGTGGCACCCCTCAGCGTTTCCAGTGGAACGCGAGCCGCGCCTGTGTGACCGCGGCCAGGGAAAAACGATACTCCGTCCCCTTCGCGTCCCGCACGAGCGCCTGCGCCGCGCCATCCTCGCCGTCCACGGCGAGGATCTCGACTTCCTGCCGGCCGCCCGGCAGCACGGCACAGGTGACCGTGGCATGCCGCCCGACGAACCGGCGCCATTCCTGTTCATTGCGCAACGGGCGATCGGCGCCTGGCGACGACACCTCGAGCACATACTGCTCAGGCATCCCCTCCAAGACGTCGAGCCGGGCCTCCAGCGCCCGGCTCACCCGCGTGCAATCCTCCAGCGTGACCTTCTGACGGTCCAGCCGCTCGATCCGGATCTCGAAGACCGGCCGGCCGCGGGATCCCCCGCGGCGCAGCTCGACCAGTTCGCACTCCAGTTCGCCCAACACCGTCACAATGAGCGGTTCGAGCGGATCCCCTGCCATCCCAGCCACGTGGCAACTCCAGAGAACAAAAAAGTGTGGGGGCCATCCCCACACTTCACCGCGCGCAATACGCCCGACAAGGCGCTCGCCGCATTCCAGTAACGTAGGAGCGGGAACGCGGAAGGTCAAGCGAGATGGGGATTTGGCCGCGCGGGACCGGGGCGTCAGTGGGGCCGGAAGACCACGCCCAACTGACGGCCGGCGTCTCCGGCGCGGTGGCTGAAAAACCGGTCATTGTGACAGCGGGTACACCACGCGCTGATGCTCACCGAACGAACCCCGGCGCGGGTCGCCTGCTCGGCCAGCACGGCTCGGACGTCGAGCTGCCCCTTGCCGCGCGCCGGACGGCCTGTCACGGCCTCCAGGACCTCCGGGCCGACTTCGTAGCAGCCCCCGCAGATGGCGGGCCCGCAGTGCATCACCACCTCGTCTGCCGGTGCCCCCAACGTCCGGAGCACGGCGAGGCCCTCGCCGAGGATGCCGGCGGCGGTTCCGCGCCAGCCAGCGTGCAGCATGGCCACCGGACCCGACGCGTGCGCGAGGAACACCGGCGTGCAGTCGGCGACCGTCACGGCCAACGCCACGCCGCGGGCCGCCGTGCCGTGGCCATCGAGCGCTCGACCGCGCAACCAGCCGCGCCAACCAGCCGCGTGCACGGCCACGGCGGCGCCGTGGACCTGTCCGGCGCTTGCCAACGCCTCGGCGCCGCCCGTGCGGCAGTGCGCCAACAACCCCGACCAGCGGTCCATCACGTCCGCCACCGGTTCGGTCGATCCGAGGCCGAAGCTGCCGGCCAGCCGCGTGGTCGTGAACGCGCTGACGCCAAGTGCCGCCAGTTCCGCCACCGGCTCGACGGCGGACGCCCAGTCTCCGGCCGCGTGGCCGTCCGTCATCGTCACGGCGTCAGTCGCGGCCAAGCTCGACGCGCTGAATACGCGCGCCCAGCGCATTGAGGCGCTCGTGGATTCGCTCGTATCCACGTTCGATCTGCCCCGCGTTGTTGATCGTGCTCGTCCCCTCGGCGCAGCAGGCGGCGAGCAGCATCGCCATGCCGGCGCGAATGTCCGGCGACTCGACGCGCTGCGCGCGCAGCCGCGTCGGCCCGGACACGATCGCGCGATGCGGATCACACAGCACGATGCGCGCGCCCCTCGCCACGCGCTTGTCCACGAAGAACAGGCGCGATTCGAACATCTTCTCGTGCATGAGGATCATCCCCTCGCACTGCGTCGCGGTCACGATGGCGATCGACATCACGTCGGCCGGAAACGCGGGCCACGGCTGATCTTCGAGCTTGGGCACATGCCCCCCGAGATCGGGCTCGATCTGCAGCGACTGCTCGGCGGGCACGACCAGATCGTCACCTTCGATGCGGCACCGCACGCCGAGCCGCTCGAAGCCCATCAACGTCGAGCGCAGGTGCCGCGTCCCCGCGGCTTCGATGCGCAGCGCCGAGCGGGTGACCGCCGCGAGGCCGATGAAGGAGCCGACCTCGATGTGATCCGGACCGATGCGGTGCGTCGCGCTGCCGAGCGTGGCGCCACCGTGCACGGTCATGGTGTTCGTGCCGATGCCTTCGATGGTGGCACCGAGCGCGACGAGAAAGTGCGCGAGGTCCTGCACGTGCGGTTCACTCGCCGCATTGCGCAGGATGGTCGTCCCGCTCGCCGCCACGGCCGCCATGAGCGCGTTCTCCGTTGCGGTCACACTCGGTTCATCGAGAAACACGTCCGCGCCGACGAGCGCGTCGGCGCGAAACGTGAAGGTCTCGCCCAGTTCGTACGTGGCCCCGAGTTGCTGCAGGACGTGAAAGTGCGTGTCGAGGCGACGGCGTCCGATCACGTCTCCCCCCGGCGGGGAGAGCGTCACGGCCCCGCAGCGCGCGAGCAACGGTGCCGCGAGCAGAATCGAGGCTCGAATGCGAACGCACAGCTCGGGATCGAGCGCCGCAGCGCGTACCTCGCGCGCGTGGATCTCGAGGACATCCGGGCCGGTCCATTCACACGACGCGCCAACGCTGCGCACGAGTTCCACCAGCGTTTCGATGTCGCGAATGCGCGGCACGTTCTCGAGGCGGACCGGATGCTCGGTCAGGAGCGCGGCGGCCACGAGCGGCAACGCCGCGTTCTTGTTCCCGGTGGGGCGAATGGTGCCGGCGAGGCGATGGCCTCCCTCGACGAGAAAACGGACGGACGACATGCGAAGCGGGTTCGAGGGGCGAATCGGAGACGCGGTAGGATCATGGACGCGGGCGACAGCGTCAAGCGGGCGCGACGGATACGGCCGCACTTGCTTGACCCTTCGCCTCGGCGCGGGTACGATCCCGAGATGCTCAGTGCCCTGCTTCTGCTGCTGCAACCGGCGGCCCCGGTGACGCGCGACACGATCGTCACGCTCACGATGCCCGCCGAACGCACCGCCTTCGACATGGCGAGCGGCACGCTGCAAATCCTCGTGCTCATCGCTGGCCTCGCGGCGCTGGTGGCCATGGCCGCGAGCGCGATCGCGCTACGGACGGCCATTCAGAAGCTGCAGGACACCGTCGATCGCCTCGCGACCGACGCCAAGCCACTGCTCGCGCAGGCGACGCAGGCGAGTGAAGACGCGCGCCAGGTAATTCAGCTGGTGCGCAGTGAAGCCGAAAAGGTCGTGGCGGTCACCGGCGAAGTGAGCGAACGCCTCCTCGACGTCTCCGATGAAGCGGAGGAACGGCTCGACCGTGTGCGGGCGCTGCTCGACGTGCTGCAGACGGAAGTCGAGTCGACAGCAATTTCCGCCGCCGCCACGGTACGCGGCTGGCGCACCGGGGCATCGGCGGTTGGCGACGCGCTCGCGGGACGCGGGCCTCGCCGTCGTGGTCCACGTCGTCGAAGCGAGGCCCCGCTCCCGTGGGCCGACGCTCCTGACGGAGACCGTGCGCCGCTTTTTGCCGGGTCGGACCCTGACGATTCGGATGACGAGGCCAGCGACCTCGCCGACGACATGGACGAGCTGGACGACGACCGCCTCGACCCGCGCGAGCGCCCGTACTTCACATGATCCGCCTGATCGGCAGTGTCATGGTGGCCTGCCTGGCGATTCTGCTGCTGCCAGCCGACGCGTGGGCGTGGACGCCGGGCACACACGTCTTTCTCGGCGACGCCGTGTTGCGTCATCTGCACTTCCTGCCAGGACCACTCGCGGAGCTGCTCGCCGCGTATCCAGCGGATTTTCTGTACGGATCGATTGCCGCCGACACCAGCATCGCGAAGAAGTACGCCGCTGTCGGTCGGCATTGCCACGCGTGGCACGTGGGACGCGAGATTCATGACGAAGGCGGCGACGGCGCGCTGCGAGCGTTCGGGCTAGGCTATCTCGCCCACCTCGCGGCCGATGTGGTCGCCCACAACTTCTACGTGCCACGCCAACTCGCGGTGACGTCGAGTACGTCGGCGCTCGGGCACAGCTACTGGGAAAGTCGCATCGACACGCACATCGGCGAGGAATGGCCGCGGCGTGCACGCGAGCTGCTCCTCATGGATCACAGCCGCGCCGATCAACTGCTCGCTCGCATCCTCTCGCCGACCATCTTCGGCACGGCCACCAACCGTCGCATCTTCCGCGGCATGGTGCACGTCACGGACACCGACTCGTGGCAGCGCATCTTCAAGCTCATCAGCGAGAACAGTCGCTGGGATCTCACCGACAGCGACGTGTCACGCTACCTCACGCGCGCCTTCGACTACGTGATGGACCTGCTCGTGCGATGGGACGGCAGCGAGCCGTACACGTACGATCCGAGCGGCGACGAGGCGCTGCGAAACGCGAAGAAGCTGCGACGCACCGCCCTGCGTCAGGGCGGCGACGTACGCGCGGCCCTCGAAGCGGACCGTACGTTCGGCATGCCAAGCAGTCCGCTCGACTTCGCCGAACGCATGGCCGCGCCGCTGTTGGCGCCGTGGCGGCGCGAGACGTTGGTGGGGTGAGCAGCCGCCGTGGTCACTCCTGGATCAGGAATGGCAGCCACAGGGCATAGCGGACCGACAAGATCGTATACAGGACCGCGAACGGCGTGAGTGCCGGCTCGCGCTCGAGCGACACGGCGCGCAACTCGGGCACGTCCTGCACCACCACGTGTCCCGCGCCCGCTATTCGGCAACGAGCCGCGCCCTCGGGCCGCCGAAGCGCGGTCGCCGAGGAGAAGATGATGGTGTCGCCTCGCGTCTCCTCCACGAGGAGCCGGGCACGCGACACGTCGCACGTCGTTCCCTCTCGCCCGTGCAGCGTGAACGCGCGCGGCGCCTCCAGCGCCAGCGGGAGCACACGTGGCGACTCCTGTCTGACCCGTGCACATCCGGACGACGCGCCAACGGCGACAAGCAGCGCCAGGCCGATCCACGTCGAGCGGCGCATCCGCTGCCTCAACTCAGACCTCCCGCGAAGTACAGAATGACTACGAGCACCGGGATCGAACGGAAGCGGGTCGGTATGCCGCGTCACGTAGCACGCACTCACCGACAGTCCCAGCAGCGGCAGCAGCAACACCGCACGGCGGCTGGGGAGCGATAGGATCCGGGGCAGGTGCGCTATCCTACCCGCGCCCCCAGCAGTTGGTTCACCTTGCGCGGATCGGCACTCCCGCCGGACTTGCGCATGACCGCTCCGACGAGCACCCCCTGCAGCTTCTTCTCGCCGGCGAGAAAGCGCGCGGTCTCGGCCGGTAGCTCGGCGAAGACCTCGTCGATCCAGCGCGCCAGCGCGCTGTCGTCGGAGACCTGCAGCAATCCCTCGCGCTCGGCGATCGCGCGCGGGTCGTCATCCGCCTCTTCGAGGCGAGCGAAAATCTGCTTCGCGGCCGTGTTCGACACCGCGCCCTCGGCTTCGAGTCGAATGAGCGCACCGAGTCGCTCAACCGACACGGGATGCGCCTCAAGCGCGATGCCGCGTGCGTTGATCGCGGCGAGCACGGTGCCAAGCAGCCAGTTCGCGGCACGCTTCGCATCGCCACCGGCCGCGGCCATCGCCTCGAAACGATCAGCGAGTGCCACGGTGGCGGTCAACGCGTCGATCTCGACGGCGGTGAGGCCGTACAGGCTCGCGAATCGCGCCCGCTTCGCATCGGGCAACTCCGGGAGGGCCGCGCGCTGCGCGTCGATCCACGTCGGGTCGAGCACCAGCGGTGGCAGATCGGGCTCGGGGAAGTATCGATAATCGTGACTGCCTTCCTTCTCCCGCGCGGGGCGCACCTCATTGCGGACGCCGTCCCAGAGCATCGTGCGCTGTTCGACCGACCCACCGGCGGCGAGCACCGCACACTGCCGCGCGAATTCGATATCGATGCTGCGCTCGACGCCGGAGATGGTGTTGAGGTTCTTGATCTCGGTGCGCGTCCCGAGCGTGTGCGATCCGCGCGGCCGCGTCGAAATGTTGACGTCGACGCGCAGCGACCCCTCCTCCATGTTCGCGTCGGATACATCGGTGTACTCGAGGATCTGCTTGACCGCGCGCACGTAGGCACCCGCCTCGGCGCTCGATCGGATCTCGGGTTCACTGACGATCTCGATCAGCGGGGTCCCGGCGCGATTCAGATCGATCGCCGTGAATCCCGGATAGCGATCGTGTACCGACTTGCCGGCATCTTCTTCGACGTGCACCCGCGTGATCGTAATCGCGCGCGGCGTGCCGTCGGGGAGTGTGCCGATGATGACCCGTCCCGCCGTGGCGAGCGGACGATCGAACTGCGAGATCTGATAGCCCTTGGGCAGGTCCGGGTAGAAGTAGTGCTTGCGCGCGAACACGCTCACGGGATGCACCGCGCATGCCAGCCCCAGTGAGGCACGCGTGGCGAGCTCGATGGCGCGTCGATTGCACACCGGCAACGCGCCGGGCAGCCCGAGGCACACCACATCGGTGTTCTGATTGGGCGCATCGCCGAAGTTGGCGCTGGCCGCGGAGAAGAGCTTGGTGTTCGTGCGCAGCTGGCAGTGGATCTCGAGTCCGATCACCATTTCCCAGCCGGCCGTGACATCGGCGGAGAGCGTCATCGATGCGCCTCCTCACCGAGCGCGCGCTCGAGCGCGTACGCGACGCGAAACATGGTGGCTTCGTCGAAGTGCGACGCCATCAGCTGCCCGCCCACCGGCAGGCCATCGATGCGCCCGATGGGCTGCGACATCGCCGGGATACCAGCCAGATTGGCGGTGACGGTGAAGATGTCGCTGAGATACATCTCGTACGGGTCCGACTTCGACCCCGCTTCGAACGCCACCGACGGCGTCGTGGGTGTGAACAGGACGTGCACGCCGCTCTCGAAGGCCCGCGTGAAGTCGTCGGTGATCAGGCGGCGCACCGCCATCGCGCGCTTGTAGTACGCGTCGTAGTAGCCAGCCGACAGCACATACGTGCCAAGCAGGATGCGACGCGTGACCTCGGGGCCGAAGCCGTGTGAGCGCGTTGCATCGTACACGCCGCGCAGCCCCTGCCCCGGATCGATGCGCCGACCGTAGCGCACGCCGTCGAAGCGCGCGAGGTTACTGGAGGCCTCCGCGGGCGCCACGATGTAGTAGACAGGAATCGCCAGTGCCGTGTGCGGCAACGAGACTTCGCGCACCTCCGCGCCAAGCGCTCGCAACGTGTCGAGCGCGCGCGCGAGCTGCGCTCGCATGGCGGGATCGAGCGATTCCGGGAAATACTCGCGCGGCCAGCCGACCACAACACCATCGAGGGGCCGCACGCGATCATCCTCGCGTGCGGCGCGATAATCGTCGACCGGCGTGTCGACCGACGTACTGTCGAGCGGGTCCGCGCCGGCGATGACACCGAGGCCAAGCGCCGCATCGTCCACGCGTTGTCCGAACACGCCGATATGGTCGAGCGACGACGCAAACGCGACGAGACCGTGTCGTGAGACGCGCCCGTAGGTCGGCTTCACACCGACGATCCCGCAGAACGCGGCGGGCTGACGCACCGAGCCGCCGGTTTCGGAGCCGAGCGCCAGGCGCGACACGCCGGCCGCCACGACGACGGCCGACCCGCCGGAGGAACCACCGGGTACGCGCGATGCGTCGAGCGGATGCTGCGTGCGTCCCCACGCGCTGTGTTCGGTGGACGAGCCCATCGCGAACTCGTCCATGTTGGTCTTCATGCGGACGATCGCGCCGGCGGCCCGCAGACGTGCGACCGCGGTGGCCTCGAACGGACTGACGTAGCCGTCGAGCATGCGAGAGCCACAGGTTGTCGGCAGGCCGAGCGTCGCGATGTTGTCCTTGACGGGGACCGGAATGCCGCAGAGTGCTCCCGTCGGCGACGACGCGGCGTCGTCGCGCGCGGCCGCATCGTCACGCCAGAGCACGGCATTGAGTCCATCCGCACCGATGCGCACACGCGCCGCGACCTCAAGCGCGGCATCAAGCGCCGCGGTACGTGGAAGCGCGCCCCGTGCGATGTCGGTGGCGATGTCGGCGGTGGAACGCGTCAACAGCGCAGCGTTGTTCATGCGTCGTCGTCCGCGTCACTACCGCCGCCGCTGCCCGCGGCCTGCCCAGCCGCTCCGTGTGTGGCCAGGCGCGGCACGAGGAAGAATCCGTCGCGCATCAACGGGGCGAACGCCTCGCGCGACGTGGCCAGTGGCACTGGCTGCACTACGTCCTCGCGCATTCGCAGACCGGCCGAGGCCTCGGGTGCGAGCGCGCCGTCAGCGATCGGCACCTGCTGCAGCAGGTCCATGTGGGCGAGGATGCCGTTGAGTTCCGTGACGAGCGACGGGATCCGCGACTCATCGAGTCCGAGACGCGCAAGGGCCGCCACGTGCCGCACATCCTGTTCGGAGACCGCCATGTCACTCCCACCCGCGTTCGAGTTTCGCCTGGGCAATCACCAGCGTCTTGCGGCCCACTTCCTCGTCATCGAAGTCGATGCGGACCTTCGCGTCGCGCCCGCTGCCGGTGATCTCGGCAATCGTGCCGCTGCCGAACTTCGCGTGTCGTACCCGTTCACCAACCCGCAGCATCGGTGCATCCTGCGATTCCTCTTCCGGCGCGACGGCATCGTCGCTGCGTCCACCGCGCCAGCTGCCGGGATCGATGCTGCGGCCGCGTGAACGGCCCGCATCGACCCGACTGCGACCATCAAAGGCGTTGCCGCCGAACCCGGCGCTCCCGTACGGTCCCGGCGTGCTGCGACGACGCGTCTCGTTGCCATCGGACTGCCGCCACGTGCCTCCACCGCCGCGCGCCGATTCGCCGAACTCATCGGTGCCGAAGCGACCGCGCCCTTCGGTGAGCACGCGACGCGTGTCCGTCCGCAGCACCATGCCCTTCGGAATCTCGCGCAGGAAGCGCGACGGCATCGAGGCCATGAATTCGCCGTTGCGTCGTCGCTGCTCGGCATGCGTGAGGAAGAGCGTCCGTTCGGCCCGCGTCACGCCGACGTAGAAGAGGCGGCGTTCCTCCTCCAGCTGCGACGGGTCTTCGGCGGCGCGCGCGAGCGGGAAGAGCCCGTCCTCGAGTCCGGTGAGAAACACCAGCGGATACTCGAGGCCCTTGGCGTTATGCATCGTCATCATCGTGACGGCATCGGCATTGGGATCGAGCGCATCGGCGCCCGCGACGAGCGTGGCCTGCTGCAGGAAGTGATCGAGTGGCGTGAGCCCCACCTCGCCCCCATCGTCCGAGACGACTTCGGCAGCGCCGGCGATGAGTTCACGCACGTTGTCGATGCGATCGAGTCCTTCCGGCCCTTCGGCGCGCAGATGGTCCTCGTAGCGGATGGCGTCCACGAGTCCACGCAGCAGCTCATCGACCGACGCATCGACGGCGCGCGCGCGGAAGTCGCTGATCAGGCGTGCGAATGATGCAAAGCCTTCGCGCGCGGCCGGACGAAATGGTGTCAGCAGTTCCGCGCGGGCCGCAGCCTCGAGCATCGAGCAGCGGGCGTCGCGCGCGAGCTCGGACAACTGCGCGACGCTTGTCTCGCCGAGCCCCCGCTTGGGTGCGGCGACGGCACGGCGGAACGCTTCATCGTCGGACGGATTGGCGATGAGCTTGAGATACGCCATCAGATCGCGGATTTCGCGGCGATCGTAGAAGCGCACCGCACCGACGAGGCGATACGGGATCCCGCGCCGACGGAACGCGTCTTCGAAGGCGCGGCTCTGGGCGTTCGTGCGATAGAGCACGGCGCACTCGTTGCGCGCGACGCCGCCGCGTGCGAGGCGATCGAGGATCGTATCCGCCACGAAATCCGCTTCGTCACGTTCGTCGAGGGTGCCGACGCGCACGACCGGTTCGCCCGCCGGCCGCGTTGCCCGCAACGTCTTCCCCCGACGCTCGGTGTTTCCCGAGATGACCGCGTTCGCCACGGCGAGCACCTGCGGCGTGGAGCGATAGTTCTCTTCGAGCCGCACCACGGCCGCGCCCGGGAAGTCCCGTTCGAAATCGAGGATGTTCCGAATGTCGGCACCGCGCCAGCCGTAGATCGACTGGTCATCATCGCCTACCACCATCACGTTCCCATGGGCGGCGCCCACGAGCTGCACGAATCGGTACTGCGCGCGATTGGTGTCCTGATACTCGTCCACGAGGATCTGTCGGAACTGTCGCTGCAACTCGGCACGCACCGGCTCGTGCTGCTCCAGCAATCGCACGGGCAACACCAGCAGATCGTCGAACGAGACCGCGTTGGCGCGCTGCAGCTCGGCGTCGAGATCGGCGTACACACCGGCGACCGCCTGCGCGAACGGATCACGTGCCAGCGACGCGTACTCCGTCGGCGTGACGAGCGCGTTCTTGGCGTCGGAGATGGCGGCGAGCACCGCCTTGGGGGCCGTGGTCTTCGGATCGACGCGGCGACGCTCCATCACGCGCTTGCACAACGTGAGCGCATCGTCTTCGTCGTAGATCGTGTACGCGGCCGTACGCCCCACGAGGTGCGCGTAGCGTCGCAGCAGGCGCGCGCCCAGGCTGTGGAACGTGCCGCTCCACATCCCGCGCGGTTCTTCGCCAAGCAGTCGACCGATGCGTTCTCGCATCTCGCCGGCGGCCTTGTTGGTGAAGGTCACCGAGAGGATTTCGCGCGCCGGAATGCCGCGCTGCGCGATCAATCGTGCGATGCGCGTGGTGAGCACGCGGGTCTTGCCGGAGCCGGCGCCGGCGAGCACGAGCATGGGGCCTTCGTCGTGCGTGACGGCCGCGTGCTGCGCCGGATTGAGGCCGGCGAGCAGCCGGGAGAGATCCACCGAGGGCGCGCTGGGCGCCGCGGGCGGAACGTCGAACAACGAGCCATGCCAGACGGAAGTCATCCAGGCAAGATAACGTCGAAGGTCGCGCCCGGCCCCTCGTTCGCCAGCACGAGCCGCCCACCGTGATTCTCCTCGACAATGCGGCGGGCCAGCGCGAGACCGATCCCCCAGCCACGCTCCTTCGTGGTCACGCCCGCCTCGAAGATCTTCTTGCGCAGCGCCTTCGGGACGCCGGGCCCATCGTCCCGCACGCGAAGACGCGCACCGCCTTCGGCAACCGGCGATGCACTGAGTACCACTTCGCCACCACGACCACCGAGGGCATCGAGCGCGTTCTTCGTGAGCACCTCGAGGACCCACTCGAGCAGCACCTGGTCGCCCGCGATGGTGAGCGCATCCTCCGGATGTTCGGCACGCACGATCACCTTGCGCGATCCCTGCGGAACGCGCGCGGCGAAATACGCCGCCAGGCGGTCGACGAGCGCGCCGAGTTCAACCGCATCGCGTCGCGGAGGACGGCCGATCCGCTCGAAGCGGTGCGACACGCGATCGAGCCGCGCGAGATCCTGCTGCATGTGCGACACGGCGCGCCGCACCGACGCATCCGCGTCGGGATCGTCGGCCAGCAGTTCGACCCATCCGGCGAGCGACGAGAGCGGTGTTCCGAGCTGATGCGCGGATTCCCTCGCCATACCGGCCCACACCTTCTCGCGTTCGGCGCGACCGCGCTCTCGCAATCCCCACGCACCGAACAGCAGCAGCAGCCCGATCGCCCCCGACTGCACGATCGGAATCGTGGAGAGACCACGCACGAGTTGGCTGTCGCCGATGTACACGGTGCCTGCCCCGGGTGCTTCAATGGCGGCGTCACGGGCATCGAGTTCGTCGACGTACGCGCGCAGTGCCGCAGAGTCGGCCGTCCGCTGTCGCTGCACGGCCGCCGAGTCGGCGGTGTCACCGAGTGCGGCGCCATTCAGACGCAACGGCAGATTGGCCGTGTCGGCGATGTTCCCCTCCGGATCGAGCAACACGAGGGGCACTCCCGACTCACGCACCTGCCCCGCGAGATCGAGCAGGGCCTGCAGCCGCGTGCCTTCCGAACTCCCCGTGTCCGCCAGCGCCGAGTAGATGCGGGAGGACAGCCGACCCTGCAGCCGCGCGGCCGCGCGCAACTCGCGCACGACGCGTTGCGTGTAGACGACGTACCACCCGAGCAGCAGGGCGACGCCGATGGAGACGAGGAGGAACGGCGACGCGCGGCGCAGCATGTCAGCGCAGCGTGTCGCGCCCCAGATACGGCTGCAGTGCGGCGGGCACACGCACGCTACCGTCGGGCTGCTGGTGCTGCTCCAGCAACGCCGCGATGATGCGCGAGAACGCGAGCGCCGAGCCGTTCAGCGTGTGCACGAAGCGCGGCTTCTCACCCGCAGCCGCGCGATAGCGAATGTTCGCGCGACGCGCCTGGAAGTCGGTGAACACCGAACAGGACGACACCTCGAGCCACTTGCCGACCCCGGGCGCGAACACTTCGAGATCGTACGTCATGGCGCTCGAGAAGCCGGTATCACCCGCGGCCAGCTGCAGCACGCGATACGGCAACTCGAGGCGCTGCAGCACGGTTTCGGCGTGCGAGGTGAGCAGCTCCAGTTCGTCGCGCGACGACTCCGGCGTCGCGTAGCGCACGAGTTCCACCTTGTCGAACTCGTGGACACGCAGCAGACCGCGTGTGTCCTTGCCCGCGGAGCCGGCCTCGCGTCGGAAGCACGCGCTGAAGGCGACGAACGCGCGCGGCATGTCGCCCGGCTCGAGGATTTCGTCCCGATAGAGATTGGTGACGGGCACTTCGGCCGTGGGGATGAGGAACAGATCATCGCTCGGCACGGCGTACATGTCCTCTTCGAACTTCGGCAACTGCCCGGTGCCCGTGAGCGTGGCGCGGTTGACCAGCAACGGCACCCACAACTCTTCGTAGCCGTGCTCCTCGACGTGCAGGTCGAGCATGTAGTTCATGAGCGCGCGCACGAGGCGCGCGCCGCCACCGCGATACACGATGAAGCCCGAACCCGCGATCTTCGCGCCGCGCGGCAGGTCGAGGACACCGAGCCGTTCGCCGACCTCCCAGTGCGGCGTGATGCCGACCTCGCCCTCGCGCGTCGTGCCCCACGTCCGCACCACGCGGTTGGCGTCTTCCCCGCCCTCGGCCACCTCATCGAGCGTCAGATTGGGGAGCTGCATCAGGATGTCGGAGACTTCGCTTTCGACCGCTTGCCGACGCGTCTCGAGCGCGGCAATGCGCTCACCGATGGCGCGACCTTCCGCCATGAGCTCGTCCGCCGCTTCACCGGCGCGGCGACGCTTCGCGACTTCCTGCGAGATACGATTGCGCTCGGCCTGCGCCTCCTCCGCCACGCGGATGGAGTCGCGACGTTCCTTTTCGAGGGCCTCGGCGCGATCGAGCAGCGGCGTCAGTTCGTCGAGCTTGCCGCGGCGCCGCATCCCCTCGCGGAGATGGGCCATCTGATCGCGAAGGAGGCGGATATCGTGCATGCGAGACTCAGTTGCGCGGCACGCCCACCGTGAGGTCGCGATAGCCGCAGTTGGCGTTGAAGAGGAAGCGAACGGCGAGGCGGCCGGTCTGCTGATTGACACCGTCGACAATCAGCTTGCCGTAGAGCGGATCGCGGAACGTGCACAGCCCCGCCTGAATCTGCACGACCCATGTCTCGCCGACGGCGGCGGTGACGGTGGAATCGGTGACGAAACCGGACGTGGGCGCGCGGCCAAGCTGGTCGAACGCGACGGAGGAGCGCACCAGACCGACGGTTGGCGGCGCGACCGGTGTGTTCAGCAGGGCCGCGACCGGGATCAGCAGGACGCGTCCCTGAGCATCGACATCGATCGCGACCTGGAAGTTGGCGCCGCCCGAGCCATCGACGGCGGGCCGAACGGCCGTCCGCAGGAAAAAGTCGAGCGCGGTGGGCGCCGTCGTGCCGGTGGAGAGCGCAGCCATGCCCAGCCCGGTGATCACGTTCTCGGAGGTCGCGACACCGCGGAAGGGGTCGGCCTGGTCGCACGCGCCGCCGCCGAGCAGTGCAAGCGTCGCACACAACGCGACGCCACGCCGCGAGATTCGCGGGCGGGCGGCAAATGACGGGAGCATGCGACGAAGAGCTGGCAACACGGCGCGGGATCGACGAAGACAACGGGGAACGAGCGAGGCGTAGCATACCCCGAACGCTCGTCTCGGGGCAAGCGACACATCCCTGCCGTATCGGCGCCCTGCGTTGCGTCGCACCCCCTCGCGCCGTCCTGCCCTTGACGCGTGCCAACGTGGCTCAGTAGCGTGACCTCGCACCGCGGGTCGCTCGACGCGACGGCGCGCGCCACCCTCCCGTTCTTCCCCTTACACCGGAGCAGGGCCGCATGCCCACGATTCGAGACCTGGTCAGCGTATTGCGCCGCCGCGAAGGCGTGGACGCCGTCGTTGTCCTTGGACACGACGGACTGCTGATCGATGGCGCCGTCGAATCGGGACTCGATCCGGAGGGGCTGGCCGCACACGTCCCGCCTCTCGTGGGCGCCGCTGGCGAGCTGGCGCAAGCCTTGGGACGCGGCCCGTTCGGCCTCTCCGTGCTCGAGTACGAGCGCGGACTGGCGGTCGTCGCCGCCATCTCGTCCGACGCCTTCCTGCTGGTGCTCGTACGCCGCGAGGCCAATCTGGCCCAACTGCTCTTCGACCTGCGCCGCCATCGCGCGCAGATCGCGGCGCTGGTCTGACACGCACCGATCGCAACGATGCTCGAGCGCGTGCCCGTGCTGGTGGTGGACGACGAGCCCCATATCGGTCGCATCATCCGCACCCGACTGGAGCAGGGCCCCTTCGAGGTGGCGCTCGCCGAGACCGGCCCGGCGGCACTCGCGGCGATGGAAGCGCGCCCCGACACGCGACTGCTGGTGCTCGACCTGATGCTGCCGGGAATGAGGGGCCTGGACGTGCGGCGCACCCTGCGCGCGGATGCACGCTTCCGCGACCTGCCCGTCCCCGTGCTCACGGCGGCGGGTCAAGATGCACAGTATCGCGACGCCGAATCGCTCGGCGTCGCCGAGTTCATGACCAAGCCGTTCAGTCCGCGACGGCTGTACGCGCGTGTCGTCGCCCTCGCCGGTGTGTCCGACGGCGAGGCGAGTGACGGCACCGAGGATTCCGCATGACCCGATGGGCCGTCGTGCTCGCCGGTGGCGTGGGTTCACGCTTCTGGCCGTTGTCCACGCCGCAGCGCCCGAAGCAGATGCTGCCGCTCGTCAGCGACGCGCCGATGCTGGCCGATACGCTCGACCGGCTTGCCCCGATCGCGCCGGCCGAGCGCACGCTCGTGCTGACGAATGCCTCGTTGGCCGACGGAGTGGCGGCGCTCTGTCCGAGCCTGCCGG